>Ga0172379_10004522_pt1 | contig 20438 bp, 20 predicted proteins | sample GrowelOW334metaG_FD_119756 | JGI IMG/M metagenome (GOLD analysis project Ga0172379, IMG submission 119756) | Groundwater microbial communities from an aquifer near a municipal landfill in Southern Ontario, Canada - Groundwater well OW334 metaG | ecosystem: Environmental > Aquatic > Deep...
ACTTCGATTGGACGGGATACTCACCGGACGTCGTGATCGTCGATCCGCCGCGCGCCGGCATGCATCCGGACATGGTCGAAACGCTGCTTCGCGCGGCTCCCAAGACGATCGTATACGTTTCCTGCAAATATGAGCGGTTCGCGAAGGAATTCAACGGAACCGCCACGAACGCGCCTGGGCTGTCCACGCGGTATCAAATCGCCCGCGCTTCCGCCCTTGACCTGTTCCCGCACACGCCTCACGTCGAATTCGTCGCAAGGCTTGAACGCGTCGATTGACAATCAACCTCGTTCATGGTTTCATACCCGCCATGTCAGACTCAACCACAACAAAGCAAAAAGCCGGATTTGCCGTGCTCGTCGGACGAAGCAACGTTGGAAAATCAACGCTGCTCAACGCGCTCGTCGGAACCAAGGTCGCCATCACGACCCCGAAGCCGCAGACGACCCGCCTTCCGGTCCAGGGAATTCTTACGCGTCCTGACGGGCAGGTCGTTTTCGTGGATACGCCCGGCCTCATGAAAAAGGCTAAGGACGAGCTTACGAAACGGCTTCTCGGAACGATCAAGGACTCCCTCAGGGACGTGGACGCGATCATCTACGTCGCGGATCCGACGCGGGCAATCGGCGACGAGGAAAAGGCGGCGCTTGCCATGATCCGCGGCATCCAAAAACCAAAAATTCTGGCAATCAACAAGGCCGATCTCAAGGAACGCCCGTTCGCGGAACATTTTCGCGACCTCGCCCAGGAATTCACCTCGGTCATGGACGTGGCCGCGCTGACCGGAATGAACGTCAACGCGCTGGCGGACGCCATTTTCGAGACCATGCCGGAAGGAGAACCATTTTATCCGCTCCAGCAGTTTACGAACATGCCGAGCGAGATCTGGTTCGCGGAACTCATCCGTGAAAAATTATTTTTGCGCCTGCGCCAGGAAGTCCCATACACCACGCACGTGGTCGTTGAGGAAATGGAAACGCGCAAGGACGGGATGCTCTACGTGCGAGCGACCATTTACACGACGGAGGAACGCTATAAGCGCATGATCATCGGCAAGGGCGGCCAGGGGGTCAAGGAAATCGGCCAGTCCACGCGCAATGAGCTCGAGGCCGTGATGCAGCGAAAGGTCTTCCTCGATCTCACGGTCGAAGTCGACGCGCACTGGGTGGAACGGCTAAAATAATTCAACTCAACATAAAAAAGCCCGGTGCCGTATGACACCGGGCTTTTGCATTGAAATCATGCCTTTGAATTTTGATAAGCTTCTGGATTGAAACCGAAAGTATTATCCATAATCCATTTATACTTCGCTGAATCCCCGTTTTCCTTTACCCTCTTAACCCATTGGGCGAGTGCAAAAAGGACATTTTCATCTTGAAATATCTTAAAAGCAATTGCCGAATCCCAACGATTTGTTAACACGCCAAGAAATTTGTAAGCCTTGCTCGCCAAATCGACTTCGGATAATGGAATCGCGCGATTCTTATCATTTTTTGTATCAGCTGCAACCCAAGAAAAAGCATGGATACAAAGCCTGCGCGCTTCCAAAATATCCCCGTCCGTCACCTTTTTCAAATTGACTTTTTCCTCAAGTTGGAGAAAAAAGTCAGACAACGCCTTTTCCTCATCTGCCCCCGGACGTGCATCCAAATCCCTCTTCTGCGAATCGATGCTTCTTTCCAACGATCGCTGACCAGGTAAAAAAAATTTCATATGCAATATGGATTCTTAATGATTGCTGAATATATACTAGCAATAATCCCCACAGGAAGTACAGACATGGCAATTCTTGGTTCTGCACATTTCGGTATGCTTAACAAAAAATCGGCGTTTAAGCCGAAGGAGGAGGAGGAGGACCGGCATCTCGGAGCTTTTTTCTTTTTTTCATCTCTTCCGCGATCACGGAAGGAATGGATGCCGCGAGATGCAGCGTGATGGCCATCGCAAGGGCCGTCCAAATGAAAAACTCTTCCACGCCGTACCACCACCGTCGCGCGCGAAAGCGCAGAGACTTGGTATTTTCGACTACCGTTGCGCTGCACGGAAGGGTCTTGAGAAGGTGCCTCCCCACGGTCATCGGATCATTGGTCGTGACTTCGAGTATCGTATATTGAACGTCTTGCGCGTACTGAACGAAGAGAAGCTTGCCTCCATCCGTTTGCAGCCGAACGATCTTCGCGTCAGGGCCGTGGTCGACCACCAATCCGTTACCGCCGGAAACTCCCCACTCGCACACCCGACAATCCTCCTTTTGAATCCCGAGGCTTGAAAGTTCTCGGTCGATGTCTGCCCGAAGACGATTGAGTTTGTCCAAATGCGTTTCTTCTGCCACCGATTCCTCCTTTGTCGTTTGATTTCCTGGTGGAAGGCAAGCCTACTCGACAAAATTATTCGTGTCAAAATCCGATTCATTTTGTCGTTCGGACTTCCGCGACCTCAAATCCCTCGAAGGACGAAAGTACGTCAAATTCCGCGCGCGCGGCCGGAGAAAGCGTCAGGGACAGGATCACCGGCGTCTCCGGATTTGCGAGAATGACGTAGGACGCGAAACGGTTACTTGCCTCGATCGTCCGAACGGCCCGCAAAGAGCCGTCGATTCGTATCCAGTCAATCGTATCGTCGGCCGTCTTCGTGACGAGCGGCACGTCTTCCCCGCTCGCGTCCGTACCCGTCGAGACGCCAACCGTCGCGGCGAGCGCGTTCAAGCGATCGACCCAGCTCATGGCCGAGGAAACCGTCTCGTCGAACAGCCCTAGGCTGATGTGCGTGGTTCCGGATTCGACCAATTCCGCATACACGGACACCGGGAGCAGGACGAACGTGCCGTTGCCATAGCCCGCCGTGACATCGGGCCAAATTTCGGGAATGACGACTGTCGTCGCTTCCTGGTTCACGCCAAATAGCTCGGCCAATTTTCCACCGATTCCAAAGACGGTCTTGCGAACCGTCAGCGAGTCGCCGGCGGCAAGCGCGACGTCGACCGGCGCGGTATTCGGCATTTTTACGCACCCCGTGCCAAGCGTAACGAACGCTAGGATGACGCCAAGTCCCGCAAGGAGGTTTCGTCCGTTTCTCCGCATATCCATTTTTTCGTTTCCGGGTTGTAAAAGAACGGCACGCCGCCGCAAAATCCCTTGTCGATCTCCCGAAGCCGATTCGCGTTCTCCTCGTCGTGCCAGGTTTCGAGCTTCTCGATGACGACGCCTTCCAAAATCAATTTGTCAACGATCGGCATCATCCGAATGCAGTGCGCGCATTCGGCGCCATAAAAATCAAGAAGGGACATACAACCGCGTTAGAAATTACAAATTAGAAATTTTCCCAAACGCATGCTACGATTCTAGCATGAAAAATGGACTTATCGCTACGTTCGGGCTCCTTGTGACTATCCTCCTTATCGGCCAACGGCTTGGATTCGTTTGGGCCGGAGGGACGGGCTTTGTTCCGGAACGCGAGGCGGGAGTGACGGAAATGGTCGGAACTGTGGAAATTGACCGTAACGGGACCATTCGAGATGCCCAGATATGGCATCCGGTCAAACGCGGCGAAATTGTGCGGACCGGACCAGGGGAACGCGTTCGGTTGCAGCTGTCGTTCGCCCATGAAGTCGCGCTCGACGAAAACACCGACCTGACCATCGCGTCCAACACGACGGACGAAATCGTCCTGCGGCTTGGACGAGGCCGCATCTATCTCGACGCCCACACGGACGCCATCTCGGACCGCACCTGGGCTGACCACGTAACGGTCGATACAAACTTTACGCGCTCGACGATCCAATATGGCGCCCTCTCGGTGGTCAATTATGATTTCCTCGAAACCGTATCCATAATTCCCGTCGGAACGCCGGCGCTCATCCTCGTTGAAAACAGCCAGGTCTTCTCAACCGAAAAACCGGTCGATATCCATGAGACGTCGCCGGTTTCGATCGTCGAGACCAGGTTCGATCCATCCGCAGGCGCAGCCGCGGATTTTTACGCGTGGAGTATTAAGAAAGAAAATTAAAAGATACAAGATACAAAATCTAGGATTTTTTTCTTGTATCTTTTAATTTTCCGTTAACCGACAATTACGCCGCCTCCGAGCATTTCTTCCCCCTCGTAGAACGCGATGGACTGTCCGGGCGTCACGGCGCGTACCGGCTCGTTGAATTCCGCGATGACTTGCTCGTCGTTGATCTCAATGATCCTGCATGGTTGCAACGGCTGCCGATATCGGACGCGCGCCAGAACCGCGTCGCCTTCGGCTGGTCGCCGAAACCAGTTCGCCTGAAACGCCGTCACCGTCTTGCCGAACAAACGAGGATGAAAGTTGCTCGAGACGACGAGCTGCTTTGCCTCCGGTTTTTTATCAACGACGTAATACGGCGTTCCCCCGCCGACGTTCAGCCCGTGCCGCTGGCCAATCGTGTAAAATGCCACGCCCTCGTGCGTGCCGACGACTTCTCCGGTCGTGGTCACGATCTCGCCGGGATCCTCCGGAATCCGTTGCTTCAAAAATGCCCGAATGTCAACTTCGCCAACGAAGCAGATTCCGGTCGAATCCTTCTTTTCCGCCGTTGACAACCCGAGCTCACGCGCCTTCTCGCGTACGTCCGGCTTCAGCATGCCGCCGACCGGAAACAATACCCGAGGTAATATTTCCCTAGGGATGGCCCAAAGAAAGTAAGTTTGATCCTTGTTGGAGTCCGTGCCGGCAAGGATTCGTCGTCCGATAGAATCAATGCGAGCATAATGCCCGGTCGCGACGAATTCGCAGCCGAGCTTGTCCGCTTCCTTCACGAACAGATCGAACTTCACGTACTTGTTGCACATCACGTCCGGATTCGGCGTGCGGCCCGCCGCGTATTCCCGATACAAATTTTCAACGACAAGATCGCGGTACTGCCTTTCGAAATCGAACGTGACGAACGGAATTCCAAGCTTGGCCGCCACGCGCATCGCGTCGCGGCGTTCCTGTCGCCACCCGCACTCCGAAATCCCCGCCTGCCCTGAGTCTGTGGAAGAGTCGCATCGTACTTCCGTCCAATTCTTCATGAACGCGCCGACGACCTCGTATCCCTGCTCCAACAACAAGGCCGCGGCAACGGACGAATCCACGCCCCCGGACATGCCGACGAGAACTTTTCCTCGTTTTGATTTCATAAAAATGAATCGTGCCACGAAATGACGACCGTTTCAAGAGACTCAGGACATTGACGAATTCGAAGATTCGTGGTTGTCTAGATAGGGGAGGGCGTCATGTCAAAGGTTGTCGTGTATTTCATCGAAGACGAAGCTGCGGTCCGCGAGGTCATGATAAAGTACTTCGCGATTCTGCTTTCAGAAACGATCCGTTTGAATTCAGAATTCATTTTCTTCTCAAACGCGACGGAAGCAAATGCGCGAAAAAGGAGAGATGGATGGCCAGACGTGGTCGTGTGCGACCACGGGCTTCCGAATCAGAGCGGCGCCGATCTGCTGCGCGAATGGAGAAGCGCCGAATGGCACGGTTCATTCCTCCTCTATTCCGGCGGAAACTGCCCGATGAATGACGAAGAGCTCGCAGGGCTCGACGCGTCATTTCGCATCAAAAACGATCCGAGACGACTAACCGATTGGGTAGAAACAACGGTACGGTGTCTCATGCCTTGACGGCTATGCCGTCTTTTTTTCTTGGTTGGAACGAAATCGATCCGCATCCTCGCGCAGAACGAAAAAGTCCGCGATGTGAAGCATCTCGTTGTATTTCTGCAACAGGTCGGAGTATTGAAAAATCGGGACAAGTTCCGAACCGTTCAAGGTCGTTTTTTCAACGAACGTCGTCTGATCCATGCCGTCGAGCGACGAGAGCTCCTTTCCGGCACGGTGAACGAAGAAGCGAATCCCCTGCTCCTTGCAAGCGCGCTCCAATTCCGCAAGCGTTTCCATGTCGTCCCGTTTCGTCTCCTGCAGGCGAAGAATGCGCCGCGCGGGCAAACGCCCGACCAGATGCTCGGACCAATAATTTCCTGGAAGCCTGGCGGCGGCGAACATGAGCTCAATCACCGCGCCGTCGCGCAGTTCGGCATACGCGTACGAATCTGTCGGGATCACGAGCGGTATCTCGCGCGTCATGATGGCCTGTTCGAGATAATGAATGAATCCGGCCTTGGTCTTGTGGAAATAGACCTGGTCGAACATGTGATAACGCGCGAGCAAAAAGGACTCGAACGCGCGGACCCCATTTTCGGCGATGGACAGCACGAGCCCCCCTTCATGCTCGACAACGCCCATGCTTGAAATCAGCCAGTCCAAATCAAAAGTTCCGTACGCGACGCCGCAGTGGTAGCTGTCGCGCAGCAGGTAATCCATCCGGTCACAATCCGCCTCGCCCGCAATCATCAACTTGAGGATGCGCGACAACGTCGGAACCTTCGCTTCTACGGCGTCCATCCATGCGGACGGTCGGACATCGCCGTGAACGAGCGAGGCCACGTCCTGCGCGAAATCGCGTTCAAGCGCCCCTTCGTCCGCAAGCGTCTGAATGAGCAGGACGGAGTAATCCTCATGTCTTGCCTGACGCGAAACCTTCCCACTTCTCCACCACGTCCATTCAAGCGGCAGAGCGTCGAACGGAGGGAATACGCGCTCGGACTCGTGGCTAAACGGGCCGTGGCCCAAATCGTGAAGAAGGCCCGCAATGCGCGCTCGTCGCCGCAAACCATCGATTTCGTCGGCGGAAAGCCGCGACGTGATTTCCCGCGATCCCAAAATCATCCTTCCAAACAATCGGCCAGCCACATGCATGGCGCCGAGGCTGTGCGTGAACCGCGTGTGCGTCGCGCCCGGATACACGTACGTTTGCAAAAATGAGAGCTGGGAAATGAACCTCAACCGCTGAAAAAACGGATGGTCGATGACCTTCCGTTCATATTCGTCAAACGGGATGCGATGATGGATCGGATCGCGCAGCTCGTAGTCGGACATAGGCATCCACCCTATCTCAGCAGGAAGAAGACGACAACCGCCAGCGCGATTCGATAAACCGCGAACGGGACGTACGTGGAGGCTTTCAACAGCCGCAGCAAGAGTCGAATCGCGATGACGCCCGAGACAAATGCCGCGGAAAATCCGATGGCCAACGGCATGACCGCGACCGGTTCGGTCCCCTCGAAGATGCCGAGCAAGGAAACCGAACCCGCAGCCGCAATCGCAGGAATTCCAAGAAGAAATGAAAAGCGCGCAGCGGTCTCACGCGAAAGCCCCGCGAATAATCCCGCGGTAATCGTGACGCCGGAACGAGACGTTCCGGGAATAAGCGCGATCGCCTGGGCGATTCCGATGAAGATGGCACGCTGGTACCCGACGATTTTCACGTCGGACGCGGCGCCGGGTTTCACGAACCGATCCCCCACCCAAAGCAAAACGCCCCAAACGATCAGCGACGCCACGACTACGAGCGGAGATCGCAGGACGGATTCGATCTCATTCTCGAACACATAGCCGATCCCGAGCGCCGGGATCGACGCGATCACGATCATCCAGCCAAGCCGACATTTCTTTTCAAACAGTTTCGGTAGGTCTCCCTTCAAGGCGAACAGAATCGCCGCAAGCGTTCCAAGATGTATGACCGCGTCAAAGGCAAGCGGCTGTTCTTTCCATCCGAATATCAACGGAACCAAAATCAAATGCCCGGACGACGAAACAGGCAGGAATTCCGTAAGGCCCTGAACCAGGCCAAGAATCAAGGCTTGAATGAGGCTCATAGCAACGCGATCAATTCATCCATAAGCGCGGGAGCCCTGTCGAACATGCGCGTGCCGTGGCCGAGGCCATTTCTTTCTACCAGAAGAGTCCGTGACGGATTTGCGGCATGAAGCGCCCGCGAAGATTCCGTGGATTCTGGATCGTCGTCGCTCGCGACAAGAATGACGCTCTGACCGGAAGTTAACGCCCGGACGGACGGTTCCGTCATGACGCCGTGATAATCAAGTCCGGGCGAAAGCGCGATTGCGGCCGCGAATCCGCGTTCCGCGAGAAAATTAATCGCGAGATTCGCGCCGATCGACGCGCCGACGACCACGGTATTTCCGGCATCCGCCCCTTTCGCGACCAGCCAATCAAAGGCTGCCTCGACGTCGCGGATCGTCGCCTGATGTTCCGCATCCGAAAACGTTCGATAGTTCAACGCGCCCGACATGTTCGATTCCCCATGCCCGCGCAAATCAATCGCAAGACAATCGTATCCCGTCATGACGAATTTTTCCGCGAACGCGCGCCAAGACTCCTTGGTCGCGGGCATCATGTGAAGGAATATCGCAAAACGGCCGTGGCCGGACGGATAATAATCCCCGACGATCTCCACGCCGTCCGCGGCCTTAAACGTCACGAGTTCAGACGCCATAGCAAATCCAAGGCTTCACGACTCAATCAAACTTAATCGTCTCCCCCGAACGCACGGTGCCGCTCGCAGGCTTGAGCGGGACAAACCCGTCGTTTGACGGCGGCATGGGAGGAGGCGGCGAGGCCGGACGCGAAACCATTGGCGGTCGCGCCACGGGCTGTTGCGGCCGTCCGGGCGCGATCGTGCCTCCGCTTCCACGATTCTTGTGACGACGACGCCTCTTCTTTTGCTCTTCAGAGGACGATTCCGGGTTCTCGTGACGAGGAGGAACCGCGTTCGTGACCGGATAAACGCGGGGCGCGGGCACTTCGCGCGCGGGCGGAATCGGCACGACCGGGGTCTTCAATACGAGCGAAAGGAAATCATCACCCGTCGGAACGGACGCCGGCTTGAAGGAAGCCTCAGAAACAACCACGGGCTTCGGATCGACGACGACGGGCTTCGGATCGACGACGACGGGCTTCGGATCTACGACGGGAGCTTTTGAAGCAATGATCTCCTGCTTTGGAGCCAGTGCGGCAAGCGATATCGGCGCGACGACGGGCTTTTCAACGGAAACGAACGGGATGGCGGCTCGAATCGGAGGCGGCGGAGGCGGAGTCTTACGTTCCGGTTTGTGATCCTTCCCCGTCTTTCGCTCCTCTCGCACGGTCTCGATGCACTCCTCGCAATAAATCGGCCGCGACGTGTCGAGCTGCACGGGCAAAACGATGGCTTTTTTACACCGTGAACAGGTGTAATCAAATCTCGGCTTTTTTGAATCCTTTTGCGCTTTTTTCTTTGCCTCCACGTCGGCGACCATCTTGTCGATGCTTTCATCGCTGCCCATCCCGGTCCACTTCATGATCTTATCGGCGATCTCGACCCGCGGGGTCGTATAGCGCTCGCGACTGACCCGAATCACCTTCTCCTCAGAATCCGTACGCTTCGCGATCGGAGGAAGCGTCTGCGCGGAAAACGGATGGCTCGTGACCCCGTCGATCAGGAGCTTAAGATAGATATTGTATTTCGGCAGGTTGATGATGTCCTCCGGGGTAAAGCGAGGAGCGAATTCCGTTTCCATGTAGGTTGCGTCAGGCGAACCCACGCGGAACGTGATCGTGGTGCCGACGTTACCAAACACCGCCTCCCGCACCTCATCGGACAGCTGGGCGATATACTGGTGCGCCATGGTAAGGCACAGGCGATATTTGCGGGCCTCGGAAAGAATGGACGCGAACGATTCCACGGCAAAGTTTTGGAACTCGTCCACGTACATGTAAAAGTCCTTGCGATCCGATTCCGGAATATCGACGCGTTCCATGGCGGAAAGCTGGAGCTTCGTGATGAGCAGGCCGCCCAGGAGCCGCATGTTGTCCTCGCCGATGCGCCCCTTCGACAGGTTGATGATGAGGATCTTTTCCTGATCCATCAGCTGGCGGATATTGATCGTGGACTTCACCTGCGCGACGATGTTACGAATGACGGACGCGGAAAGAAATTGCCCGATCTTGTTTTGGATCGGCGCGACGGCCTCCTGCGCGTACTTTTCCTGATAGCTCGCAAACTCGACGAGCCAGAACTGCTTGACGATCGGATCCTGCACGTTCGAAACGATCTTCTTTCGGAAGTCCGCGTCGGACAACATGCGGTTGATGCCAAGCAGCGTCGATCCAGGATTGTCAAGCAGCGCCAAAATGGAGTTGTTCAGGATGTACTCCATGCGCGCGCTCCAAAGGTTTTCCCAAATCTTTTTAAAAACTCCCATCATGCCGGACGCGACCAGGTGCTTGTGCTTCTCGTTGACCGTTTCGAGGATGTTGAACCCGATCGGATAATCAAGGTCCGCCGGATTGAAATAAATGACGTCATTGATGCGCCAGGAAGGGATAAAGTCGATGAGACGCTCGGCCGTATCGCCGTGCGGGTCGACGTAACAGCAGCCGTGCCCGGCATATATGTCGGAAAGAATCATGTTCTCAAGCAGCACGGTCTTGCCCATGCCGGTCTTTCCGATGACGTACACGTGACGGCGGCGGTCGTCGGTCTTAACGCCAAATTTCCGCATCTGGTTGCGGAAATTCGTACGGGCGAAATACGTGACTTCGTTCTCGTGATCGTGAGGGTAGCTCATACGGGAAGGTTCGGTGGGGTCGCCTCATTATCCGGCTTCGATTCAGGAGCCGTGACCGTCTCCGGCCCATCGGGCGTCCAACCAGGCGGCGGGCCAGGAAGCACGATGTCCGCGGGCGGACCCATGTCCGTCGCGTCCAGCCCCATTTCCCGTTCCTCGTCCGGAGCCTCCGCGTGCACGGATACGACGGGCAAAACCAATGAGGGCGCGGGATCCTCGATTCCCGGGAGTCGAATTTCCGGTTCCTCGGATTCCATTGATCCGGAAAAGGCGCTGGAAACGCCAGGTTCAGCCGACACGCTTGGATACGCTCGATCCGGAGACTTCCTATAAATGTCTTCATCATCGGATCCGATCGGAAGCCCAACCGGGGGTTCCGATCGTTTTGCCTCAGCCTTTTTTACAAGCGGGGCCTTCACGAGCAATGACGGAAAGTGCCATATCGTCGCGAGTTCCTCCACGTTTAAAACCCACGGATCCGCGCCGATTCCCCACGAACGATTCTGAAACGCGCGAATCAGCTTTCCCTGCCGAGCCGCATACGTCCACGACTGCCAAAAATAATCATCCTTCGGCGTCGCGTCCCCGTGAAGACCGAGCGCGTTCATGTTCAGGTGCGAAAACTGATTGAACATCCCCTTGACGAACGCGGTTCGCGCCAATTTGTTGTACACGCCCTTCCGTCCAAGATACACGAGACGAATTTTTGTCTTATATCCGACCTTGCCGATCTTCTTCAACACGCCTTCGACCTGCTCCTTCTCGGCCATGGTGATCTTAAATGCCTTCCAAATGTCATCCTGCTTCATTTCCCCGTGTTCGCCGACCAATGAAATGCCGAGTGCCTCAGTCGTAACCGCGCTAGGAATCGTGAGAGCCGTTTCGATTGCGGATGAAATAAGGCCCTGCTTGTGTTTCTCCTCAACGCCGAACGTCTTATTAATAAATTTCTCGCCTGCCTTTTTCCAATCATTGCCTTCCGGACGAATGATGATTTGAATCCAAAAATGTTCGCCGGGCTTCATCTTGGCAAGCTGTTCCAAAATTCCGCCGAGCGGATCCTTCAGTTCGCCGGAAATCTTATCCTCAAAATCCAGATATGTTCGCAAGGGGAAAATCTCCGGATTCTTCAGCTTCAGTTCGGTTCCCCAGCAATCCCAAACGTCATCCGGATACTGTTTCGGAGCCCACGCCGTATAATCCTCCACTTCCGAAATTTCTGCCTCTGGATAGGCCGCGTAAATGCCGGCCTCCGCCACGTCGCGATAGCGCGTCAACGTCCGAATATAAAATTGAACGTATCCTTCGTGCGATGCGAGCTCGAAAATAAAAAGGGGCTGGGTCTTGCCGATAATCCACTTTTCCTTCCAGGTCATGTTGGAATACGCGCCCCAAAGCGACGAGAACATGTTCTCAAGCGCCTTTGGCGTTTGTTCCGTCATTGCCGGCACGTCCACGGCCATGAGCGAATATTGGAGCGACCTCACCCACTTGTCCTGGCGCGTGGTCAGCCATACCTGAATCGAACCCCAAATCATCACGATGATGATCGGAATCCAACCGAACCAAACCAAAAGATCATACAGGATGATATCGATCGGCTGGTTCCAAAAACCGGCCGTTGCCACATCCGTGTAAAAAGAGGCCGCGACGAATATCATATCGCCGAATAGTATAACACAAACACAAAAGGCTTGCAGGCACGAGAACCAAGCAAGCCTTTGGAATCTACCGGTTTGACCGACGCAACTCCCACTCTACTAGCGCCGGAGAGGCAAAGAATATCGAGGAATAGGTCCCAACGAGGACGCCGATGAACAGTGCGAGCGCGAACGCGCGCGTGCTGTCGCCTCCGAAGATCAGGATTGCGGCAAGGGCAAGCAGCGTGGTGACGGACGTGTTGATGGAACGCACGTACGTCTGACGCACGGACTTTTCCACAATGTCTCCGAAGGATTCGCCCGTATGGCGCGAAAGGTTTTCACGCGTTCGATCGAACACGACGACCGTGTCGGAGATGGAATACCCAAGGATGGTCAGGATGGCCGCGATGAACGCCGCGCCGACCTCCATGTTGGCGTAATGCCCGAGCACGGCGAATATGCCAAGCGGGATAACGATGTCATGTGCGGCGCAAACGACCGTGAGCAGGCCGTATTTCCATGACGCGACCGGCTCGGAAACCTTCCGAAATGCCCAGGAGACGTACAGGCCGATGAGCAGCAAGGTGATGATCACGCCGGTTACGGCGCTGGTTCTGAGCTCCTTCCCGACCACCGGTCCGATCGAGTCAAACCGATCCTCGGTAAAATCGCCGAACCGTGCCTTCATTGCGGCGATCGCCTCCTGGTGGCGTTCCTCGGTAAGCGATTCCAGGCGAATGATCGCGCGGTTGTCCGTGGACGACTGCACGGTGACGCTTTGATATCCGGCTTCCGTAAGCGCGGAGGTCAAATCCGGGGTAGCAGGCGCCTCGTTCGCGAACGAAAGTTCCATGAGCGAACCGCCGACGAAGTCAATCGAGAACCGAAGCCCGAACGTCGCGATCGCGAGAAGGCTGAGGATCGTGAGAACAGCGGAAATTCCGAACCACCAATAACGAAGGCCGACGAAAGAAAATTTCATATTATTTGCGCGTGAGCGAATACAGCCGCGGGTTCTTGAACCATTTCCATCCGCGGACGTTCACCATGTACGAACGCGTTACCGTGATGGCGGTAAACAGGGAAAGCAGGATGCCGATCGCGAGGGTCAGCGCGAATCCGCGCACGAAGCTCGAGGAAAACGAGTAGAGCACGGCCGCGGAGATAAGCGTGGTCAGGTGCCCGTCGCGGATCGGGGCCCACGCGCGCTTGAATCCGTCGTCCATGGCCGGAACCAGATCGCGGCCCGCGCGGAATTCGTCGCGGAACCGCTCGAAGATCAGCACGTTCGCGTCCACGGCAATGCCGAGCGACAAAACGAACCCGGCGATGCCGGCAAGCGTGATCGTCACGCCGAACACGCGGTACGCCGCAAGGTTCAGAAGCGCGTAAAGCACGAGCGCAAGCACGGCAAGGACTCCCGGAAGCCGGTACATAGCGATCATGAACAATGCGACCAGGCCAAAGCCGATAAGCGCCGCATGTACGGATTTTTCAAGGGATGCGAGCCCGAGGGTCGGGCCGACCGTTTCCTGCGAAATCAGGTTGACCGGAACCGGCAACGCGCCCGCATTCAGCCTCTGCGAAAGCAGCTTGGCCTCCTCAAGGGCAAAATCTCCGGAGATGACCGCCTGTCCCCCATAGATCGCCTGATTGACAACCGGGCTTGAAATGACGTTTCCGTCGAGGACGATGGCGATTGGCTGCCCCACGAGACGAGCCGTAAGCGCGCCGAACAGTTCCGAACCTTCCGCGTTGAATTCAAGCGAAATGATCGGCGCGTTCGTCGTGGGATCAAACTGAACCGCGGAACGCTTGAGGTGCTTGCCGGACAGTTCCGTGTTCGTCCACGGCGAAACGTCGCCGACGATGTCGGTGATCTGCGTAAGCGGCAATAGCACCCGCTGCACGGCGTAGGTCGTGACCGGGCGTTCGTCACGCTTGTAAATGAGGTGATATCCGTACTCGGTCTCCACGACGCTCGAAATTTGGCCGACCGCCAATGCGCCCGCCGCAAGCTCGAACGGAGCGACCATTTCTCCGGGGGCAACCCAACCGAGGTCGCCGGTACCGTCACCGGACGCGTCCGAAGAGTATTGCTTCGCGAGCTCGGCGAAGTTCTCCGGCGTCGCCTCCTGCTTCACTTTTTCCATAAGGACGGACGCGTCAATCTGCGAACGTTCGTTCACGCACGCGGTCGCCCCCTTCCAACACACCAAAATGTGCGACAAAAGAACGTCCACGCTCTGCGCCTGCGACAGGTATTTTTCAACGATCAGCCCTTCCTGCGATTCGACGACCTTCGGCACGACGCGACCCGGCTGGGTCACGGTGTCGATGATCACCTGAACCATGGGCGCGTACAAGGGCGAGATAAGCGAAAGTCCGTCGAGGATGCCCTTCTCCGTCTCCTTGTTTCGATCGACGCTCAATTCCGCGACAAGCGCGTCGAAATTTTCACCGGCTTGAGCGCGTCGCAACGCGTCCGCCGCCGTCGCGCGGTCCGCGGCCTGCGCGGTATCGAGCTGCGCAAGCTCCTCCGGCGTCGCGTCGCGCGCCAATTCCTGGCCCGGTTCCTTGAATTCGAGCACCGGGGTCTCGCCGATCTGCGCGATGGCCTCCTTCACGTCCAGCACGCCCGCAAGTTCGACGATCACGCGATACGTTCCGCCGGTCGACGTGGTTTGCACCACGGGCTCGGCAACGCCGAACGCGTTCACGCGCCGCTCAATCACGTCCCGTACTCCCTCAAGCGCGACGTCGCGGTCGGCTTCGGGAATTTGAGCCATGTCCGCCTCATACACGAGGTGGGTGCCTCCCTGCAGATCAAGGCCGAGACGAAACGGCTGGTCGTCCAATTTTGGAGCCGTCCATCCCGTTTTTGCCTCCACGAACGATGCCGCGTGATTCCACGCAAACGGAAAGTCATATACGCACGCAGAGAGCGTGGCAACGATAAGCGCGATGCCGACAAGCCGAGTCTTCCACTTTCCATTGCTTCCGGACGACCGTAAAACGTTGCGTTTCTTCAATTTCCAGGTTTGCATAAACGATTAGGTAAGAACGGGCGCTAGTTTACCCTTGCGAGAGGCACAAACGCAAGAAGTCTTATCCACTCAAGACAAAACGACGAAGCCCTCTTTCCACAAGAAATACATGACGATAAGGGCTTGAACTAAAACAAGAACGGCAAGCACGAGCTGAAACGACGTCTTGCGCGTCTTGTGCCGAAACGCGATCATCGCAAGGAGCGCGCCGGGCGAGCCGAACAAGAAAGCGGTCAGGTGAAGCGTGCGCTCCGGCACGCGGCGCGTCTCAAATACGGCAAGAAGCTTGTCGAGCCCGTAAAGCGCGAACGTCGCGACGTTGATCGCGACAAACGCGACGAGACACCAGGGTAAATCAAAATACATCGCGGCTGCGAGGTATCCAGATGCGATCGTGAGGATCCAAAGGATAAGAAAAGGGATGTCCGGATATTGCATACTTACCCCTCAAACGGAATGTGAAACTTCGTCATGCACGTCTCGACGGTTTGGAGCAGACGACTGGCGTTCTCGATCAGCTCCGCGCGGATCGCCTGGGCGACCGCGATGCCGTGCGGGACGATAAAGTGGCTTGCCTCCTCTATCTTATCCGAGGCGTCGTGCGCGCCGCGCATGATGATGTGCGATCCGTCCTTTGACTCTTCCGGATCGACGTTCAGACAATTCGCCGCAAGCGCCGCGGCCCAAAGAACGGACTTGAGCAACGCGTCGCGATCATGAAACGGATCAAATCCGTCCGACGCGAGATAGTCGAGCAGCGGGCGCGACTGATACACGCCCTGCTTGATGATCTCCCCCATGCCGACCGAAATCTGCCGGTCGGGAATCGTCTCGAGAAATCTCGATTCGACGACCACGCAATCCGGTTCGTACCAGCTCTTATACGCGTGCTTCTTATATCCGTAATCCACGCGAAGGTTCGCGCGCACCTTGCCGCCGATCGCCGCGTCGGCCATGGCGAGCACGGTGGTCGGGACGTATGCCAGCTCGCAGCCTTCCTTCTCGGCGAGATAGGAGGCAGCATTGATGACGATTCCTCCGCCGATCGCGACGATCCGCGCGTACCCGTTTCCGGCAACGTTTTCCTCATAAAAATGATCGAGCGACCCCTGTTCCTTCGTTTCCGTCTCGTTCGGATCAAGCCAATTCACGGTCGCGGATGCTGGAATCTCAGGCTTAAGCCACGGCAAGGACCTGAGCACGCTGTCTGCGAGTACGAGGGTCTTCCCTTCCGCGAACGCGGCCGATACCGGCGCTGACACGTATGCGTACCGTTCAATCTTTCCAGAGCGCGGATGCGACAGCGGAACGACGAAGGACGTCTGGAACGCTCGAAGCTCATCCAATGAAATTTTCTCAAACTGTCGGTCGACCGAAACCGCGGAATCCAAAATGGACTGATACAACTTGCTTGTCATATTAGGAACCGAACACGAATGTGCTTATGATTGAGCTTAGCAGCGCGCGCAACTCGTTCTGGCTTAGCTGGATCGCATTCTCGTCCACGTCCGTCCAATCGCTTGAAAAATGCAGAGTGACCGCGATTTCATAACACGTTCCCTCCCGCATCGTGCGGTATAGCTCGGTTTCCCACCGGCTCCCCATGGCCGCGTCCGAAAACGTCACGGTCTTCCATGCGACATCGTTAAAGATCGCTTCACCGTCGAACGCCGTCGCTCCGACGGCATCCGGCACCGCGTAGCATTCTTCCGATCCGACGAGATCGTGCGCAACGACGATGCGTCCATCCTGCGAATAATTCATGGGGTGATAAGACGAACGGTCCGAAAACAACGCCATGTCAACCGTTGATAGAAAATGATATGGGGCCTGCTCATCCGCATCCAGGACGGTCATCTCTGACGGATACGACAAATGACCCTTCTGGTCCTGCGTGTAAAACGCATTCTTCCACTCCGCCGCGATCTCGACGTTCGACGCGGCCTTCGGAACCGCCAGTCCGAGCGCGGAAACGATCCCGAACGCGGCGAGGCCGAGCCACACGGCGTTCAGGACGACCGGCTGCCAATTCTTCTGCGCGAACGCGTCGAGGATGATTCCGACGGCGCCGATTCCGTTCAGCGCGTGATACTGCCAATCTCCCACGTCATACGCGCCGAATATAAGCAGCGCGTAAGCGGCAAGGATCGCGATGACGCCGACCCATCCGAATCCTTCGGTAAACCAAGAAGGCTTAAGCATATGCGCATTATGGTATCACAAAACCGCCCCGAACTCGTCGAAGGCGGTTTTTGATCGTTATCGAAGCGACCGATGCGGAACCCCGTAGGAGTAATCGCCCATGTCGCCGGCCGAATATTCGCGAATGTCATTCGCCCAGTCGGATCCGAACATGCGTCGGGCCGTGTATTCATCCGGGATGAGACGCAGGTACTGGCCGTTGTCGAGCGTGAACACGGCCGGCTGTCCGTGAAACTTCACGAGATAATCCGCGCGATCGTACGTCCACGTTCCGCTCACGCGGTAATCGTCGAGCGTCGAGCAGGAAATTGTCCGCACGTCCGCGAACGAATGGCCCCAGGAATAGAACGTTTCCTCGTTTGGAAAACGTTTGAGGGTGTTGGAGCTCGTCATCGAGTAAACGTCCGGTTCGCCCGAGCATTTGAGGAGCGTGCCGACCGGGTAATCCGTATCCTCGTCCGCGTCATAGCTCGCGTGCGTCGCATGACCGTCGAATTCGTCCGCGACCTCATCGAGTTCGTCGCGGTACGCGTCGATCACGTCTCCCGCCTCATTCGCGTCGTCGACGAAATAGAGGCCGGGCTTGTAAAACCACGCGTCTCGACCGTCCGGAGTCACGCCGTTGCGCGACGCCTGCTTCAGGAACATCCGTACGGATTCCGCATCATTCGGAATGGGCGCATATCCATAGACGACCTGCCAATAGGAGCCGTCGTGCGCCTGCTGACGCATGGAGCTCTGCGTAAAATATTCAGTCACGTTTCCGTCCTCATCGAGGAAATAGCCGTACAAATACGGAAGGCCGGCGATATTCTCGGCTCCGCTCGAAAATGCGGCGTACGGCTGTTCCGCGCGTGCGAACGAAACGAACACCGCGTACCCGTCCTCATAACGGCTTGAGACATCCGCGTCCGAGGAAACGTATCCGTCGCGACTTCCCGTTGATTCGATCCGAATGCGGCCGTCCGAAAGCACGTCAGACGCGCCATATTCCGTCCAAGCGGAGATGGCAGGGGCGAAATTTTTTTCGTTCGTATCCACGTTCACGTGTGCGAACACGGAGAATGGAGACGCCACAAAGAAAAAAACCGCGAGAAAAGCCAGATGTTTGTTCAGTATCATATGGTTTGATTGATGAGCAACCATGCCACATAAAACGAAAACGATCAAGATCCGTTACGCACGCGACTCGTTTTCCAAATATACCCAAGCGCGCCGTCCGCTCTTCAGGCGCACGACCGATCGACGATACGCATCCGTCTCGTAATCGTCTGCGAAGGCAAGCTCATCGGGACTTAACTCAAGCACTTCCCCGGAAACTTCCCCGCGGGCGTCGGGCACGGCAAGCGGAAAGCGTCCCTCCTTGGTATCGATAGAAGACAGCCGATATCCGTCGAGCACGTCGTTGACCGAGGGAACGAGACGATCGAACACCATCATTTGGATATTCGGCTCACACAGCGTTCCATACGCAAAAACGGATTCGGTATGCATAGGCGTTCCGTCGTTCGGTCCCTATGGCTTCCAAATGAAAATGTCTCCGACCGACGATCCGGTTCCGACCCAAATCGTGCCGTCCGAAGCCTGGCTGAGCGACCATACGACGTTGTTCGGCCCGAGGGTTCCCGTCGTTTCCCAGGTCTGTCCCTCGTCGGACGTCGCGAACGCGTCTCCCGCCTTGTTCCCCGTGCCAACGACCATCCGGCCGTCTTGCAATTCAAGAATGCTGTATACGCGGCTCGCGTCGAGCGACGTCGGCTTGCCGTCTTCCCCGCGCGCCAACATGCTCGCCGGGACGTGCGACATTTTTTCCCACGATGCGCCGCCGTTCTTGGAGCGATAAAATTCGCCGGAAATTCCCGTTCCCGCAAAGATCGTCCCCTGCCGGTTCACGTACAGCTGGTACACGCGATTCGCGCCTTCCAACGGTCCGGTCTCCGACCAGGTCAAACCCTTGTCGCTGGAACGAAACACGTGCGCCTGCCCGGCATTCGCCGGATCATCGTGTTCAGGACTTTCTTCGGTCGACGCAAAAACGGTTCCGTCCTTGCCAAGCGCGAGGCTGAGCACGCCGATTCCCGGCAGCGATCCGCGCGGCTCGATCTTGTTCCCGTCCCGCAGCAGATGGATGGACGGATTCTCCTTGGTCAGATCGTTGCGCAGGCTGTCCGTCGCGAGCAGCACGGTCCCATCCCCAAGCTCGAGAATGTCCCACGTCGTGGCCGCGTAGTCGTTCGGCAGCAGTTCTCCCAACGTCGCGTCAACGCCGAGAGGTTCCCATTTCGCCCCGTCGTCGCTGCGATACAAGATCGCAGACGGAGCCGTCGAAGAGACGCCAAGCAGCAGCGAACCGTCCGAAAGCTGCCGAAGCGCGCGCGGATTGATGACGCCCTCGGGCAACGCGACGACCGACCACGTTTTGCCGACGTCCCTGCTCGTGGCGACGTAGGATTGCCTGTTTTCGTCGTAATAAGCCGCGTAAACCGTATGCCCGTCGCGATCGACCAGCATGTCCGGAACGTTGCTGACCGCCGTGTCCGCAAAATTCAAAAAACCGGTTTGCGTCCATTCGATGCGCTCCGCGACCGCCGGCACGACGTCTTCCCCATCTGCCTCATTTTCAACGTCTTCCTCTGCGCGCGGAACTTGGTTCACGATCGCGTCGTTCGATTCATCGTTCTGACGCGAGCCAACGTAATATGCGCCCGCCGCCGCACAGACAAGCAAAATGACGAATACGGCGATACCGACCGCGGTTTGCTTTGACATACGCGTTTCGCATTACGAATTTTTCTTGTTCCGTTTAACGCGGCCATTATCTCCCAGCGCGTTCGGACGCGCAACCATTCAGGGATTCGACGAAGCGTCATTGTTTCCCCCAAAGACGGTCTCGACGAATACGTACGACTCCGGCCCCGGAGTTTCGACCGTCGCATCCGTCAACTCGTAGCGGTCGACTTCCGTCGTGTCGTAATCGGTTTCATGCATGGCAAAGATGTCGGAGGATCCCTCTAGTGAGCAAACGACCTCCGAAATCGACGCGTCGAACGCGAGTTCGTCCTTGGGCAC
>Ga0172379_10004523_pt1 | contig 20437 bp, 20 predicted proteins | sample GrowelOW334metaG_FD_119756 | JGI IMG/M metagenome (GOLD analysis project Ga0172379, IMG submission 119756) | Groundwater microbial communities from an aquifer near a municipal landfill in Southern Ontario, Canada - Groundwater well OW334 metaG | ecosystem: Environmental > Aquatic > Deep...
AAGGAAGCAGACAAATTCTTTGCCAATACAAAGAAGATGATGAATTTAAAAGACGAAGAAGTAAAAAAATAGCATATAATTATGGATTACAGAAAAGTAAAATCGGCTTCGACCACAGTTCCGCGCAACCTGAGTGAGTTGGATGCAACTACCGATAATATTTACGAATCATTGATGGTCATTGCCAAAAGGGCCAATCAGATCAATGCCGAGGTAAAGGAGGAGTTGAACCAGAAGTTGCAGGAGTTTGCTTCCTATTCGGATAACCTCGAAGAGGTTTTCGAAAACCGCGAACAAATTGAAATTTCACGTTACTACGAAAGACTCTCCAAACCGGTTCTGATCGCTTACGAAGAGTTCAAAGATGGTTTGATTTACTACCGGAATCCTGCTAAGGAGAAGAAATAATTTTTTGAGCTTGATTTAAACTGTTTCATCATGCCGCTAAGAGGGAAGAAGATTGTTCTCTGTGTGACGGGCAGTATCGCTGCCTACAAGGCGGTATATTTGTTGCGGGGCCTGATGAAGGCCGAAGCCGAGGTACAGGTATTGATGACCGAAGCGGCCAAAGAATTTGTTACACCACTTACATTTTCAACCCTATCGGGAAAGCCTGTTTTGAGTGATTTTTTTGCCAAATCAAGCGGTTTCTGGAATAGCCATGTCGACCTGGGACGCTGGGCCGATCTTTTTCTTGTGGCACCGGCCACGGCTTCAACCATTGGAAAGATGGCCAATGGCTTGTGCGACAACCTGGTTACCACTACTTATCTCTCTGCCAAATGTCCGGTGATGGTTGCCCCGGCGATGGATCTGGATATGTTTGAACATCCTGCCATGCAGGAGAATCTCCGCAAATTGAAAGCCTTTGGGAATAGCATCATCGAACCGGCCAGCGGTGAGCTTGCGAGTGGACTGATCGGCAAAGGACGGATGGAGGAGCCCGAAGTGATAATGACATTCATTGAACAGTTATTTTCCAAAAAATAACCTTCTGAACAAGACCTACCTCATCACCACCGGTCCAACCCACGAAAAAATTGATCCGGTTCGTTTTATCGGTAATTACTCGACCGGGAAGATGGGCTTTGCGATCGCCGAGCAATTGGCATCTGTCGGTGCAAAGGTAATCCTGGTCTGCGGACCCGTTCAACTCAAAACGAACCATCCTTCTATCCAAAGAATCGATGTAACTTCTGCGGATGAGATGTATGCTGCTTGTTTGCAGTATTTTGATTCCTGCGATGGTGCCATCATGACCGCTGCCGTGGCTGATTATGCCCCTGTAAAAATTGCGAAGGAAAAGATCAAACGAACCCAGGGGAATATGATCCTCAAGCTTCGGCCCAACAAGGATATTGCTGGCGAACTGGGCAAACTGAAGAAACCACACCAGCTTTTGGTCGGGTTCGCGCTTGAGAGCCAAAATGAAATGGAGAACGCTTTTTCCAAGCTAAAATCTAAAAATCTCGACATGATTGTCCTGAACTCTTTGAAAGAGGAGGGGGCTGGCTTCGGTTTCGATACCAACAAGATAATCATCCTTACCAGGGATGGTCAGATTTTCAACTATCCTTTGAAATCAAAACAAGAGGTGGCAGTTGATATTGTCAATAAGATCTTCGAGATGGATCCCTCATAATTTGAATAGAATATCTATTTTTAGGAAACATTTTAATGCATATGCGCCGTACGCTTCTCTCAGCTATTTTGTGCCTTTCACTGTTGCAGCTCTCAGCCCAGGAGTTGCAGTGCAACGTCAGTGTCTCCAGTTCGCGCATTGAAGGCACTTATAAGGAGATCTTCCAAACCATGCGGAACGACATCTCCGAATTCATGAACACCAGGAAATGGACGGATAATCAATTCTCATTCGATGAGCGCATTGTCTGCACCATCTTCATCCAAATAACCGATCAGATCGGTGCCGACCAGTTCAAGGGAACCATGCAGGTTCAGTTAAACCGCCCCGTTTTTAACTCCTCCTACCAGACACCGATTCTCAACATCAAAGACAATGATTTTGATGTTCGTTATGTCGAATTTCAGCCGCTTGAATTTAGTGAAACCTCCAATACCAATGCCCTAACCAATATTTTGGCCTATTATGCCTATGTCATTCTTGGTTTTGATTACGACACCTTTTCCCCAATGGGAGGAACCCCCTTTTTTCAGCGGGCAAAGGATATCGTCAACAAGGCTCAGAATTCAAGGGAAAAAGGATGGCGGGCCTTTGAAGGGAACAACAACAGGTTCTGGCTTGTGGATAACGTCACCAACAAGGCCTACAGCCCATTCAGGGATCTGATGTACCGATATCACCGGCTTGGCTTGGATGTTATGTCAGAAAAGCCGGATATTGGCCGTGGTGAAATTGGCGACGCCCTGAAAAATATGCAGAAAGTGTACCGGGCCCGGCCGGACACCTACATCAACAGGATCTTTTTCGATGCCAAGTCCGATGAAATCGTTAACATCTTTTCCAAAGGTTCCACCGATGAAAAAAGCCGCATCATGACAGTTTTAACCGAATGCGACCCCGCCAATTCAGGGAAGTATGAAGCGATTATGCAGCAGAAGGTGTTTTGATTAGTTGATGTGCTGATTAGCTGATAGGATGATGTGAAGATGAGAAGATGGGCTGAGCCGCTTTATAATATTTCCTAGTCACGTTAAGGATGATCAATATTGTAGCCCCGGGTGGAGTCCCGCAGGTGCAGGAGAACCCGGGGTATTCAGTTGAAAATTAATTCAAAACACGATGCCGATCGCGGCAATTTTAAAATATTATTCGATTAAATGTTAAGGCGTTTACAGATACGAAATTATGCATTGATCAGGGAGTTGGATGTGGATTTCACCTCCGGTCTTACCATCATTACGGGTGAAACCGGTGCCGGTAAATCGATTCTGATAGGCGCTCTCTCTTTGATTTTGGGTCAGCGTGCCGACACATCTGTATTAAAGGATCAGGATAATAAATGTATTGTGGAGGGCGTTTTTGATGCAGACGGATACGGATTGGAGCCTCTATTTGCTGAAAATGACCTTGACTACGACAAGCAGGTAATCTTTAGGAGGGAGATAGCGGCCAACGGTAAATCGAGGGCTTTTGTCAATGATACCCCGGTGAATTTAAAGACTTTGCAGGATATTGGCGTCAGATTGATAGATATCCATTCCCAACACCAGAGCCTGGAACTGGGCAATCGACTGTTTCAGCTGATGGTTGTGGACAATTATTCAGGGAATTTAGTTCTGCTCAAAGAATATCAGTACAAATACAAAGCCTACAAATCACTGCTCTCTGAGTTGACCGCTGCGGAAGAAAAGGCTCAACTCATGAGGCAGGAGCTGGATTATTTTCAATTTCAACTTGAGCAGCTTACCAACGCTAACCTCCAATTGGGCGAGCAGGAGAAGCTTGAGCATGAACTCACGCTGCTTACCCATGCAGATGAACTAAAAACAGCCTTTCTCTCGGTTGCAAATCTCTTGAGGGAGGAGGATGGCAATGCCCTTGTCAGGGTAAAAGAGTCGATGGGGATATTGAACAGAATCCTTAAATTTTATCCTGAGGCTTCCGGATTGATCGAAAGAATGAATGGTATTTATTTGGAAATGAGTGATATATCTGCTGGTGTAGCCTACTCTTCCGAAAAAATGGAAGTAGATCCTGGTCGAATTGTCTTTCTGAACGAAAGACTTGATCAGCTCTATTCCCTGCAGCAGAAACACCATGTTGCAGATGAAGAAGATTTGATCAAACTCAGGGATGATTTTGAAGTTAAAGTGAACAGTGTCTTTTCGAATGACGAATCACTTTTAGCACTTAAAAATTCCGTTGCCGAAAAGGAAAATGAATTGTTTGTACTGGCCGAACAGTTGACAACTAACAGAAAAGCTGTCGCCGAACGGATAGGACAGAAGGTGGAAGAGCAGCTTTTTCAACTAGGGATGCCAAATTCGAAATTTTCAGTTGAGATTTCAACCGGCTTGCCACTTACCCAATGGGGCAGGGATGAGGTAAATTTTCTCTTTACCGCCAATAAAAACGGAGAACTGAACGAGATTTCCAAAGTTGCATCTGGAGGCGAACTTTCAAGGTTGATGCTTTCGATCAAAGCATTGATATCCAAATCAAAAGCGTTGCCCACCATCCTTTTTGATGAAATTGATTCGGGCGTATCTGGCGAGACGGCCGATAAAATGGGTAATATTCTGAAGGAGATCTCACTGGATATGCAGGTTATTAATATTACCCATTTGCCTCAAATCGCTGCCAAGGGAGATATGCATTACCTTGTTTACAAGGAAGATACAGAACGTGAAACCATCACCCGATTGAAGTTGCTGTCCCAGGAAGACCGTGTCGGGGAGGTCGCCAAAATGCTAAGTGGCGAAGTGATTACGGAGGCCGCTAGGTTGAATGCGGTGGAGTTGCTTAAGTAGAAAAAGTGACTAAAGTGACTAGAGTGAACTAAAGTGACTAAAGTTTGGGATGGTATGATTTGATCTATTTTAAATGTCCATCTGAGTCCACTCAATCTTAAATTTGAAACCGAAATTTCCAAAGCACGTATCATTTAGCTGATGGTTAATTACCAAAATACGTGATACAACAAAAAAAATCAAACATCAGATCTTCCCCAACCCCAAGTACTTTAGTCACTTTAGTTCACTCTAGTCACTTTAGTCACTTCTCTCCGGAAGCATTTTATTTCAAAAACACACATTCATAATCATAGAATTAATTTACATCTACAAGCATGTCTTACAATTTATTAAAAGGGAAAAGAGGAATTATTTTCGGCGCACTGAACGAGCATTCAATTGCCTGGAAGGTGGCCGAAAGGGCCGATGAAGAAGGTGCAACTTTTACATTAACGAATGTACCGATTGCACTCCGAATGGGCGATACCCAACTTCTGGCCGAGAAATGCAATACGGAAGTGATTCCAGCCGATGCTGTTAATATTGAGGATTTGGAACATTTGATTACCAGATCCATGGAAGTATTGGGAGGGAAACTGGACTTTATCCTCCATTCCATCGGAATGTCACCCAATGTGCGCAAAGGAAGACATTACAGTGACCTTGATTATGATTTTCTTGCCAAGACACTGGATGTTTCGGCACTCTCTTTCCACAAGGTTCTTCAGACAGCCCGTAAATTAGACGCTTTGAACGAGTGGTCGTCTGTGCTGGCCCTCTCTTACGTTGCTGCCCAGCGTACTTTTTATGGTTACAACGACATGGCCGATGCCAAATCATTGCTCGAATCAATTGCCCGTAGTTTCGGCTACATTTATGGTCGCGAGCGGAATGTCCGGATTAACACCATTTCCCAATCCCCGACTCCAACCACAGCTGGTAACGGGATCAAAATGTTCGACAGTTTGCTCGACTTTTCCGAAAGGATGTCGCCGCTGGGTAATGCAACTGCCTACGAATGTGCCGATTACTGTATTGTTATGTTCTCAGACCTTACCAGGAAGGTCACCATGCAAAATCTCTTCCACGATGGAGGCTTCTCTTCCATGGGCATGAGTTTACCTGCCATGGAGCAGTACAACAAGGGGAATTGTGACGAGGAGACGGATCCGGATCACAAATACGATTAAGAAGGGAAAAGGATAAAGGATAAAGTAAAAAGGATAAAGTAAAAAGGATAAAGTAAAAAGGATAAAGTGGCTTTAGAACTGAATAGAATCTAAGTCACTATTAGCAAAAGCAAAGACGCTACAATATTGAATTGCAGCGTCTTTACTTTATCCTTTTTACTTTATCCTTTATCCTTTTTCTATGATCTATTTCTGCTGAATAGAATCTTTGGATTCTTGGTGACAACTACCGCTCTTTTTACCTCTGCCGGTTTGGGCCTGGAGTGACCCGAATTTCCTCTGCCTTGCTGTTGTGCAGGTTTGACTGCATTGTGATCGATCAATGGGAAAAGAGGATTCTCCGCTATCGGAACTTTCTTGTTGATTAACTTCTCAATATCCCTCAAGTACTCCTTCTCCGTTGCATCACAAAAGGAATAGGCTGTGCCTTCAGCTCCGGCACGCCCGGTTCTTCCGATACGGTGAACGTAGGTTTCCGGTATGTTTGGAATTTCGTAATTGACCACATATTCCAGGTCATCGACATCTATGCCCCTCGCAGCGATATCTGTCGCGACCAGGATCCTGGTGGTTTGCTCCTTGAAATTTGAAAGGGCACGCTGACGGGCGCTTTGCGCCTTGTTTCCATGGATGGCTTCCGCTGAAATGTTGTGTTTCAGAAGTGTCTTCACCACGAGGTTGGCGCCATGTTTGGTCCTCGTAAATACCAGTGCAGTCTTTATCTGCTGATCTTTTAGGATCTCCAGCAACAGGGCGCTTTTGTTCCCTTTGTCTACGAAAAAGACGGACTGTTGAATGATGTCAACGGTTGAAGAGTCTGGAGTAACAGAGATTTTTACCGGATTATGTAATATTGTATTGGCAAGTTTGACGATTTCCGGTGGCATGGTCGCGGAAAAGAACAGCGATTGCCTGCTTTTTGGAAGAGCTGTGAGTAATTTTTTTACATCGTGGATAAATCCCATATCCAGCATCCGGTCGGCTTCATCCAGGACGAAAATTTCTACATCCCGCAAGGTTAGAAAACCCTGGTTCATCAAGTCCAACAGCCGGCCCGGCGTTGCAACAACGATATCTACGCCTTTACGTAAGGCAACTGTTTGCGGATTTTGGTTAACTCCTCCGAAAAGAACCGTGCAGGTCAATCCGGTATGTCGGCCATAGGCTTTGAAACTCTCTTCAATCTGGATGGCTAACTCCCTGGTCGGTGTTACAACCAGACTTCTGATCTTTTTTTTGTTACCGAATGTCTTGGTTGAGCTAAGCAATTGTAATATTGGAATGGCAAATGCCGCGGTTTTTCCTGTTCCGGTCTGCGCGCATCCGAGCAGATCTGTGCCCTGTAAAACGATTGGAATGGCCTCTGCCTGAATGGGGGTTGGTGTCGTGTAACCCTCCTCTTCGACGGCTTTTAAAATGGGTTCTATGATGTTCAATGAACGAAATAACATATTCTTTGCAACTAATTTAATTGGAGCAAAGGTAGTTGAATTAAGTGGGAATAGCTATTTTTAGTGTTTCTGCAGCATTTCGAGCATCTTTCTATCCAGTTTTTGCCCGTGCCAATCTTCGTAGGCCACATCTTTTCTGCCCGAATTCATCACGCCAAAATCTCCCCTGAAATTCCAGAAAGCCCATCAAATGTTGTTTTCAGTCAGGATATCAAGCACATCGGTCATCCAGGCCAGAAAGACTTCATGCGGTGTCTCCCTGTAGCAACCGCACTCTCCGCAATGCACGCCAATGCCCTGTTGCACCAATTCAATCCATGGCCGGTAGAAATCCTCCAGGTTCTTTCTGCTGAAGTTTTTGTCCCTGATGGTCCCGGGCCAAACCGGTTTCGGGGCATCATCCGGATTCTTCCAAACCCATGGCGCCCGGTAATGTGAGATATCGCCTGGGTAATACCCCCTGCAACTTTGTGCAATGGTCAAATCATTAAGTTCCGGCGTGACCTCTCTACCGCCATTGTTTCCGTCGGCCAAAACCAGGCGTTCCGGGTTGTGTTTGAGAATCGCATCGAGGCATCCCTGAGCGATCTTTCTGTATGTCTCACCTGCTATCTTCGTTCTTTTGCCAAACTGATCGTTCATATCTTCCCGATAGCAGGGCTCATTGATCAGGTCGAAGCTGAGTTTTTTGCCGGATACCTCTTTGAACCGTTTGGCCCACATCCCCCAGTGGATGTAAAGCGCCCGTTGTGCTTCATCATCTTTCCAAAGGTTATAGGGTTCGTCGAAGCCCGCATTGATGCAAAATCCCGGGACCCAGTGTAGGTTCAGGCTGACATGCAGCCCATACTTATAGGCCAGATAGACCAATTTCTCGATCTCCTGTAGCGCATTTTCGTTGTAATCGAAAACCTCTTCCGGTTTTATCCGTTTTTCCTTGTCATTACCCTTGTCAAAATTCAGATAACATGGATATTGAACAGGGATTCGTACAAAATCAAAACCCCAGTCCGACATCCACTTTAAATCATCTTCAGTTGTTATTGCCTGACTATTTTGCCGCGGAAAATGCAATGGTTTTGAAGTGAAAAAATCGAGCAGGTTAAAGCCACGCCAGCGGGGAAGCTTATTCTTTTGTGCCTCATTTGGTCAACGCCATAAATGGCATTGCTAGTTAATTGCCCATTTTGCGGCATCTCTGTCATTTGGATTATGGCGGTTTCGTTAATGGACCGACCTGACTAGCTGTAGCCTTCAGGCTAGGGACAACGGATACGGGATACGGGGTATGACCTTTGACCTACCTTTTATGCAGTCCGCACTCTTTGGTATCAGGATTTTCCCACCACCAGCGGCCCGCCCTGAGATCCTCTCCCGGTAGGATGTCCCTGGTACAAGGCTGGCATCCAATACTTGGGAAACCCTTGTCGTGAAGCGGGTTGTAGGGGATTTTGTGTGCTTTGATGTAGCATTTGACCTGCTCCTCGCTCCAGTCGATCAGCGGGTTCAGTTTGATCATACCATTGTTCTCATCCCATTCGATGGGTTGCATTTCTGCCCTGGTAACAGATTGATCCCTCCGCAATCCGCATATCCAGACTTCCAGTCCGGCAAAGGCTCTTTTCAGGGGTTCAATCTTCCGGATACGGCAACAGGTTTTTCGATCTTCTACGGAGTTGTAAAAAAGGTTGATGCCTTTCGAATGCACCATCTCTTCCACCTGTGCGGCATCCGGAAAGTAAATCTGTGTTTGTATTCCGTATTTTTGGTTGGTCCGGTGAATCAGGTCGTAAGTCTCCGGGAATAACCTGCCTGTGTCGAGTGTGAAGATTTTTGCATTTTTATCGATGGAACAAACCATCTCCGTCAATACCTGATCTTCGAGTCCCAGACTGCTTGAGAGGGCTATTTTCCCCTTGTATTCGTTTAAACAGAAGGATAGTAACCCGATGGCATCTGTACCGGCAAGTTTCTGGTTGAGCGCAGATATTTTTTCTCTCATGAAAATTATTTCAAAATTTGTAAGGAATCGAAAATAACCAAATTTATTTCACTCTTTGAAGTTGCACAGAGAAAAATCGCTTGCGATTTTTAAGCTCAGTGAACTCTGTGTGTTTTCTCTAAAATTTACGCAGATGCTAGAATTTCATTGGACACAGTATTCTCGATTATTAGATTATAATTCTCTGTGTAAGAATTTTTAGACAGTTACTTTGGGCAGCGAGAAGATAAATTCCAATCCTCCTCCCTTGTGCGTTCTGGCTGAAATTTCCCCTTTAAAACTAAGAACTGCATTTTTTACAATAGCCAGTCCAAGTCCTGTGCCTCCCCGTTTGCGTGTACGTCCAGTGTCGACACGGTAAAATCTTTCGAAAATTCGGGGAAGATGCTCCTCTGCCACTCCAGGTCCATTGTCGGAGAAGGTAAAGTAGTGATAGGTTTCGTCTTCGTGGTAATTTGAAATATGGATAGTAATTCCCTTCCCGGCATAATTGAGTGAATTTTCCAACAAATTCCTGAAAACTGAAAAAATCAGCGAGTAGTTCGCATTAACAGTAATATTGCTGTCAATATTTTCTTCGATAACGACAGATTTTTGTTGAATCGGATCAGCAAAACTCTCCACAACTTCGTCAACCAGTTTTTTTAGATAAATCTTTCCCCTGGGGTATAGTTCTGATGACTCTTCAATTTTATTCAACAAGGCGATATCGTTGACCAATTGGGTTAGTCTTTCTGATTGATTGTAGGCTTTCTCTATAAAATATTGTTGTTTCGGCTTGGCCAGTTCCGGATTATTTAACAGCGTTTCCAGGTACCCTTTAACAGTTGCAATGGGCGTTTTTAATTCATGGGCAATGTTTGAAGTCATCTGTTGTTTCATCATGCTCCGTTTGACCAGTTTTGTATTGTCAGTGATAACGACTTCGAAGCTTTTGTCCTGAAAGAAGATACATTGGATCAGAAAATAAGAGCCGTCACGCTGTACCGAATATTCCATGCGCGGCAGTTCGCTCAGTTGATGGAAGTCGTTACCGGATACTGTTTTGTTAATGAATAAATTAATCTCCTGGAATTCATTTAGTTGGAAGATGTGTTCTACCGAAATAGTAGACTCTTCCGAGATATTGTTGATGTAAAAAATGAAGTGGCTGTTGTTTAGTATTACTTGCTTTTGCGGTGAAAAGAAGGCTACCCCCTCATTCAATACAAAAAGATGGCTTATTAATTTTTCCTTTTCAAGAACAAGTTCAGTTTTTGTTTTACGAAGTTGTTGGTATAACTGAATTATTTCACTGCTGATAAAGCCAAGTTCATCATTCGAAAATTGAGTATCTTTGTCTGTGTTGATTGTTTCGTTCCGTCTGATTTTCACAGCAAAATCTTTCAGCTTGCTGATTGAATCGCCAATATGATTTGCAATATACCGGAGCAAAAACCCGAAAATAAGAAAGAGAAAGATAAAGAAAGGGATAAAAACCCAGTCGGCTTTCAGAAATGCTTTTATCTTGATGTCGTAAACGAAGGCTGCCCTGATTACATAATTTTTGTAAGATTTTGCATAGTAGATATATTCTTCGTTGGTTGTTGCTGAATGTCGGATATTTTCACCGAATTCATTGTACAGGGATTTCTGAATTTCAGGTCTCTCTTTATGATTTTCCATGTGTGAAAAATCAGATACAGTATTGTCGTATAGTACGTTACCTTCAAAATCCACAACAGTGATCCGGGCTTTGGTTGCAGGAATAATTGTCTTCAAGCTATCAAGCCTCGAGAAAGTCTTATCCTTAAAAAGCGAATTGTGCTCAATAAAACGATTGGTGATTTCTGTATATTCGTCCAGGGTGGTTTCGAGCTGAGTAACCCTGAAATGCTGTTCACGTCTATTCTGATAGAGAATAATTGAAACGATCAATATGGCGAAAAGAAGGAAATAATATAGAAATAGTTTCCATCTGATTGTCTTTTGGTTGAATAGCATATTTGTGCGGTTTAGTGTCATATTTCAAAGTAATATCCGAATCCTGGTTTGTTCCGAATATAGCACCCATATTCTTCCATTTTTCTTCGCAAACGCGTAATATTTACATCCACAGTACGATCTATAACAATGACGTCACTTTCCCAAATTCGGCGGAGTATCTCTTCGCGCGAGAAAATCCTGCCCGGAGACTTAGCCAGCAGCGAAATTATCTCATATTCTTTGCGCGTTAATTCAATTTTTTTATCTCCGATATTCAGCCTCTTTGATTCTAAATCCAGGATGATTTCCCCAATATTCATTGAGGTTGCTCCTGTGTCTTCATTCAGGTTTTTTACTCTTTTCAAAACAGCTTTTACGCGGGCTTGTAATGCTCTGATGGAGAAGGGTTTTGCGATATAGTCGTCTGCACCAACATTAAACCCGGTTAGTAAATCATTTTCTGTATCTCTTGCAGTTAAGAAAATTATGGGTACATCGAGTTGCATCTCCTTTCTGATCTTTTGCGCGAGGCTAAAGCCAGAAATCTTTCCCATCATCACATCAAGAATCATTAAGTGATAGATCGTCAGGTCCCTTTTTAATGCCTCTTCGGCAGAAAAGGATGTATCGACCTGATAGCCTTCACTTTCGAGGTTGAATTTTAGAATCTCATTGAGATCTTCTTCATCCTCCACGACAAGTATCCGAAAATTTTCAGACATAGTTACTCTTTTGTTTCAAAGTCCATGTTGTGGTGGCGAATATCAGTTCCTTCCATCGCATAGATAGACGCTTCTGCAACATTTGTAGCATGATCGGCGATCCGCTCAATGCTCGAAATAATGCTGTTAATATGGATAAAACTAAACAACAATTGCTGGGTTTCATCCGGTAGTTTACTTTTTGCTATGGCTTTTCTGATAAGCTTATGGTTCATATCATCAACCACTTCGTCATTTTGAATAGCCCAGATTGCGAATTCTTTGTCGCTGTTTACGAAAGAAAGAATGGCCTTTTGAACCATATTTACGCTGACTAATAACATGTTGTAGATAACTTCAGACATACGGTTGTACGTTTCGATGTCTTTAATCCGAGGTATAAACCTGACAATATCCATTACCAAATCGCCAATTCTTTCGAGGTTAATCACATTTTGGTAGCAAGCCATTAATTTTCGCAGATCTGAAGCAACAGGTTTTTGCAATACGATCGTATTAACAATTTTCTCACTTAGTTTGATCTCAAATTTATCTGACTTCTCCTCGTGGGCATTCAATTCCCTCATCACCTCCTCCGGAATTGTCAGCGAACCTGAATTGACTACTTTCTCAAGAATTGTCAATTGGTTCAATATCAGATTGGCATAATCTTCAAAATGACTGATAACGTTTTGAATTGCACTTTCTTTTTTGATATTCATCTTGGTATTGTATTAAAGTCTAAGAATGTTTTTATTAGGAAGTAGGGTCAACCGAATTTTCCGGTAAGATAACCTTCAGTCCTTGGATCTTTTGGATTTGTAAACATCGTTTTGGTTTTATCATATTCAACCAATTCCCCCAGGTACATAAACATTGCATTGTCTGAGATACGTGCTGCCTGTGACATGTTGTGCGTGACCAAAATAATGGAATAGTGGACTTTAAGTTCGACCAGTAAGTCTTCAATTTTTGCTGTTGAAAGAGGGTCGAGTGCTGAAGTCGGTTCGTCCATGAGAATTACCTCTGGTTTGAAAGCCAAAGCCCGGGCGATGCACAACCGCTGTTGCTGGCCTCCCGATAAAAAATTCCCCTTTTTGTTTAGCGAATCTTTCACTTCTTCGAACAAACCTACATCATGAAGAGAGGTTTCGACGATTTCATCTTTTTCATCTTTTTTCAGTTTACTGCCATTTAAATCATATCCGGCAATCACATTTTCGTAAATGCTCATCGTCGGAAACGGGTTAGGTCTTTGGAATACCATCCCGATCTTTCGACGGAGTTTAGAGGTTGACATTTCGTAGATACTCTCGCCATTGAGCTTAATTTCTCCTTCAGTATGAATATTCGGATACAATTCGTGCATCCGGTTGATGGCTCTCAGTAAGGTGCTTTTACCACATCCCGAAGGTCCCATGATGGCAGTAATGTTATTTCGTTTCACATCTGCGCTGACCTCCTTCACGGCTAACTTATCTTTTTTACCGTAGGAGATGGACAGATTGCTTATGGATAATACTGGATTTGAAATTTGTAATATTTTGTCGCTCATAAATGCTATCCTGATTTTTTTATGGTTTTCAGCTGTATTTCGTAGAAATTCGTTTGGCAATAATATTTAAAGTTAGTACAAATCCCACTAAAAATAAGGAAGATGACCATACAAGGTCAATCATATTTGGATTATTGTAAAACTCCCATATCTGAAGGGGAACCGCACTTGTTGGTTTGGTAACATTAAAATTGATGGCCCTGTTGCCCAATGTGGTAAGCATTAATGGAGCCGTTTCGCCCAAAACCCTTGATATTGAGAGCAAGATACCAGTCATCAGTCCGCTAAAACCAGACGGGATCATTATCTTTAGGATAATTCGGTGGTATGGAACCCCCAATGCAGCCCCAGCTTCTTTTATAGAGACCGGAATCATTTTCATTGTTTCTTCTGTGGAGCGAATGATTAGGGGTAACATCATGATTGAGAGTGCAACACTTCCAGCCAAAGCCGAAAATCCGTTTGTCACACCCTTTACTATCCAGAAATAAGCAATTAATCCCAATACGACAGAAGGAACTCCCTGAAGAATGTCGGTAAGATTTCTGATAAGACTGGCATATTTTTTCCCGGGGTTCTCATATAGGAATATTCCTATTAAAATGCTTACCGGAATAGCTATCAGAGAAGCAACTGCCACCATTAGCAGTGTTCCTGTAATTCCATTTGCGATCCCGCCGGGAATAATCTCTCCGCTCTGCACGGCAGACATTGCCTGCAGTGTGTCGGGAGCCACTTTAAAGAAGAAATCAAGATTAATTTGCCTTAATCCTTTGGCAAGTAGTTTGTAAACTATAAGTAATATGGGCAATATGGTGATGCTGGAAAGAAGAACAACTGAACCGAAGAACAACTTGTTTTTTAGCTCTCTCCAATTTGAATTTCCCGTTTTTTCGATCATCGTTTTACTTTCCATGGATGACAGATTTAAGCGTATTTACGGATAATGATTTTTCCAATGAAATTGACGATCGCTGTAACGGCAAAAAGGAGTAATCCGATAGCAATCAGAGCACTCAACTTTATTCCGTCAGCTTCACCAAATTGGTTGGCAATCACGCTGGCCATCGTATTCCCGGGACTAAACAACCCTTTGGGGATAATGTTGGCATTCCCAATCAGCATGGTTACTGCCATTGTTTCTCCAAGCGCCCGGCCTAGTGCAAGTATATATCCCGCTACAAGTCCGGATCGGGCATTGGGCAGGATAACACTGAAAATAACTTCCATGCGGGTAGCCCCGAGTGAATAAGCTGCCTCTTTTAATTCATTGGGGACCATCGAAATAATTTCATTACTGATGGAGGTTGCATAAGGTATAATCATGATGGCCAGGATTAATCCGGAAGTGAATATTCCATAACCTTGCCCTGCATATCCGAGCCCGGCAATTAGCGGCCTTAAAGTGTAAAACCCCCAAAGTCCGTAAACGATGGAGGGTACCCCTGCCAGCAGATCAACTAATGTGCTTAAAGCAGTCGCAATTTTTGTTTTGCGAAAATATTCGGCAATGAAAAGAGAGGCAGAAAAAGCAAGCGGGAAACAAATTATCAGAGCGAGCAAGGAAGTAATAACCGTCCCTGCGATAAAAGGCATGGCCCCATAAGATTCTTTACCTTCGGTAGGATCCCATTCCGTTGATAATATAAATCGAAACAAGCCGAACTCTTTGAAAGCAGGGACCGCGCCTTTAATCATAGAATAGGCCATTCCTGCAAAAATAAAAAGTATGAATACCGAAGCAATAACTAAGACGAGTTTTGTAATTTTTTCGCTCTTCACTGGTTATTTTTGAAAAATACTAAGTTATCGAATTTAAACATTTTTTGTTTGCAGAAATTTAAAAGTTTAGATTTTAGGTTATTCAATTTTTTTCTAACGAAAGAAACATGGAAGATTTGTGTCTCCATGTTTCTCATAAGCATTTCATCTTGGCTCAGCCTTTTGCCATTTGAGGTGAGCTATGATTTCTGAAATCTTTAAATTTCTTATTTCAGAACCGGTGCGCCGTTATAGGTAACAGATTTTAATATTTTTTTGGCCAACATTACCGCTTTATCAGGAAGTGGTGCATAATCAACTTTTTGGGCAACAGCCTGCGCATCCGATCCAATCAACCAGTCGAGAAACTTTAAGGTTTCCTCTGCTTGCTGAAGGCTCCTTCCATTGTAGTTCTGCTCTTTGTAAAGAATGATCCAGGTAAATGCACTGATAGGATATGCTTTCGGATCTGATGAATTGGTCAGCATCACGCGGGTATCAGCCGGAATGTCACCTTGCGCTGCAGCACTAACTGAGGCAACGGATGGTTCGATGAAATTGCCCGCTTTGTTTTGCAGCTTGACAAAGGGAATTTTTGCCGAGAAAGCATATTCAGAACCAATGTATCCGAAAGCGCCAATGGTTTGCTGAATGGTTCCGGCAACTCCGGGATTGCCCTTGGCACTCATGCCTACAGGCCATTTCAATGTCTTTCCGGTTCCGATCTCCTTGGCCCATTTTTCGCTGATTTTACTCATGTAATCGCTGAAAATAAATGTAGTACCGCTACCGTCTGAACGATAGATCACCGATATGTTTAAATCCGGGAATTTTACACCAGGGTTCTCTGCTTTAATCTGGTTATCGTTCCATTTGGTAATTTCACCCATGAAGATCTTGGCCAATACTTCATTTTTAAGTTTCAAGGTAGCTACTCCAGGTAAATTATAGGCTATAACAACTGCCCCTAAACATGTCGGAATATGCACGATTGGAGCTGGTAATTCAGCGGCCTGCTTATCTGTTAGGTATGCATCTGTTGCGCCGAAATCGACCACCTTGTCTTTTAAACTGCGGATACCGCCACCTGATCCAATTCCTCCGTAAGTGACCAGTTTTCCTGTTTTTGTTGAATAATCAGCGATTAACTGATTGTAAAAAGGCATTGGAAAAGTTGCACCTGCGCCGGTGATATTAATGTTCTTTGAGTTATTATCGGCACTTGTGCTCTTGATTGTACGACCTGTCGCTGCAAAAACAACGAAGATCAGTGCGATAGCTAATAAATTTTTCATTTTTATACTGATTTATAATTGATTATGACAAAATTAAGAATGTAATATTTCATTTCTGTAAAATAAATGTTACAATAGTGTTACATTTATTAAGTCACCCAAAACTGATGAAAGACCTTTATATCTTGATCTCCACATTTAGGAAGAGCGAAGAGGTAGAAGTCTTACTGCCATCTTTGGGAGTCCATAACTGGTAGTTAGGTGATATCCTTACCCCTTTTACAGGAACGTATTGGAAACCTAAAATAAATTGAGATCCATCTTTAGAAAAATTCCATGAATGTTCGTTTGTTGTAATATCCTTGGAACTTAGGGCATCATAACGTGCTACTATTCCTGTTTTTGCATTAAATGAAAGCGTGCCGTAAACCGAGTATCCCGAAAAATTGTATCCGCTTTTATACTTGTTATTTGATTGGGCATTGTATTCAACAGCAAGGTTAAAAGATTTGTTAGCATATCCGACCATAAATGCAGTGGTCTGCTGTGCTACGCTGTTCTTTGCCATATTGTCGTAGTAACCTCTGATGGTGAGTTCTTTAACTGGATGAATGGTCACGCCTACACCTACTTTCAATACTGAGTCAACTTCAAACCCCTTGTAGCCTTCGCCGTTTTCGATTATGGCGTCTGCACTGATTATTTCGTTGAATCCATATGCAGCACTTATGCCAAAGTCAGCAGATGGCCCCATCCCATATTGATCCTGAAAGGATTTTAAGATATAACGATTTCCCCAGAATTTTTCCTGATCGCTATATCCATTGGTTCCAATCAAACCGAATTTTACGGTAAGGTTTTTTTCCTGATATTGCAAATACCCATATTTAATATAAGCAGTATAATTCAAAGCTCCTACACCCGGGTTCCCGACATCAAATGTTACACGGCCTGAGAACGTTTGGCTGAAATTGTATTTATAACCAAAATAAGCGCGTGTAATTTCAAATTTACTGAGACTTTTTCCATTCGTGGTAGTGTTGTTGAAGTCAGTGAAGATGAGTACTTCCGGGCTTCCGGAAGGTTTAAATGCATCTGTGTTTTGTGCATTTGCTAAGCAAATGACAAAGCCGACCATTGTAAAGATAAGTAATAGCTTTTTTTTCATTTATTTTGTAATATCTAAGTTTTTAATAAATTACAAAATTGATTCAATGTTGTTAAGGAAATATTACAATATTGTTACAAAAATATTACAATCCAATTTGGAGATTAAGGATAAACGGGATGTAGGGCGGCAATTAATAAGGTAAGTACTGTATAATAGAAATAGAAAGGCTCTATTTAGGTATCAAATCAAATTAACAGGCAAAAAAAACGGAATTGCGAGGGTAGCTCTTCCGATTCTCAATATATAGTAAAAGGTAGGACTATTTTTCTGGTTGCAATTTAATGTTTAGATCCTCGGTTGAGTTTTCAATCTTTAATTTTTCAATAAAGCTCTTGTTGTAAGAAATAAAAGAGGCGATAAGGTTGTATGCACCTGGTTTAATATTCTCGATTTTGAATTTTCCATCAAAATCGGTATACACCTTTTTTGATAATCCTTCAATAGCCACTTCAACACCCGCAAGCGCTTCGCCGGAAGTGAAATCAATAACTTTACCGGATATTGAAACTACTGCATTGATTGAGGCTGTTTCAGTTGATTTACTGTTATTTGCAGAATTACCTTTGATACCGGCAAATGCAAATACAACTGTAGTAAGTAACGATAATGTTAAAAGTGTCTTTTTCATTGTTATCTGTTTTTGTACAGTACAAATATCGGTAACAGTTGTTAAGATGCGATTACGGAACTGTTACAATTTGATTAAAGAAATATGACAAACTGGAACGAGCCCTTGGTACCCGGAGTCCATTCTTCTGCATGCAGGAACCATTTATATTTGTCTTATGAGTGTTGTGATTAGTAATTTCTTTCGCTGATGAGTTTCCCGGTATCGTCATAAATCCTCCAGGTTCCTGTTTTTTGACCCATCAGATAGTGCAATTCATACAATGGTTTACCTTGGGATGTCCAGATAAACCAGTCCCCGTTTTTTACATTGTCCTTATATTCCGCCTGTGCAGTTTTATTTCCCGATTCGTCCCAGGTGATCCAAAGACCCTCTTTCTTGCCATTTTTGTAAGAACGTAACTCTTGCTTTTTACCATTTTCGAAAAAGGTAGTGACAGAGCCTTCGAGTACCCCGTTTGAAATGTTAAGGATTGTTTTGGGATGATTGTTCTCGTAATATTCGGTATGAATACCCGTATAAAGCATACCTTTTTTGAAGAACTTTCCATCAATATTCTCTATCTCCTGTGAAAAGGCATGAAACGCCATGAAAATAAAGACAATAAACAAAAGTTTCTTTTTCATTTTAATTGATTTCCTGATATTTTTTAAGATTTTCAATATAGCAATTTACAGATAATTTTTGTTTGCTATTGAAACTTATTTTCGGACCAAAAGAAAAGGCTACTCCCTAAGGAGCGGCCTCTCAATTCGGAAACATTAATTGTTAATATACAGTAGTTTTAGGAGTCCAATTGGTCCATCCAGCTGTCCAGTCGGTCGTTTTGAATGCACCAATGTAATCGGTTGCTTCCAATCCTGCTGGGAGCGTAGTTGCAGCTCCGGTCAATAAGGGAGAACCTGTTTGTGGTAGGAAGTTAGGTGCTGTCAGGTTGAATGGATTGGTCACCTTCAGATCGGAATTAAGTACAACTGTTCTGTTGATTCGTACAGCATCTTCGAAGAACAGCTTTTCGCCGGCAGTATTACCACCGTAATTGTCTGTCATTCCTGAAAGAATACATCCTTTTACCTGAGCTCCGGTTCCACTATTCCCTTTTGGATCGGCTAACAGTAATCCCATTGGCCATCCGGCAAAAACCGAATTGTAAACTTCAAGATTTGATTTCCTTCTGATGTGCATGGATGCCTGAAACAAAGGGTTTATTGTGGTAGTAGCTGTTGCGAGTGGACCGAAAAGGCTCACATTAGCGAATCTGGGATTGGTTGTAGGTATGTTTGTTGATCCGCTTCCGTCATTATCTGACTCAAAACCATTGGATTTTGAAATATCAGCAATCATCGGGTCACGTAATCCAACCAGATATTGAACAAATCCGCTGAAACCAAAATCGGTATCAAACTCGTCATCTAAACCACTGAAAGCAATCAGGTGCTTGCAATTTACAGTTCCGCCAAACCACTCATATGAATCGTCGTTTGCAAATGATACCTGAACGTAGTCAATTGTTGTTCCTCTGCCCACTCCACCAAAAGTTAACCCGTTGATTTCTTTGTCTGGCTGAAATGCATATCCTGCAAATTCTATTCTGACATATTTCATTGAACCAGAATTGTCATTATCGTCTGTGCCTCCGTATTTTGTACCTAAACCACCTTCTATTTCTGCTTCACCACCTGTTACATTGATTTTTGCATTTCCACAGAGTACAACACCGCCCCAATCACCCGCCGCACGCGAACCCGCCGGTTTTGCAGAAGTGAAAACAATAGGTTTAGCAGCAGTTCCTTCGGCCATGATTTTGGCTCCCCTTTCGATTACCAGCGATGCTTTCGTATCCACCTTTCCCTTGATAACAGTACCGGGCTCAATGGTTATCGTTGCACCTGATTTCACATAGACCCAACCATCCAGGACATAATTAATATCTGATTTTAAAGTCACATTTGTCGTAATATTACCACTCAGTGAAATAGTAGATCCTGCTGAAGGGAAAATTGTAACTACACATTTATCAATGAATAAACCATCTTTGGTTGTTACAGTTATCTCAGTGCTTCCGGTCGCAACGCCTGAAACTGTTCCATCGGTCGCAACGCTTGCAATTGCAGCATCTTTTGTGGTCCAGGTAACAGATTTGTCTGTTGCATCAAATGGAGCGATGGAGGCAGTCAGCTTAAGTGGTGTACCAATTCTGACTACTGCGGTTTTTTGGTCGAGTGAAATTCCTGTTGCTTTGACAACAACCGGATCTTTTTTGCAGGAAGATATTCCTACAAGTAAAACGGATAATAAAAAGAAATTAGAAATAAAACGTTTCATGTTTGTAAATTTTAGATTG
>Ga0172379_10004524_pt1 | contig 20433 bp, 18 predicted proteins | sample GrowelOW334metaG_FD_119756 | JGI IMG/M metagenome (GOLD analysis project Ga0172379, IMG submission 119756) | Groundwater microbial communities from an aquifer near a municipal landfill in Southern Ontario, Canada - Groundwater well OW334 metaG | ecosystem: Environmental > Aquatic > Deep...
ATAGTCGGGTTTCGCCCCCACGGCCTTGCGGTATGCGGCCAGCGCCTCGTCGCGTTTGCCTAGCACACGCAAGGTACCGCCGAGGTTGTACCAAGCAGCTTCAAAATCGCTTTTCATCGCAGCGGAAGCCTCAAATGCTTGACGCGCGTCGGCGAATTTCCGAGCGTTAAAATAAGCTCGCCCTAGCTCAAAGCTGTACAGATAATTTTTCGGATCTAGCCGAGTCGATTCCTTAAATTCAGAGATAGCGTTGTCCCACTGTTTGAGGTCACCGTTTATCTTACCAAGTGTGAAATGAGGAAGCGCTTGACCGGGATCGGCTTTGATCGCGTCACGCGCGTGCTTAATGGCGTTTTTGAGCGATTCCTGTCCTTCCTTACCGTTTGGGTCGCGCTTAAAGCCGTCGTAATACGAGTCGGCAATCTCGGCGAGTTTTTGAGCCTGAAAGCGATTTTCACCATCGGGTACGCGGGAAATGGCTTCCGTAAAGGTTTTATCGGCATCGCCGTACTTGCCTTCGTTGATGGCTTTCTTTCCCTGCGTTACCAAGTCATTGACGATCCGCATTCGATCCTGGACTTCCTTGGATTTGCGGGCAAGTTCCTCGGCTTGGGCTTTTTTTCGCGCGGCTTCCGCCTCTAACGCGGCTTTTTGCGCCGCCAGCTCTTCGGCTTTCCGCGCGGCGGCAGCCTCAGCCTTTGCCTTTTCTTCGTCCGCAGCCCGACGGCGCGCATCTTCGGCTTGCGCACGCCGATTCGCTTCTTCAGCGGCTTTCGCGGCTGCCTGCGGTGACTGGGAAGCGACTTTGGAAGCGCTCTCTACGGCGCGGCCTATTTTATCCAGCGCCGTATTCATGCTCTTTTCACCGCCCTTACGCGCGGCCTCTTCAGCCGCGCTTCGATCACCCTCAGCTTTCCGCTTGGCTTCAATGGCCGAATCGCGCAAAGCGCGAGCTTCTTTGTCCGAAGCATCGGCAATGAGCAGCTTATCTAAAAGGTCCAGCGCGCGCTGATACTCTCCGCGGTCGACGTATTCTTTAGCCAGCGTTAACGTATTCGACCGCTGTTTCCCCGCACCGCCGCCGAAAGCGACGAAGGAACCGATACCGACCGTGAGCAGCAGAGCGACACCGACCACAATGGCGATGATGATTTTCTTGTTATCCTTCATTTAGTAATCCTCCTATTCGAGCACAAACTCACCGTCGTATTGGATGACGTCTTCGGAACCGGAACTGAGTCCGCGTGTTTCTTCGGCGGCGGCCTGGAGAGAGGCGGCGACCTCTTCCAGCAACTTCCTACGTCTTTCTTCGTCTGCTTTTACCGCTTCCGCGGCCAACGCCTTTGATTGCTCGGTCGCGGCGAATTCCTGACCAATCAGCGCTATGACTTTTTCAATCTCCGGTCTTTTCGGCGAAGCCGGCCGCAATACCAGATATTCCCCGTAATCGGATACCGCTTCCTTTAATGCGCCGGTTCTGATGCGCGCCTGGGCTCGGTTCAGATACGCCGATGCCATACCCGGATCACCTTCCAGCGCTTTGGTATAAAAAGGTTCAGCAAAGGAAGCGGCTCCTTTTGCGAAATATGAGTTGGCTATGTTATAAGCGACCAAAGCCGCCCTGTCGCCGGCGCGAGGGAGAACTTTGCGTAACGTTTCTATCGATTCGTCATACCGGCCCGTCTGCTGATACGCGAACCCCAAATACAAAGCGGCGGTAACGTTTGCCGGATCATCGCGCACGGCGACCTCAAGACGAACGACGGCTTCCGCGGGTTTGTTCTTCATGAATAAGGCTTCACCCTCGGCAAACGCCGCCCCCGCGGCCCCGGAAGCTCCCGCCGCCTGACCAAACGTTTGCGGAGCGCAAGCCAATAAGGTAAAGAAGAGAAAAACGCGGACGGTTTGACAGGTTCGATGAAAGTAATTACTCTTCACGATGATATAAGATACCACGAGAGGACGGGGTGCGTCATGACCGGTATGTTACTTGTGATCATCATACTCGGATCCGGTATCGGGTTCCTACTATTTATTATCATACGTTCCCTCATCGCCCCTAAACGCGTAGAGATGTTGGCAAGCTTGCTCAAGCAGGGCAAAGCGCAGACAGCCATCAAAGCGGCAAAATCAATAATCTCCCGCGAACCCCGCAACGCGGAAGCACATTACATTCTCGGTCAAGCCTATTTTGCCGACAACAAACCCGAACTTGCGCTCATGGAATATAAAAGCGTCAATCAGATCGGTGTGTTCGGACCCAATATTCCGGAAACGGAATTCCGAAAGAAAATGGCGCAGATATTCTTCCGCTTCAATCAGGCCGAAGAAGCGCTCAAAGAATACCTCCTCTTGGTTAAGATAGAACCGTACCAGGCCGACCACTACTATTGGGCCGGCAAACTGTTTTCGGAGCGCAGTCGGACGGACATGGCGCTCAATTACTTACGCAAAGCAGTCGAACTTGATCAGCGACACGGGAAAGCTCACTTTGAGCTTGGCATACTTCTGTATAAAGAAAAAAAACCCGTAGAATCAAAAGTGGAGCTTGAAGCGTCCCTTAAGTGCGATCAGGATAGTACGCAAGCCTATTACTACCTCGGGAAACTCCAAAAAGAGTCGCACGATTACGTTGCGGCACTCCTCTCTTTTGAAAAGGCTCAACGAGACCCTGATTATAAGGTTAAGGCGCTTGTGGAACGCGGCGGCTGCTATATGAGCATGGGTAGCATGGAAAAAGCCATTCCTGAGCTCGAGCGAGCCGTAAAAGTAGCAAACGACGATGGAAGCACCGAATCGCTCTACGGCCGATATTTTTTGGCGATGTGCTACGAAAAAATGAGGGAACTCGATAAAGCGATTGAGCAATGGGAACTCATCTACGCGAAAAAAGCCAGTTTCCGTGACGTAGCCGAAAAGCTGTCCCACTATCAGGAATTCCGTGCCGACGACAAGATGAAGGATTACCTCACGTCCAGCCGTGAAGAGTTCACCGAAATATGCAAGGCAATCGTCATCCAAGGGATGACTCTTCAGACCCGAGACGTCACGGACATCGGGAACGGGTGCGATATCATCGCGGTAGAAGGCGATGCGGCCAAGTGGCGGAACGTCAGGAAAATACCGCGAATCATTCGCTTTCTTCGTACACCGGACATGGTCGATGAGTCGGCGGTTCGCGCTTTGTTGGAAGAAATGAAAAAACTGGGCGTTACAAGAGCCGTACTCGCTACTAGTTCCGGATTTACCCGCTCGGCGATGGAATTCGCGGATTCAAGGCCTGTCGACCTCTTCAATAAAGATCAGTTGGCCGAAATGCTCCTTGGTGTGGACTTATACGGCAACGCAAACCGGTCATGAGAATTCTGTGCGTCGCGGACCAGATCGATCCCCTCGTGTATAGCGCTTCAATAAAAGACCGTTTCGGAGACGTGGATGTTGTTCTGAGCGCCGGGGACCTCCCGATGGATTATCTGGGCTTCATCGTTACGACGCTCAACAAACCTGTCTTTTTCATCTTCGGCAATCATAACCTGAAAGAATTGTCTTACTTCCAACCCAGCTTTGATGATCGAATGACAAATCGCGGTTATGATTTTGAAAATCAAGCTACTTCTTCAGGCGCCGTCTACCTCGGTTCAAAAGTAAAAAAAGAAGGCAACTTGCTATTTGCCGGTCTCGGTGGAAGCCGACGCTACAACAACGGGCGCAATCAGTTTACTGATTTCCAAATGCGATTGCAGATACTCGCCCTCGTTCCCCAACTTATAATAAACCGGCTATTGCACGGACGATTTCTGGACATACTACTGACGCATTCACCGCCCGCCGGAATACACGACAAAGAGGATCCATGCCACCGTGGTTTTTCCGCATTCCTCTGGTTTATGAAAATGTTTAAACCGCGCTACCTTATTCACGGCCACATTCATCTGTACGACCTGAACGACGTCCGCACAACCCAATACGACCAAACGCTCGTCATCAATGCGTACAGCCACTACCTCATCAATACGGATGCGCCGGCATGAGCGAGACTCCGACCCATTTTGCCGCGCAGGCCGCGGAGGATTTCTCAAAAGCCCGGGGAAAAGCGCTCCTTGCCCGGATGCAGCATTTCCTAAACGCGGACCGCGACAGGCTCCTTTCCTTCCACGACGTAAAAGAAATTCTACGTCCCAAAAATGAAACATACCGCGGTATGCAAACGGTTTCGATCGATCTCATCGTCGGCAGTGAGGGACGTTATCGAGATTTCAATAAATACTTCTTGCCGAAGGCAAACCATTTGCGTTCACGTTGGGAACGTGTCGACATCGCGCATCTGAAAGATATCATCCTACCGGCAATCCAACTTTACGAGATTGGCGGCGTCTATTTCGTTCGCGACGGGAACCACCGCGTTTCAGTAGCTCGAATGCAGGGAGTCAGCGCTATCGACGCGGAAGTCACGAGTCTTTCCAGTGAGATCCGCATTGATCCATCGATGACTGCCGACGACTTGCGAAAAGCCGTCATAGCGTACGAAAAAGATATATTTTACGAAAAAACCGATTTTGGTTGGCTTACCGGATGTTCAACGCTCGATTTTTCCGCACCGGGACGCTACGATGTTGTCTATAATCACATCCTGGTGCATAAATTTTACCTAAATGAACATGATCAAACGGAAATTCTATTCGCTGACGCGATGGTGTCCTGGTATGTCAATGTCTATAAGCCCATCATCGATATAATCGAGGAAGAAAGTCTCTATTCACGCTTTCCTGGACGAACATCAAGCGATCTATACGTTTGGATCGTAAAACATTGGGATTTTTTGAAAAAAAAGTATGGAATCCACTATTCCATCGCCGACGCGGCTCGCGATTTTACGAAAAAATACGGTAAGGACGACGCATCGTCCCTTTTTGTGTCGTTTTTCAAATCACTTTGGGTGAAAATTCGCGGGAAAAAAAGATAAATGGCAATACTCTCAATTCAATCCCATGTTTCATACGGGTACGTAGGCAATCGTTCCGCCGTTTTTCCTTTACAGCGCCTTGGGTTTGAGGTTTGGGACGTCAACACAGTGGATTTCTCAAACCATACCGGTTACGGTTCATGGCAAGGACTCGTTCTCGGGGCAGCGCATGTACGTGGAATCGTGCAGGGGATTGAAGAGAGGGGAGTCTTAGGGGAATGCGTCGCGGTTCTTTCGGGCTACCTTGGAGACGCGAAAATCGGAGAAGCGGTGATGGATGCGCTTACGCGAGTCCGTTCGCATAATCCGACAGCACTCTACTGCTGTGATCCGGTTATGGGCGACGCGGGAAGAGGGTTTTTCGTTAGGCAAGGTATTCCCTTGATGATCAAAGAACAACTCTTGCCTCTTGCCGATATCGCAACGCCCAACCAGTTCGAACTTGAAGCTCTTACGGGAATTGCTATCGGCAATGTGGAAGACGTGCGGCGCGCGGTGGACGCCGTTCACAGGGCGGGACCGAAGGTTGTGCTGGTCACCAGTTATCGTCCCGATCCTGTTTCGGACGGACATATCGAAATGCTCGTTTCCGACGCGAAAGGGCTCTACCGGGTACGCACGCCCAAACTCCCGCTTTCACCGGCACCCAATGGCGCGGGCGATTTGACCGCGGCTCTTTTTCTGGCGCGATATATCGAAACCGGCGATGCGGTAGCATCCCTGGAACTGACCACCGATTCAGTCTTCTCAGTGCTTGAGCAAACATTACTTGAAGAGAGACGTGAACTAGACCTTATCGGGGCGCAGGAGGCAATTGTCCATCCGAAAAGGCGCTTTAACGCCATCAAGCTTTAGGCGGCCTTTTTCCAATAATGGTTTTCAAATCTTCCTTGGAAAAGTGGTACGTGCTTGAACAATAATGGCAGATGATCTCCGTCGGGTCCTCGCCGTCTTGAAGCATGCTCTCCAGCTCCGACGTAGGCAACGCGGCCAAGTACCCGGTAAAACGTTCTCTGTTGCAATCACACACAAAACCGACAGGAAGCGAACCCATAACATTCGGTTCAAATGTGGAGAACCACTGCGACAGAAAGTCACTGCATTTGAAACCACGCGAGAAATAATCACCCAAGGACGGTAAGTCGGAAAGCCGCGCTTCCGCGTCCGACACGTCAAGGTCGGCAGCTCCCGGCAAAGCCTGCAAAAACATTCCTCCGGCGCCCGCGATCCGTCCGGACGAATCAAATTTTACGGAAACTACCAGGGCGGTGCGGATCTGCTCGGATCGGAGAAAGTATTCCGTGATATCTTCGGCAATGCGGCCGTGAACAAGTTCAATATGACCGGTGAAAGGGGAACCGCCGGGAGAAAGCCTGGAGACGCTCAAAGTCCCCTTTCCGATAAAAGGGGCAAGATCAAAACTTTCCAGGGGTTTGTCCAAAACGATGTTGTCGGCAAAAAGAAAACCGCGCAGACGACCGTCCCAATAAGCCTCCACCGAAAAACCTTTTAGAACGCCCGTACAATCGACTCTAATAGTAAGCCGATCTCCGTCCTTGAGCGTCACCGACATCAGCGATGCGGCAAGGTACGCCTGACCGAGCGCCAGCGTCTCAAGGATACCCAATCGATGCTGAGCGCGCATTGACGCGACCAGGGAAGAACCTGAAACAAGAGCACCGCGAATAGTGCCGTTTAGGAGGGTAAATCGAAGTATGCTGTCGGGCGGCAATGCGGACAAACGAGCGGAAAGCGCTTCATCGCCTAATTCTTGTCGTATCATGCGCTATCAATACCCTCATCTCGGCTTCCCCGTCAATACGGAACTCGGCTATACTTTATTGATGAGCGATGTTTTGCCGCAATCGTTTCTCTACTTCATCGCCCCTCATATTGATCGTTTTGAAATGCTGTTCAACCTGTTACGGGATCGAGCGCTATCCCCGACTACGGTAGAGCTCGCAGACAGTCGGCTCATTGTCGTCACACCGGAGCGAACGCCGGTGTCTTCCAAGCCTAGAACTGTTTTAGTTGCCCATTACGACCGAGCGGCAGACAGTCCCGGCGCGAACGATAACAGCGCCGCCGTCTTTCAACTGATGGCAACGGCGACTCGCTTGCGCGCAGAGGGTACGGATGGGTGGGTAGTCGTATTCACCGATCGGGAAGAGAGCGCCGGGGCGGCTGGAGCGCGAAGCCAGGGGGCGTACGCCTTGGCGGAAGGTTTCAAAGCGATAGGACTCTCCGAATCCCACTTCTTCATTTTCGACGCCTGTGGCCGGGGTGATACCATCATCGTCTCTACCACCGTTGAGTCTCTAAACATCGAAGCGAAACACATTAAACGCAACGCCAGAGAGCTCAGGCTTCGGGCTTTGGAAACGGGGCGACTTTCTTCGGGTGGACGTATTTTGCTCGCGCCGACGCCTTTTTCCGACGATGCCGGTTTTCTCGCGGCGGGTATCGCGGCGCAGACCATCACGCTGCTGCCCGCTAAAGAAGCAGCGGCCCTCGCGCGGGAACTCCGAAACAAACCGGATTACGCATCTTCCCTTATAAATAAAAGAGCGCGCGACGCCCTTGAGCCGCGCGCGTATAAAACTTTCATGCCCGATACTTGGAAAAGACTTCACGGGAAAGCGGACGACGCTCAGTCGTTGACGCCCGCATCATTCCCTCTCATTGAACGCTTTGCACACGACCTCATCAATCGCTAAAAATCGATAAAAGCGCTGAACAGTATTTAGATTTCCAGAAGTTCCGAATACGCGTCCAAAGCGGCATCCCCGCTTTTCCCGGAAAGTACTTTTTTAGCCAGAACCTTGCCGAGCTGAACACCTTCCTGGTCAAAGCTGTTTACGTTCCACAAGAATCCTTGGAACATCACTTTATTCTCAAAATGGGCTAAGAGCGCGCCGAGTACCTCCGGCGTTAATTCTTTACCGTAAATCAAACTGGAAGGACGGCCGCCTAAGAAATTCTTATTAGGATCGGCATCTTCCTTCCCTTTCGCGAAAGCGACGATTTGAGCCGCAAGATTGGCTTTAAGCTTCGTCTGGCTGCTTGACCCCTCCACTTCGACATCATCCTTCCTCTGGCTCTCGGAAAATCCGACAAACTGGAGCGGTACCACATCGGTGCCCTGGTGTAGAAGTTGGAAAAAAGAATGTTGGCCGTTCGTCCCAGGCTCTCCAAAAATCACTGGACCGGTTGAGTACAAAAGCTTCTCGCCGCGACGATTAACGTGCTTGCCGTTTGATTCCATGTCGAGCTGCTGCAGATGGGCAGGAAAACGACAAAGCGCTTGGCTGTACGGAAGCACAGCCGTGTAGGTGTAACCGAGCACGTTGCGCTCGTACACACCGATCAAAGCGTCCATGAGGCTCGCGTTCTTTTTAATGTCGGCATTGAGCGCGGCCGCGTCTGACTCGTGCGCGCCTCGGAGAAAATCCAAAAATACTTTTTTCCCGTAAGCCAAAGATAAAATCACGCCGCCGACAGCAGAACTGGAAGAATACCGACCGCCGATAAAATCATCGATGTAAAAGGAATCAAGATATGCGGAATTATGCGCTAAAGGACTTGTTTCACTTGTTACGGCAACGAGGTGCTTGGAAGGATCGAGCCCGGCCGACTTGAGCTTGGCCTTCACGAAGAGCTCGTTGGCGAGAGTTTCCTGGGTCGTTCCGCTCTTGGAAACAAGCACGAACAGAGTTCGGGAAAGATTCAAAGAAGACAGAACTTGGGCGCCATCATCGGGATCGACATTGGAAATGAAGGAAGCTTTCATGCGCAGCGACCCGTTTTTCACCGCCCAATTTTCTAGAGCAAGGTACAGAGCGCGCGGTCCCAAGTCGGAACCGCCAATACCGATTTGCACAACGGCGTCGAATTTCTTCTCGGCGTGAACTTTGTCCGTGAAAGCGCCGAATCGCTCAAGTTCTCCGGCATAGAATGCGCCGATATCGTTGCCTTCATATACCACAGGTTTTCCAAGAGGAGCACCGCAAGCGCGAAGCAGGTGATGAAGCACCAAGCGTTTTTCGCCGGTGTTCATGACTTCTCCGTCCAGGATCATCTTGTATTTTTGGATAACCTGCTGTTCATCGGCGAGCTTCTGTAACAAAGACAAGCTCTCTTCGTTTACCGTTTTTGCGGCATACGAATAGGTTAAGGCCCCCGCCATCGGCACACGGTACGCCTTAACCCGTTCGGCGGTTAGCGCATGACGGAATTCAAAAGTACTGGAAGCTTTTTTAAGCGCGAGCAATTTCTTGAACGCGTCTATCTTATCGAGATCATTGAAAGATACCATCGCACTCTCCTTAATCTTCGATTTCAGGCATTTTCTCTTTCATCTGCCGCATAAAGTCTTCACCGCTTATGCCTTCGCGCAAGCAAACGAACACTGTATTGTCGCGCCCGGATATAGTCCCCAGAACCTCATCCAGCGCCAAATTATCAACGGCAAGAGCGACCGAATCCGAATGCCCCGAGTAGGTCTTGATAACGACCATATTCAAGGCCCAATCTATCGAAATATACCCGCGAAGAAAATCCTGAACGAAAGTTCGTTCAGTTTCCTGGCGATCATCGTCTCCCGGCAAAGAGTATACGTAGCCGTTATGGCCATCGGAAATTTTACCAACTTTGAGCAACTTCAAATCACGGGAGAGCGTTGCTTGGGTAACAAGAAAACCTTCTTTCTGCAAATGTCCGAGAAGTGTTTCCTGAGATTCAATACGGTACGTCTTGATTAGTTTTCTGATGGCCTTCAGGCGGGTCAATCGTTCTTTCACCGTAACTCCATGAATATTTATGTCGACTCGCTGCATAAACATACGATGAAGACGCCATTTATGCAAGTATGTTAGAGGCCTTTAGTACAGAACTGAAAGGTCCGATAGTATAAGGGGGACGTTTGTGGAGAAAGAAGGCCGAGAACCGGAACCTAACAAAAGCACTGAAAATTCTTCACAAGCCGAGCAAGGCATTACCTCCAAATCCACTATTTTGGGTAATAGGAAAGACGACGGAACTATAGATATCTCATTTAAAGAAAATGATTTAGAAGCAATTTCAGATTTCCACCCCCCGATTGGAAACGGACAAGCGCTCACCCCTGATTACATTTCGTCAATGCTCGATCGCCTATCAGTAACCTTCGGTGTCAATTGGGATGCTATCCAGGAAGCTACCCTTGAATGCAACCTGAATCGTAAAATAGTTCATGGTGTCGTCATCGCGCGCGGCGAAGCGCCGGTCACTGAAGTACGTGAGTATTTTGAAACGAATCCCGTTTTCCGCAACTGGCCGCGGATCCCCAACGGTGACGTGCCTCGAATCGATTATCGCGAAATAAGCCCTTTTGTGTTGGTAAAAAAAGGTCAAATACTCGCCAGACTACGACCGAAGATTGAAGGCAAAGATGGTAAGAATGTTCGCGGGGATACGATTCCTCATACGATTTCCAATCCAACAGGCGCGACGAGCGGTCCAAATACGCGAACGACAGGGGATGTCATCGTCGCGGCCTGCGACGGTAGACTTGCGGAAAAAGGCACGGAACTCATCGTCGAAGAGATTCTGGAAGTTAAGGGCTCCGTCGGTTACAAAACGGGTCACATTCTTTTCCCCGGTGACGTCATAATCCAGGGCACCGTCGCAGACGGTTTTAAGGTCTACGCGGGTGGATCCATTGTATCGAAGCAAACCTTCGATGCGACTGAGGTCGTAGCCAAGAAAGACCTGATTGTTGCCGGAGGCATCGTCGGAAGAATTCAAGCGTCAATAAAAGTCGGCGGAACTTTACGAGCTAAATTCATCCAGAATTGTCGTGTCGCGTGCCGAGGCCCCGTCATAGTCGGCACAGCCGTTATTAATTCTCGGATCTATACGCTGGACAAGTTGGATTTAGGCGATAAAGGACGACTGATAGGCGGTGAAATATTCGCGGTGCATGGAGTTCACGCGTTAGGAATAGGAAGTGAAGGCGGAACGGGAACTAAGATTCATTGCGGCATCGATTTTACCGTTCAACAGGAATTAGATCGGGCAAATGAGATGATGCGGCTTTATACACAAAAACAAGCGAAACTTCGTGAATACCTGGCGCAGCTTCCGGAAAAAGACCTCGCGAAATTAGAGATTGACGCAAAGCTTTCGGCGGAAATCAGCGCATTGGCCGGCAGGATAGGATCTATGCTCGGAAAGCTTGATGCTAACGATGCGGCGACGATCGAAGTAGTTGGGGAAATACGACCGGGAACCTTGATCGAAATATGCCACATCGCGTTCTTTACCGACCAAAGTTATAAAAAAGTCCGCTTCCGTTTGGATAAGACGAATGGAAGGCTTATACATGAAAATCTGTAAAAAACAAATCCGACTTGTTCGAGTACCGATCTAAATAGTATTATGGAAACCAGCAAGTCGCTGTTCGCGGACGAACAATTTTCTTTCTTCGGAGGTTTCCGTGTATAAGGTCTGGGTAGCCTACTTGCTTTGGCTTGTTTCCGGATTCGGAGCCCTCGGATTCCATCGTTTTTACTTGAACAAGCCCGCTACGGGAGTGCTTTGGATCTTCACCGGCGGACTTGCCATGGTTGGATCTATCTATGATTTCCTAACCATGAGTTCCCAAGTTCGAGATGCGAATATCCGTGCCGAAGTGCGTCGCGCTCTTGAAATGGGCGCCCGCAGTCCGATCGCTCCCGTTTTCCGCTACGGCGGCGATGAATTGAGTGATTACCGGCGTAAAGAAAGTTTGGAACGAACCATTCTGCGCGTCGCAAGAAAGAACTCCGGAATCGCGACCCCCAGCGAAGTAGCTCTGGAAGCGGACGCTCCGATTGAAGAAGCAAAGTCGGCGTTGGAAAAGCTCGCGGCCAAAGGCTTTGCGGAAATGAAAATCCGAAAATCAGGCGCGATTGTGTTCGTCTTTTCGGAATTCGTGCCCGATAATTCCGAGTTTGAAGATATTTAGATTGCCTAGGACTTCGTCAACGCTTCAAAACCACAAATGTTTTTCCGTACCCGCCGTCTTCCGGCCGCGCAAAATAATAGTCCGCAACCACCGCTTGGCTCTTTAGATATTCATGCACGGCACGTTGAAGCACTCCATCTCCTTTTCCGTGGATAACCGAAAATTCATACAAACCCGAAATCGCGGCCGAATCGACTTGCCGACGAAGAGCGTCAAGGGCTTCTTCCCAACGATACCCGCGCAGGTTAAGTTCTAAAACGGGTGCGGCACCGCCCGCCAAATCCGCGACCATGATTTCAACGCGGCCGGTTTCCGCTTTTTTTACCGCGGGGATAAGATCACGTTCCGCCAAGGTCATTTTCATAGCCCCGATTTCTACAACCCAAAAACCTTTCTTAGCGCCGCGAACCACTACACCCCGCCGCCGAGAGGGACCGGTGAACACCTCAACGCCCGCTACGATTTTCGATGGCGCCATTTCCGAAGATTCTTCGGTGGGTTTGTTTTCCGGTTCCTTTTTGAGCGTTCGCTCCTCTCGGTACAAAGAGTCGGCCTCTTCGTCGCGCCGGGAAGATTCCTCTGCCGCGGACCGTTCCAAATCTGCCAGGAATTCCTTTACCCTGAGCGTCTTTTCTCGGGTTATATCGCCTTCGCGCAATTCCCTAACTAGGTTTTCCAGGGTTTTACGGCTTTCTCCGAGCAGTCGATTAAGAGAACCTACACCTAAAGACCGTAGTTCCGCTTCTTTTTGTTTGAGCCGCAATTCTCGCAAATCGTTTTTTCGCTGTTGATCGCGTAAAAGAGTTTCCTGGGATTTGTGGTCTTCCTCCACTTTTTCCAACTCCCGATGTTTTGTTTTAAGTCCTTTTATGAGTTCGGAAATATCGGCGCGTTCTTCGTCCAGGTACGTTCGCGCGCGGGAAACGATGGCCTCAGGCAGACCATTACGCGCGGCGATATCCAGGGCATGACTTTCACCGGGAATACCGATGACTATTCGGTAAGTAGGACTCAAGGTCCTTGAATCGAAGTCCACAGACGCGTTGACAACCCCTTCTTTCGTGTATCCATAATTTTTAAGGATACCGTGATGGGTGGTTGTAAGTACGCGTGAACGACGTTCGATAAAAAGATCCAGGAGGGACATCGCGATTGCGCTCCCCTCCTCCGGGTCCGTTCCCGAACCGAGTTCATCAAGTAGAACCAAAGAGTTTTCCGTCGCGATGCCGCAAATGGAAGCCATGTTCGTCATATGCGCGGAGAAAGTGGACAACGATTGACTGATCGATTGCTCATCCCCGATATCCGCGTATACTCCGTCAAAGATCGGTAAGGTCGTACCTTCCGAAACTGGAAGCGCCAGACCGAATTGGTTCATGAGCGCAAAAAGGCCGACCGTTTTGAGCGCTACGGTTTTGCCGCCCGTATTCGGTCCCGTGACGATAACGACACGCGTAGCTGAGTCCATCGATAAATCGATAGGAACGGCGTTTGTCCCCAACATAGGATGACGGGCGCCTTTGAGCGCCAGGCGGCCACAGGGCGCGTCGGCGAAGAATCCTTTGGCATCCAGCGCATAACGAGCGCGGGCACGCAGGCGGTCAAGTTCCAACACGCGCTCGCGAAGCTCCACCAGTTCGTCTTTTTTTTCGCCGATTCGAGCAGTCAGCTCCCGGAGGACACGGGCTACTTCAGCGGCAAGACGTCTTTCCTCCATGAGGATGTTGTTGTTTTTTTCGACAACTTCTTCCGGTTCTACAAAAATTGTTTGGCCGGTGGCTGAGACCTCATGCACTATGCCTTTGATCCGAGAGCGATAATTAGCCTTCAGCGCGAGTACCAGACGTCCATCACGCTGAGTGGCGACCTCTGATTGGAGCATCCGACGCGTCTCATCATCACTAAGGTATCGATTGGTGATATTTTCCAACTCTTTTCGCAGACCGCTTATACGCCGCTTTATTTCGCGGAATGAGGGCAAGTCCCGAAGCGTCCCATCCCGCTCTAAAACGGCAAAAACTTCCTTTGACACCGAAGAACAATCGGGTAGATGAGATGCCGCTTCCTTCAAGAGTTCACCGACAGCCTCTCCGGATAGCCACTTGCCGAGCGCGGAAGCTGAATCGGTAAAAAGACCAAGCGCATAGGCTTCTTCCAGTTCTAGCGAAACACCTTCCTTACCCAAACGAGGAAGAAGCGGTCCGATAGCCGGAAGACTGAGCGATGGCTGCGCGTTGGTTGACATCAGAAGAGCGACAAACTGGGCTACCGATTCCTTAAGAATAGAGACGGCTGTCGGATCGACTAGAATGTCTTCCTCACCCATAAGCGCGGTCGCTTCGACACTCAGGCAGCGGTCGGCGACACGGGAACGAATCGTATCGAATTCAAGGAGGCGAAGAACTTTGGCGTTCATTTATCCTGTTCCCAGTAGGGCAAACGGCCTTCCAGCTCGTCGCGCATACGGATGAAGCTTTCATAGCGATCTTCGTGTATAACCCCTGCGTATACTGCTTCAAGGATCTTGCATCCGGGTTCAGTGAGGTGTCTGCAAGAAAGGCCGTAAGTACACTTTCCGACTAATGGGGCGAATTCGCGTAAATTATTGATCAGTTGTTGCGCGCTGACGCCTTCGGGCACCAGACGCCTGACCCCCGGCGTGTCGATTAAGCAGCCACCGCCCGAAGCTTCCGGAAGATCAATCAAGCGCGCCATAGTAGTAGTGTGGATACCTCGATCAAATTTAATCGAAAGTTCCGCTGTTCGAAGCGACTGCCCCGGGATCAAAGCGTTGAGAAGACTCGATTTGCCCACGCCCGATTGACCGACAAGCGCCGAAGCTTTGCCCGCAAGCAAAGAACGCAGTTCCGTCATTCCCGAACCGGTCATGGCTGAAACGGCGTACACTAAGTACCCGATGCGCTTATAGTCCTCAAGCCGTTCCTCAACATCGCAGTCATCGCACTCCAGATCACACTTGTTCAATACAATGATCGGCGGAATACCGGCAACGTCAGCCTGAAGTAAAGCCCTATCAAGAAAACGCGGCCGAAAAGGCGGGGATGAGGAAGACGTCACGCAGAGCACATAGTCGATATTTGCCGCTAATAGTTGCGGCGCCTTGCCCTTCTGATTCCAACGGGCGAATGCGTTTTTTCGGTTCGATATGCCGGTGATGCTCGCGGAACCCGCATGATTGCTTTCTGTTTCCACCGAAACGCGGTCTCCGGGAGCGAGCGGATTGTAGAAGCCTTCCGCGCCTTTAAGAATTTTACCTTTTATACGGCCTTCAACTTCTTGCCCATCCTCAAGTCTCAGACGGAAAACATTGTTCGATCCGTACAATACAAGCGCGGTCACTGGAAGCTCTCCAAAGCGCCCGAGAAGTCCAAGTCAAAATACGACGCGAAAAGTGACCATTTCTCTTCATAAGGCTCGGAACCGGTCACAAAAAAACGATCTCGCGCCGTCCTGGGAGCGGGGTTCCCGTTCCGTTTTTCTCTTAAGACAGACAGCGCGCGTTTGGCGACGCCCTCCCGAGAATCGAACACGGCAATATCGTCGCCGCCGGATTTCTTGAATTCTTCGGCCAAAAACAAAAAATGAGTACAACCAAGCACCACCGCGTCAACGTCTAAAGCGCGAAAGCGCTTGATATAAGAGGAAGCGACCTCAAAGCGGCTAGAGTCCGAAGCCTTCATATATTCCTTTTCAACGAATTCTACCAATTCGGGAGCCGCCATTCCCACCAGCGCGCAATCAGGAGCGAAAGATTTTGAAAGGTATGCGGTATACGGATCATTCACGGTTCGTTCAGTGGCAAGGACGCCGATCCGTCGTTTTTTACTGTATAACGCCGCCGGCTTCACAGCCGGGACCGTTCCAACAACAGGAAGATCGGGGAACGCCGCACGAAGGGCATCAAGAGCGCTCACGGAAGCGCTGTTGCACGCTATAACGATCATCTCGGGATCTAAGGATCGAATGATTCGATGAGCTAAGTCGATAACAATACGAGAAAGCTCATCCTTGCTTTTCGGACCGTAAGGAAAATGGAAACGATCGGCAACGTACACGGTAGAATCAGTGGGGGAAGCATTTTTGAAGGCGCCATAATACGGCAAGCCGCCTACCCCTGAGTCTATAAAAACGACAGGCCCCTGACGCACCGCGATTATCCGCCGAACAGCGCGTCAAACGAATTGCGCGCAGTTTTCGCCGCGCCGGTCGAAGCGGTGTCACCGTTCGTCCGTTCACGAAATACGGGGTTGAGTGAAAACCAATCGCAAAAATTACCGCGTTCCTTATCGGCAACCGGGTCGGAAACCGATTCCTTGCAGTCTCCACGCGCACCTGGAGCGAAAAAGCGGCAACTCTTACAAGACCTTATATCTTTTCCGCAATCGGGACACCGACACGATCGTCCGATCGGATCCGGATCGATAACCGGCGATCCGCAGTACCAACACATGTTTTCTACTATACCGCCGCGTGAGCGTATGGGCAAGCAGGATAACATCTTGATGCGACGGCATGGATGCCGACGGCATGGATGCCGACGGCACGGATGCCGACGGCACGGATGCCGACATCTTGCTCAGAAGAGTTTAAAGCCCTATGCTTTGCGTATGTACGAATTCATTCCGTGCGCCGAACCGCAATGTGATCGTTCCGCGCTAACCGGTTCGTCGTTTTGCGCAAACCACGCGCGCGATAGGGAAGCCGAAACCGATCGGATTTTTCATTTGATTGAAACATCCAAGGTCATCAAAGACTTAAATGCCGCTGGACTTGGATTATCGGGAGCGAATTTTTCGGGTCGTCATTTTATCGGTTGTTCCTTTTCAAACTCAACCTTCTCACTTTGTCTCTTTACCGGTTCTCTCTTTCGGATGTGTTTTTTCGATTTTTGTTCATTCATTGATTGCGATTTTTCTAAAAGCGACTTTACCTACTCTTCGCTTGCCGGCAGTTCGTTCAAAAACACGAGTTTTGAGGCTTCGGACCTTCTGCATACTAACTTCTGCGGAACGACACTCAGCGAATGCACCTTCAACGATTCAGACTTGTACAATAGCCGCTTTATCGGCGCACAACTTGAATCCACTGATTTTATCGACTGCAATATAAAAAAAACCTTCTTTGTAAAAGCGCATCAGGAACGCGTTTCGTTCAAATCATCGAATACCGCCGAAGCGATTTTCGATATGGAGCTCTGACGATGAAGCTCTTCGTTCATTATTGTTTATATGGTTTTTCAAATTGCTATATCCTCGGTTCAAAGAAAACTCAGGACGCGATCATCGTGGATCCGGGCAGCATGGATGAGAAGATGCTTTCCTTTATTGAGAAGCATAACTACAACGTGCGCGGCATCCTTATTACGCACGACCATGATAGCCACGTCCACGGACTCAAGACCTTAAAGCGCATTTATGACGCGGAAGTTTTCGCCGTTGATCCTACGGTCTGTGAACAACGCGCTACCATCATTAAAGACGGTGAACTACTGACGCTCGGATCCTTCTCTGTTGAAGTCTTTTTTGTTCCCGGCCATTCGTCGGATTCCGTTGCCTACCGCGTGGAGCGGTTTCTATTCACCGGTGACGCATTAAGTGCCGGCTTGGTCGGCTCAACAGCCAGTGCGTACGGTCGGTCAATCTTGGCTGACGCGTTGAACCGAAAAATACTTACATTACCCGGCGAAACCATAGTACTACCAGGTCACGGACCGCCTACTCGGATTGAGGCGGAGCGACGATTCAACGTCGGCCTTGACGCATCTATGAAAGCCGGGGTTCAGCGCGCCGCTTTCGTACGAGATATTTGGTAGATCAGGGCAGCTCTTCCCGCCCGCATATTCCACCGTGATGCCACATACGCGTCGAAATCGGACGCAGTCTTCGTAAACGCCTCGGAAAGTGTCGGGTAAGGAAGAATGCCTGTACCCCGCGGCGGTAGCATGGTCTTTCTCCACTCATCCTTTTCCAACCGTGTAGGAAGCGTATCGCCGAAATATTTGGAAATAAGATCCAGCGGCTGCTGCAGACAGTAGGCCATGAGTTCGTTGATCATAAGATAGGTATCTTTCACGTCATATCGGCGGGAATCGAAATACGCTTTCAGAAATTTTTTCGACTCCGCGTCAAACGCGGCGTAGCGCTCTGAGGCAAAACGGCGAAATTCTTCATCCAAAAAGAAAATACCGTGAAAGCCCTCATGGGTAATGAACAAAGTACGCAGGTATTCAGCGGATTCACGGGAAATTGAGATAACGGCACCAGTCCCTGCGACAAAGGCTTCCGTACCGTCGGAAACAAGCACTTTCCGAACCAGACCGGCCGCAACAAGAATTCGTTGTAGTTCACGTTCCTCAACATTGAGCGGAAACTTTGTTTTTCGCGCAGACTCAAAAAAAGCCGCTAAATCCTCGGCTCGGTAGTCATGCGCGTTCCAGCCATGCAGTCCCGCAATGTCTTTATCCGAAGCTAGATGGCCGCGATAGCCAGCTTTTTCAACGAAGAACGCAAGACGCTTAAAGAGACGTTCCTGCACCTCATAATTTGCGGTATCAAAAATGAGAATAGACGGGAAACACTCCCAGCGAAAAACCTCGTAGCGCGCATCGCGCCAAGCTTCCCTGCGATAACTGAGGATCAAGCCCGGATCGGCCGTGATCGGTTCCTCGGGGAAAGGTACAGCCCGTGAACGCTCAACGATGAAAGATCGCGGCGCGCTTTTTGATTCGTACGCAATAGGAAACGGGTTCGCGGGAAGCGCGGCGGCGGGAAAACTAAGAAGCGAATCGCCTTGAGTATTAGCGCGTCCGACATAGCGATATTCCTGCCCACCCGTGCTCAACTTTCCCGGAACGGAAGACGCCAAAAAATATGCACCGATGCCGCCGGCCAATGGGAAATTTGCAGGCGGTTCCACGACGAAACGAATTGCATCCTGACCACGTTCAAAATACACGAAGGGAGTCAAAAAAAGAGTGTTATCCGATATGGAATAACCGTATACGCGTGGCGCCAGACGAACTGATTTCAGCTGTAAACCAGGAACGGGTCCATCTTTAGGCAGCAAGTCGGCAGTCACCGTTCGCGCAATTTTTTTCGTCTCCAATTGAAAAGAGGAAACAACTTTTCCAGTAATAGGGAAACGATACCTAACCGTCGTTTTGCCGGCGGCGGTAAAGCCGAGGAAGGAAGCGTCCGGAGGCAAGGCCCAAGAAGGTTCACTGTCGAGCGAAAAGACAACCGCACGGTCAGCTTCCGGTCCTTCATATGAATACTCAATTTCAAGCGCGCTATAAGCGGCAAGGGTGAGCGGGCGTTTCAAGGAATAGCGGAGTTTGCCGTCCTTAGCTAGCGGAAGAAAGCCGGAAACGGAGTCATCATTGCCGGCCGTGAGTTCAGCCGAGGAGCCGTCCTCGGCAAAAAAAGACACTTCCGACGGCTTTGGTTTTGCGCAGGATGAAAAAGCGCATGCATTAAAAGCGAGAATAAAACCGAGCGATACGAGACTCGGGAAACGCATAACGGAGATATCAGATCGAAACGAGGCTACGAGCGATCAATTGGGCGATTCCATGCTTGCGCTCAGGGGTCATTTCAGGATCGGACCGCAGAAAGCTTTCAAAACGACCAACAAAATCACCCGGCAATATTTCAAGCTCTTGGACTTGACGGTAATAAGCCCGGTGAGAGGGTTCGAAGCGTTTATTAACACAGAAGAGAATCACGCACGCGTTCTTGATAAAGCCGGCAGAAGATATGAGGTAATAAAAATCGTCTCCCTGCATAAGTGCCGCGCCCAGATCGCTCAAGAAATGTTCCATCTTCGATTGATGAGCATCCCGCATCTGGATCCAGAATTCATGCGGAAGCGAATCCAGCCGAGTTCTAACCGTGTCAATCCACGACGAACGTTGAAAAAGAACTTGGCCCCGCTGGAGCCGGTAGAACATGTATGTCCCCGAATCCTTGATCAACCAAAGTTGGTCGATACGCTTATCGGCGATATCAAGAATTTCGGATATTTTACCAACCGCTTTGTATTCGATACGCATAGGTAATTCGCCGACAAAAAATCTGTCTTTATTCTGCAGCGCTGAAGTTTCAAAAGCGGAAACATCATTGCCGTACGCGGTTTTCCGCGCATCGGGAACGGGGATCGGACCAGTATGGTAAACGTCAAGAATTAGGGCGAAGTAGGGGTCAAGCGTATCGGGCAAAGCCGCTTCGTTGAGCGCGACGCATTCGACCGACTCCCATTCAGAAATCTTCGAGACGAATTGATCAGCCAGCAGCTTCGCTTTACGCTTCATAAACCTTCCTTTACATACAATTAGGCTAACTGTATCATGGAAAGGAGGTTTTGAAAATATGAACCGAGGATCAGAAAAACTTATACGGGTGGTAGCACTTTTCCCGCACGAGGATGTTGCCGCCGTGATACACGAATATCGCCGACGCCTTTTTTC
>Ga0172379_10004525_pt1 | contig 20431 bp, 16 predicted proteins | sample GrowelOW334metaG_FD_119756 | JGI IMG/M metagenome (GOLD analysis project Ga0172379, IMG submission 119756) | Groundwater microbial communities from an aquifer near a municipal landfill in Southern Ontario, Canada - Groundwater well OW334 metaG | ecosystem: Environmental > Aquatic > Deep...
CCGCGCCATGGTGGATTCGACCACCCCGATGACCACGGCCAGAAGCAGCATCCCGCCGACAAACAGCAGGGTGTCGAACAGCACATTCCCGGTTGCCCATGGAAACACGAGGCGGACAACCAGCGCCCCCAGAACAAAGAGCTTCATGGCGGCGCCGTAAAGAATCATCCCGAAATCAGGGCCGCTGTGATCGAGCACCATCACCTCATGGATCATGGTCAGCTCCAGATGGGTATTGGGATCGTCGAAGGGGATGCGGCAATTTTCCACCAGGACCACGACAAACAGGCAGGCCAGGACCAGAATCAGCGAGGGCCCCGCGCTCTGCCAACCCGCATTCAGGGCTTGGCCGAACATGGCGTCCAGGGAAAGGGAGCCGGAAAGCCGGGCCAAAACGATGAAGCAGAAGAAAACCGTCGGCTCGGCCAGGCAGGAAAAGGTGACCTCGCGGGCCGCGCCCATGCCCTCAAAGGAGGAGCCGGTGTCCAGGGCAGCGCTGGCCGTGAAAAAACGGGACAGCCCGAAAAGATAGACAAAGAAGATCAGGTCGCCGGCAAAGGAAAGGGGTGCACCTATGGCGCCAAAGGGAACCAGGAGCGCGGCGAGTACCGGCACGGCAAGGCCGAGCACCGGCCCCGCCCGAAAAACCCAGGTGGTGGTGCGGCTGATGACCAGACCCTTGCCGAACAGTTTCCAGATATCGTAATAGGACTGCAAAAAAGGGGGACCAACCCGCCCGGAAAAGAGGGCCTTGGTCTTGCCGATCACCCCGGGCAACAGGGGGGAAAGGCCGAAGAGCAGGAGAAGGTGCAGGAACAGTTCGAGCATCACGGTTCTCTCTTTACGATACGGAGTTAACTATCATCATTGTTGCCCCACCCAGAAGAGCAGCAGGATCGTGGCGCTGAAGATATAGAGCAGATAGACATGCAGCTGACCTGCCTGCAAGCCGCGAAAGCCGCTGCAAACATCAGCGGCCCGCCGAAAGAAAGGCTTAAATACTCGTGCCAATACCGGATCCGCCGCGGCAAAGGAAAAGCGCGTCACCTCCGGGAAAAAACCGATGGTCCGGCCATCTTCGGTTGATGGCCGCAGACAACTGCAGAACAGGGCGCTTTGGGGAAGCTCGGTATAGCTCTCGGCGCTGTAGGACATCCGGCTCGTTGGAAAGGCAAAGCCGCAGCCCCAGGTGGCGGAGGTTGGCACAAGGCCGCGCCCCTGCCGCCAGCGGAGAAAGCCGTATGCCGCCAAAATACAGCCAAGCAACAAAACCGCCATGATCCCCAGCCACCAGGGGTCAAAAGCCGTGTCGGCCAGCAGGGTTGCCGCGGCCGGATCAAGCAAGGTTGCCGCCCGGCCCGCCACCTGCAGCAGCAGAACCGGCAGAAGACCGCCGGCCAGACAGAGCAGGGCCAAACCGGCCATGCTGCTCCACATGGGCCAGCCTGCCTCATGCGCCCGGGCGGCCTCAGGGCTGCGCGGCTCCCCGGCCAGGGCGATGCCGATGATCCTGGTCATGACGATGAGCACCATCCCGCCCACCAGGGCAAGAAGGCCGATGAGCACCAGGGGAAAAAAGCCGGCCAGACCGGAGAGCACGGTGCCGCTCTCAAGCAAGGCGCGGTAGATGAACCATTCGCCGATCAGGCCATTGAAGGGCGGCAGCGCACTGATGGCCAGGCCGCCGCAGACAATGAGCAGGCCGGTTACGGGCATGCGGCGCATGAGGCCGCCCATCCGGTTGAGATCCCGACTGCCGCTGCCGTGCATGAGCGAACCGGCCCCCATGAAAAGCAGGCTTTTAAACAGGGCGTGGTTGAGCAGATGGATCAGCCCCCCGGCCAGGGCAAAGGCCGCAGCCACCTGATGCCCATTGGCCCGGCTCTGCATCCAGAAACCCAAGGCCAGCAGGATGAGGCCAATATTTTCCACGGTGGAATAGGCCAGGCTCCTTTTCACATCCCGTTGCAGGGCGGCCATGGCGATGCCGAACAGGGCACCGACAATGCCGATGGCCATCAACAGGCCACCCCACCATGCAGGGCCGGCAGGCAAAAAGGCAGACAAGCGCAGTAACCCGTAGATAGCGGTCTTCACCATGACCCCGCTCATGAGCGCGGAAACATGGCTGGGCGCAGCCGGATGCGCATCGGGCAGCCAGACATGAAAAGGAAAGATGCCTGCCTTGCTGCCGAAACCGATGAGCAGCAGCAGAAAAAATACCGAGGCCGCCGGGAGCGAAAGTTGGCCAAGCACCTGAAAAGAGGCAAACTCCAGGCTACCGGACAGCGCGCCTGCGGAAAGAAAAAAGGCAAAAAGAAAAGCGGCGCCGAGATGGGTGGCGAGCAGATAGGTCCACCCTGCCTCCACCGCTTCCGCCAGATCGTACTCACTGATCACCAGAAAAAAAGAGGTCAGCGACATGCACTCCCAGGCAAAGAGAAACAGCAGGCCGTTGGCCGCGGTCACCACCAGGGTCATGGAGAGGATGAGCAGGTTGTACCAGGTCCAGTGCAGCCCCGGCCGGAGCCGCTCTTTGCCGCCCTTCATATATTCGGCCCCATAGAGGGCGCCGGCCAGGCCAACGACAAAAAGGATGAGCAGAAAGAAGGCGGAGAGCCCGTCCAGCCGCAGGGAAAACGCCCCGCCCGGCATGGACCAGGGGAGAAAAAATGTTTCCACCCCTCCTCCAAGCAGACTCTGCCCTGCCGCAACCAAGCCGAAAAGGCACCCGAGGATGGCGCTGCCGCTGCCGAGAAGAGTGGCCGTTCTGGCTGCACCGCGCCCCGGCAGGAGTGCCAGCAGCGCGCCAAGGGTAAAGAGAAAGAAAGCAACAAAAAGGAGATTCATGTGGCAGGTCCCTGGTGAAAAATCATGGCTTCCTGCGCACCGATGAATTCGAGCAGTTTCTTGCGGGTCAGCTGTTCTCGGATACCGCTCAGGAAAGAGGCGGACATGGCAAGCCGCCACAGTTTACGTTCGAGGATGGCCATTTCGGTGTTGTTGGCGGGCAGCACCAAAAAAAGCAACTCGGTCTTACGGCTGTCCAGCGCCTTGAAATCCACCGGATGTTCGAGAAAAGCGAGGATCACCATGCTCTTTTCCAGGTAAACCGGCAAGGCCGGGTCAGGCCACATCCAGGCGATGCCGTCCATGGAGGAGGAGGCCACCGATTCCCGGGAAAGCAGGGAGATCTTGATCGCCTTGGCATCAAAATTCGCGGAATAGGGCTGGGCAGCCAGCAGCTCGTCAATGATCTCATCGCGGTTGCTGCCGTGGATGCGATAGAGGACCGCGCCGTTTTCCAGGGCATCGACCAGAGAGAGGCGGTAATCGGTCTTTTTGCGGGGTGCGGCAACGCCGGGCCTCTGGCTGTCGATCCAGTCCACCACCTCGTCGGCCTTGAAGCGCCATTGCCCGCCGATCTTGACGGCAAAGGGAATCTGGTTGTCGCCCACCATGCGGTAGATGGTCTTCTCAGAAACCCCCAGTTTTTCCGCCACGCCCTTTATGGAGATAAATGTTTTATCCATTCCTGTCCAATATTGTCCAAAGATGACTAAGTCATGATACCTTTAAGCCGTTGCCAAGGGGTTGTCAATAATATTTTTCAAAGAAACTCCTGACCTTTTTTTGTGCGTACATTGCAATTGTTTTCTTTCGTTGCCATGTGATAGACTTTGATACTGGCGGAGGTAAAAATGAGAAAACAACTTGTGTTGTTGGTGCTGTTGTTTTTTGTGCAGACAAGCCCCCTTGCAGCGCAGCCCCCGCTGAGCCTCAATACCTTCGCCGGCTCACCGCTTTCCACTCCCGAACAGACCGGCTATTACGACCGCATCCTCCTAGAAGCATTCCGCCGACTAAAGATTCCCATAACCATCGGCCACCTGCCGGCAGAGCGCTCGTTACAGAACGCCGACAGCGGCATCGATGACGGCGATTTCGTCCGCATCGCCGGGCTTGAAAAGCGCTATCCAAATTTGGTCATGGTTCCGGAAAAGCTCGATGATTTTGAGTTTGTCGCCTTTACCAGGACCATCCATCTACCGACTACCAGCTGGACGGCACTTGCCCCTTACCATGTAGGCATTGTCCGCGGTTGGAAGATCCTGGAGGAGAACCTGGCCGGGGTCAAGGAACTGACCGCCGTAAAGAACCAGGAGCAGCTTTTCATCCTGCTCAAGAACGGCAGGGCCGATGCGGTGGTCTATGCCAGAAAAGAAGGCTTCGGCCTGATTCGCCAGCTTGGCATTACGGACGCCTATGCTCTGGAACCCCCACTGGCCGTGCGGCCCATGCACCTCTATCTCAACAAAAAACATGCCGGGCTGGTACCCTCGCTGACGGCAGTGTTAAAAAAAATGAAGGAGGATGGCACCGTTGCGGCCATTGCCCGGCAGACCTTACCTGCCCGTCTTCCCGATGAGGGTCATAATGCGCATCCTTAAATCGACCATCGCCGGAAAACTCATTCTATCCTTGCTCGGCTGCAGCCTGCTTCTGATTATTGCCAGCACCGCCCTCCGATTTTATTACGACTATACCCGCGAGATGCACCGTCTGAGCGAACGGTTGCAGGAGATAGAGGATAGTTCCAGTCCGGTCATGTCGGACAACATCTGGCTGGCAAATTGGGAAATGGTGCAGCTCCAGGCCCAAGGTATCCAGAGGCTGCCGGAGATCCACAGGGTGGAAGTGGTGGTGGATGGCCGGGAAATCGCAGCCATCGGGCCGGAGGCTCAGAAAGAGGGCCTCCGGTACGTCATCCCGCTGGTGCACCGATACAAGGATCGCAATGTGTCCCTAGGCACCCTTACCCTGTATGGCGACGAAAAATCCATTCGCCAGCGGTTGCTTGGTGAAGTTTTCGTGGAGATGAGTCTTCGGTTCGTCGTTATTCTTATCATTGCATCCATTCTCTTTCTTCTTTTCCACCGACTGGTGGGGCGCCACCTCATCGCCATGGCTACCCAACTGCGTGACCTTGATCAAATGAGCCTGAAAACGCAGTTGGTTCTGGACAAGAAAACAGCTGGCAGCGGCGGGATGGACGAGATCGACCAGTTGCTTATCTCTTTCAACGAGATGCAACAAAATCTGCAACACTCCTTTGCGGAGCTGCGGCAAACCAACGAAGAACTGGCCAGAGAAAACCGGGAACGGCTCAAAGTAGATGAGGAACTCCGGGAAAATCGCACCATGCTCCGTAATATCTTGGATGCCGTACCCCAGGCCATCTTCTGGAAAGACCAGCAGAGTGTCTATCTGGGCTGCAACCAGGTTTTCGCTAGAGCCGCCGGACTGGATGATCCCCAACAGATCGTAGGCAAAACCGATTACGACCTTCCGTGGCCCAAAAATGAGGCCGAGGCATATCGCGCCGATGACCAGGAAGTGGTCATCAACAGACGGAGCAAGCGACATATCATCGAACCGCTACAGCAGGCGGACGGTACCAGATTATGGATTGACACCACCAAGATTCCCTTGCTGGATGGACAGAATCATCCCTATGGGGTGCTGGGGGTATATGACGATATCAGCGAACGCATCCGCGCCGAGGAGGAAAAGAAGAAGCTTGAGTCTCAACTCCGCCAGTCCCAGAAGATGGAGGCCATCGGCACCCTGGCCGGCGGCATTGCCCACGACTTCAACAACATTCTGGCCATCATCCTGGGCTACGCCGAACTGACATTGTTTGAAACCTCCGAGACAGACCCGCGCCGGAACAAAATTGAAGAGATCATTACGGCCAGTAATCGTGCCAAGGATTTGGTCAGACAGATTCTGGATTTTAGCCGCAAATCTGAGAAAATGAAGGAACCGCTTCTGCTGGCGCCCCTGCTCAAAGAAACACTCAAGATGGTACGTGCCTCCATCCCCGCCACCATTGCCATAGAGGAGCGAATTACCGCCGTAGGCAGTACTGTGCTCGCCGACCCGAGCCAGATGCATCAGGTAATCATCAATCTCTGCACCAATGCCTTCCATGCCATGGAAGAACATGGGGGCATCCTTTCGATCACCCTTGATTCCGTACAGTTGGAAGAGGAAGATGCCGCCAGCCTTGGAGGTGCTGCGGGCAACTATGTAAGGTTGATCGTGGCCGACAGCGGTTGTGGCATGAGCCCGTCCATCAAGCGCCGTATCTTTGAGCCCTATTTCACCACCAAGGGTGTGGGCAAGGGCTCCGGCATGGGGCTGGCGGTGGTGCACGGAATTTTGCGCAGTCATGGTGGGTTGCTACGACTCACCAGTCAGGAGGGGAAAGGCTCCTCCTTCGAGGTCTTTCTGCCAGCCATAGATCAGCAGGTAAAGGCGAAAACCGAGAAAGAGGGGGTATTTTGTCCACCGGGCACAGAACGCATCCTGGTGGTGGATGATGAACCGGCGATCACCGACATGGTGTGCCAGTGGCTGGCACAACTGGGGTATACGGTCACCACGAGCAATAACAGCGTAGCGGCATTGACCATGGTGCGTGAAAATCCAAGTGGCTTCGACCTGATCATCACCGATCAGAGCATGCCATTCATGCCCGGCGCCGAGTTGGCCAAGGAGATCCTGGAGGTGCGTCCCGACCTGCCGATCATCCTCTGTACCGGCTACAGCTCCACCCTTACCGAAGAAAAGGCAAAGGAGATCGGCATAAGGAGTTACGCCTACAAGCCGTTACAGGGCAGTGAACTGGCCCGGCTGGTCAGGCAGGCGCTGGACGACAAGAGGGACTGACCCTGCAAAGAGATTCAGGCCAAGCCGCGCTGAAAGTTGAAGGCCGTCGTCTCTTGCAAAGCTTGATCGGCGGCAAGAGCGGCCAGCACTTGCCGCCCCTTTGCGGACATCGCCCCGCACTGGCTCAGGTCAACGATGATCCGTCCACAGCCCATCCCCTTGAGTTTGGCGAGATGCCCCAGTAGGGAAAAATCCTGCTCCGCCAGCACCTCGGTGAGGCCGTTGTGCTGAAAAACGCGATACCCTTCTCCCCCTTCCGCCCGCAGCACCGCGCCGGGCCGTACCCCTCGGACCGGGATACGGGAAAGCATCACCACCAGCGGGCTGTAAACCGTGATTGCCAGGGGAGGCAGATGTTCTCCCCGGCGGAAGAGATCCTGCAGGTTCTTGCGGTCATCCTCCAGATTGACGGTGAGTTCGAAAAGCCCCAGCTCCTGCCAAGCGAGCGCGGCCTGGCTGTTCAGAATATAGCAGCGGAAACCGCCCAGCAGGGTCAACCCGGACAAGCCGGCAAACAGGGGGATATGCCCCAGATTGTTGATCCGAAACCGGCAAAACCCCTGCCCCGCCAGCATCCCCACGGCCCGACGGTATTCGTCCCACTCCGGCCCGAAGAGCATGGGGGGAATTTCCCAGATGATCCTTCCCTGCCAATCGACACGCCGCAGGTCCATCTTTTTCAAGGCCGTCATGGTCTCCGGGGTCAGCGGCAGCTCCAGGCTGGCGACGGACGGCTCATCGAGAATACGGAAATCATGGGAATCACGCCCCCGCACCGTAAGGGCCTGAGAAGATACCGCCTGGGGAACAGAGGCGGGCAGCAGACTGGCCAGCCCCTGCATCCGGGCCTGATCGAGGCTCTCCTTCTGGGCCAGGCTCTTTTCCGGCACAACCACCTGCTCAAGCGTAGCGCGACAACTCTCCGGGCTCAGGGTAAAGGCGGCCTTGCCCCCCACCTTGAAGACCTTGTCTCCCTGCTGAAAAAAGCCGCCCTTGTCGGGAATCCGCACCCGGACAAAATCCCCGGCCTTGACCGCCTTGAGTTTTTTCTGTTCGATCCAAAGCTCCCGCACCGTAAAGCCGGTGCCGGCCTGATCGTTTTGCGGCTGGACGCGGATCCGGTCGCCCACATGCAGTCGGTCGCTGGTCTCAAAGCCGATCATGCCGCCGCGCAGCGAGGTCACCTGACCGAGATGCTTACCGAGGGTCCCTTGCTTGGAGGAGTCCGCAATCCCCGCGGGGATGGAACCGGTAAGAAAACCCTTGGTCGCCTGGCGGCCAAAGGAGAGGGCCAACTGCTCCTCCGCCTCAGCCATCGCCTGCTTGCGCCCGCTTTCCGGGGCATCCAGCACCAAACGGTAGGCCGCCACCACCCGGGCCACATAGTCGGCGCTCTTCATCCTGCCTTCGATCTTGAGGCTGATAACCCCGGCCTTGAGCAGCTGGGGCACCGAGGAAAGGGCAGAAAAATCGCTGGTGGAGAAATGATAGCCCGGCTGTTCCCGGTTGAGATATTTACGGCGGCAAGGCTGGGCGCAGCGGCCCCGGTTGCCGCTCATCCCGCTTGCGGCGGAAGAAAAAAGGCATTGCCCGGACACAGAAAAACAGAGCGCCCCATGGACAAAATGCTCCAGCTCGATGGTGCTCTGCTGCCGGATCGCAGCAATCTCGGTCAGGGAGAGCTCCCTGGCCAAGACCGCCCGGGTGAACCCCATCTGCTCCAGCATCTTGACCCCGGCCGCGTTATGCACGGCCAGCTGGGTTGAGGCGTGCAGGGGCAATTGGGGGAAATGTTTTTTGGCCAGGTGCCAGACCCCGAGATCCTGGATGATCAGGCCATCAATGCCGATCCCGGCAAGATCAGCAAGAGTCCCCACCAGCTGGGGCAGCTCCTTTTCCTTGATCAGGGTGTTGAGGGCGACGTAAAGTTGCCGGTGCTGCTGGTGGGCAAGGGTGGCCATCTTCTCCACCTCACCAAGCGTGAAATTCTTGGCCTTGGCCCGGGCGGAAAAATCCTTCAAGCCGCAGTACACCGCATCGGCCCCGTTCTCCAGGGCGGCGAAAAATGATTCCAGACTCCCCACCGGGGCCAGGAGTTCCGTTTTTTTACTTGTTTTCTGGTGCGTCATCTTCCCTTTCCGTTTATCACAAGCGCAACCGCGCGGCCAACCGTCTTTTTCATAGGGCGCCAGACTACCACGCCCGCCAAAGCAGGGGCAATGGAAATCGGTAATTCCCCGGCTTGGCCACCCGACCTCCCCCGTCCGCTAGCCGATGTCGCCCCATATCGCCCCATGTCCTCTAGGAAAACCAAGGGGATGTGGATAGGATATGGGCGAAAGGAGACAGGATTCGACAAGAACCAACTCGGGAAACACACAAACAACCTTAGGAGAAATTGCGATGAAAAAGACCATGATTGCCCTTACCATGATGTTGGCCGCCGGCCTGACCGTAACCATGAACGACCTGCATGCCGCCCCTGTCACGACAGGCGGAAAGATCGCTGCCCCGACCCAGGAGCTGGTGATCAAAGGGAAGAAACCCGCCCTGTTCAGCCATGCCAAACACACCGCCCTTGGCCTTGATTGCACCGCCTGCCATCACGACGGTAAGCATCAGCCCCTGAACGAAGCGGCCATCGCCGGGCTGGCGAACACCGATACCCTGCATTGCGCAAGCTGCCATAACGAAAAGTTTGCCAATGCCAAACTCCAGAAGCCCATGGATGTGTTCCATGGCCGGTGCAAGACCTGCCACCTCGCCGGGGTGAACGGCAAGAATGGCCCCACCGCCTGCACCGTCTGCCATAAAGCAGCGGCTGCTCCCGAGCAGAAGGCAGCTCCGGCGGCTACCGCTCCGGCCCCGGCCAAGAAAAAAGGCAAGGCAGTGGAAGGCTGCTGATCAGCCCATCAACGTACCCCGTTTCCGCAATACCTCCAGCAGCAGTTGCTCCAACCCATACTGCTGCTGGAGGAGAAGGCCAACCGCCTGGTCCAGCCTCTGCATCCGGGCTGGACCAGCACTCTGCTGGATCTCTCGGCAGTTATAATTGAGGCAAAACATGGGCTTAAACAGGAGCAGGCAACCCCTCTCCCCGAGAAAACAGCACTCCGCATCCTCCCGCAGGGCAGTAACCGCAACCCCTGCCAGGAGATTGAGCAGCAACTGGACCACATCATTTTCCCCGGCCATGAAGCTGCTGCAACATCCGCCTCCATCCTTGGCGCCGCAGACGGTGCAGAGGGCACCCAAGTTCAGATCGGCCATGACTCTGGACAGCTCTTTTCCCAGAATCACCGCCTGGGCCAACATCGGGGCAAACGCTTCGCCTCCGCCCAGCTCCAGACCGAGATCGGCATAGAGCATCTGCGCCACACCCAGCCGGCTACTGATGCTGCCGCCGTAAAAATCCTGCAAGGAAAAACGAGACTGCGTTTCCATGGTGGTCCCCTCATCGATGGCTGACCCAGACCAGGCAGTCACGCTTTTTCTAGTTTTTTCAGGGCGGGTGTGGTTAGTTGGTCCAACGAAAAATAACCTTAAAACCCAAAGCAAGCCGCCATATGACCCCCTCGCACAAGACCTCCCAACTCTGCCCCAACTGCCGCCGCCTCATCAGCCGAGATGAACCCAGCTGCCCGTATTGCGGTCTCAAGTCTCCCGGTTCCTGGTGGAAAAACAATGCGTTGCTCCACCCGCTCCATACCCCGGAGCTTTTCCTCACCTGGCTGAGTGGCTTCAACATCGCTTTTTTTGCCCTCTCGCTGATCCTAAATCCCGGCGGCACGGGTATGGGCATGAACCCCTTCGGTTTCCTTTCGCCGGACAACCGGAGCCTTCTGCTACTGGGGGCGACCGGCACCATGCCCATCGAGGCGTTGCACCGCTGGTGGTCTCTGGTTTCCGCCAGCTACCTGCACGGCAGCCTGCTCCATCTCGTCTTCAACCTCATCGCCCTGCGGCAGATCGGCCCCCTGGTGATCCAGGAATACGGCCTGGCCCGGATGTTCACCATCTACACCCTGGGCGGCATCGGCGGGTTTCTGCTCTCCTTCCTGGCCGGGGTGCCTTTTACCATCGGCGCATCGGCTGCGGTCTGCGCCCTGATCGGCGCGGCCCTTTATTACGGAAAAAGCCGGGGCGGCAGCTACGGCCAGCAGGTGTACCAACAAATCGGCGGCTGGGCCATGAGCATCTTCGTCTTTGGCCTGCTGGTGCCGGGCATCAACAACTGGGCCCATGGCGGCGGCATGGCGGCAGGCGCCCTCTGCGGACTGCTTCTGGGTTATCAGGAAAACCGCCGCGAAATGCTCAGCCACCGTCTGCTTGGCGCCGCCTGCGCGATCGGAACAACCCTGATCCTGCTCTGGGCTGTGGCAACCGCAGTCATCTACCGCTTTTCCTGAACCTTCCAGCAGGGATTTATCAGGTATACAAAAATGGGGAAAGCGCGCCTACTTTCTGCGCTGACGGACCTTGTCAAGACACTGAGGGCAGATGCCGTGGGAAAATTTGGCATCTGTTCGCTGGGAGATGTAGGACTCGATCTCCTTCCAGGATTCCTGGGCCGAAGAGTCAGCGCCCGTGGTTCTGATTTTTTTGCATTCCATGCAGATGGGCACCAGCCCCTGGATGGTCTGCTGGATCTCGCTGATCATCCTAGCGTGGAGCGCGATGCCGAGAAAAACGAAGACCGCGCCGAAAAGAAAGATCAAACTGACCCAAAATATGCTAAGGCTCGCCTTGCCCAGAAGCACGCTCATGGCGACCACGACATAGCCGGCCAGAAAAAAGAACATCAGTAGCCGGTTTATCCTGAGAAACCGCAGCACATAGCCCTGACTGCGCTCGGCAATGAGCGGGGTGGCTTTAAACAGCCCCCGCAGATGGATGATGCTGACCCCGATGATCACAGCGCCGCAGGCGATAAAGAATACCGCGATGCGGGTATGCCAATCCAGGGCCTGCCAATTCATGCTCTTCCTCCGAATACCGTTCTGATTCTTCCCCGATCCGCACCATTGTGCTGCTGTGCGGAGGCCGGATCAACGCGAACCACGATACAATCATTTTTTCCCGATTCCTTCAACAGGTTATTTCGTACCCCTCGCAGGACCCTACCAGTCCTGAAAAAAAATAAAAAAAGGCAGGTCTCCCTGCCTTTTTCATATTCCGGAACGCAACCTTGCGCTCACTCAACCGCTTCAACCGCTTTTCCCGGGTTTTTTCTTTTTTTCTTCTTCTTGCTTCTTCTTGGCCTTTGCCGCGTCCTCTTCCGAAGTGCCTTTCGTTTCCGTCACTCCCTTTTCTTCCCCAGCCTTGGCTTTTTCCTCAGTGCTCACGGCACTGCCCTTGCTGCCGCCTCAGCCACTGGCGCCGACAGCCTTGGTCGGCGAAGTGGCAAGCCCCGCCCCGGCCAGCAGGCTGGCAAGGCCAAAGCCTGCCAGAAACTTTTTCAAATCCTTTGTTTCCATACATCCCTCCTTGCCATTGCTTGCGTATTGGGAAAACGAGGCAGCCGGCGTCTTCCGGCCCCCTCTTGATCGCTCCAAGATAGCCCTCCCCGAGCAAACCATGAAAATATTCATCAGGAAATCCCATATCAAAAACAATAAAAAAATCCCGACTCACCCACGATTGGGCAAAGCCGGGAGGTCTCGGCTACAACCCTAGCATTCCTTAAAGGGATCTTTAGAAGATACGGGTGGTTCCGGATACAGCTCCGGGTAGAGCCGATGGGTGCAATCCGGGCAGATCGAATGACTGAACTCCGCATTGGAGTGTTTCTCGATATACGATTCGACCTGCTGCCAGTATCCTTTGTCGTCTCTGATTTTTTTACAGGAGGCGCAGATCGGGATAAACCCGCTCAACAACTTCACCTTGGCCAAGGCCTCCTGCAACTCGGCAATGGCCTGCTCTTTTTCGTTCTCAATCCTCTTGCGCTCAATGGCATAGCGGATGGAGCGAACCAGCATCTCCCCGCTGACCTGCCCCTTGATGAGATAATCCTGGGCTCCGGCGTTCACCGCCTCAAGACCAACCTCGTGATCCGCCAAGCCGGTCATCACCACGATGGGAATACGCCTTGCCGCCAAGGCCAGCGTCTTGACGGTATCCATCCCCTGACTGTCCGGCAGGCCGAGGTCGGAGATAATGATATCGTACCCACCCTCAGCTACCTGACGAACCCCCTCGTCCAGCCGGGTAACATGCTGGATAGCGATATCGCCCGTTGCCGCATCCCTGCCGGCTGTCGGCTCCAGCAACATTTCCTGGATAAGAAACGCATCGGCCTGATCATCTTCGATGAGAAGAACCCTGATTCCCATGGTGGCACCTTCCTATTTCTCTTTCAACGGCATTTTAACGATGGTAAACCAAAACTCCTCGATCATGGCCACCACCTTGGTAAAGGCCTCAAAGCTGATCGGCTTGGTGATATAGCAGTTGGCACCCAAGTCGTAACAGGTGACAATGTCGCTCTCCGCCTCCGAGGTGGTGAGCACAACCACGGGGATGGAGCGGAGAGCGGGATCCCCCTTGATTTCCTGAAGCGTCTCCTGGCCGCTTTTTCTCGGCATATTGAGATCGAGCAGGATGATATCCGGCCGCACCGCCTCGGGGTATGGCGCTTCTCTCCTCAGAAACTTCAGGGCCTTTTCCCCGTCATCCACCACATGCAGATTGACCAGCATCTTGGCGTCCTGTAGCCCCTCTTTCGTCAATTCCACATCACCTGGATCGTCTTCCACCAGCAGGATGTCTATTCTTTGTGGGTTAGCCATGGTTCCCTCTCCCCTCTTCTTGGTTAAATAATCCATCACTCATCTTTCTGCACCGGCGTACCCGGCACGGTGAAGAAAAAGGTCGCCCCCTTCCCAGCCGCCGACTCCAGCCAGATCTTGCCGCCATGCCGCTCGACGATCTTCTTGCACAGCGCCAAGCCGATGCCGGTGCCCGAGTATTCCTCGCGGGTGTGCAGCCGCTGGAAGAGCTGGAAGACCCGTTCGAAATGCTGCGGCTCGATGCCGATCCCCGTGTCGCTCACGGAAAAAAGCCATTCGCCGTCGCGCTGCTCCGCCGCCACACCAATCTCGGGGGGATCACCCAAAGCGCGGTACTTGAGGGCATTACCGATGAGGTTCTGGAAAACCTGGCCCAACTGCACCGCATCCGCCATGACCGTCGGCAGGTCGGCCACCTTGAGCTGCGCCCCGCTCTCCTTGATGGCAAATTCCAGATCGGACTGCACCCGTGCCACCAACGCATTGCAGTCAACCGGGGCAAACTCCTTCCCCTTGGTGGTCACCCGGGAAAATTCAAGCAGATCGTTGATCAGAATCTGCATCCGCTGGGCGCCATCGACAATGTAGCCGATGTAGATGTCGGCGTTCTCGTCCAGCTGGCCCTGGTACTTCCGGGCCAGAAGCTCGGAAAAGCTACCGATCTTGCGCAGCGGCTCCTGTAGGTCGTGGGAGGCGACATAGGCAAAATGCTCAAGCTCCTTATTGCTCCGGCCCAGGGAATCGGCGTATTGTTTCAGCGCCGCCTGGGTCGCCAGACGCTCGCTGATGTCCTGGAAACTGACCACGCTTCCCACCACCTGATCCCCTCGCACAATCGGTGCGGCCACCAAACTTACCGGCACGAAGCTCCCATCCTTGCGCAGAAAATAATCTTCCGGCCAGCGGGTGATCCGACCGCTTCCCAGTGTTAAAGCAACCGCGCAATGCTCCCGCAGGCAAGGACTGCCATCGGGCCGGTGGTGGTGCAGCACCTCATGGCTGTCCTGCTCCGCCAGCTCGCTGGCCTGCCAGCCCAACAACCGTTCGGCCTCCGGGTTCATGTAAGTGACCCGGCCCTGCGCATTGATGACCATAACGCCATCGGCCAGCACCTCGTTGATTTCCCTGAAGCTTGCCCGGCTTTCCCGCAATTCCATCTCGACGCGTTGCCGTTCGCGCACCTCGTCACTCAATCGGTCCCGCGAGACCGTAACCTCGGACAACTTTGCGATCATGGCATTGAAGTGTCGGGCCAGTTCAGCCAATTCATCCTTACCCGTTGCCTCAACGCGCTCGCTGAAACCGGCGACAGCCACCTTGGACATCCCCTCCTGTAGCCGGGAGAGCGACCGTGCAATATGGCGCATCATCGGCCAAATGAAGAGCGCACTCATGCTGCCAAACACCAGCACCAAAAAAAACCTGAAATTTCTCTGCCACGCAGAAAACACCTCTGCCTGATGGTGATTGATCTCGTGCAGCCTGCTGGTAAGCGGGAGCGCGCTTTCCAAATCGACCTGGATGCGTTTGAGCAGCTGGACGATATAGGCCTGCTGCGCTGGGGTCGGCACCTGATCCTGAAGTTGTGCCAATTCCTGAAGTTGCGCCAGTTCTTGGAAATCGCGCTGACTGTTCTTGATATGTTCGAGAAACAGGCCGAAAAGTTCTTGCTCCTCTTCTCCGGAAAAAAGCTCCTTGGCCTGCGACAGATGCACCTCGACCCCCTGCATGATGTCTGGCCATTGTTGGCGGGGCCTGCTTGACTTGTTCTCCGCCAGATCATGAGAAAGAACAATCAGGTCAAAAAGCCTTTTCCCCAAATCATCGGCCAGGAGGGTTTTTTCCTCTAATCCCTCAAGCGTCCGCTGGGCCAGCAAGAAACTCCCGGCAAATGCCAGCAGCAGCAACAACGGCAGCAAGCCAATCACCTTGAGGCGCGTACGAATCAGCATGATATTTTACCTGATGACCGTTACGGCATTGGGTTTGACCGCCTGCAACGGTTCCGGATGGAGCAGCCGCAAATAATTCGGGAGGTTTTTGTCGGTCACCAGCTTTTCCTGCACCGCCCACGTCGCAACATTTTCCAGGGTATACAGCAGCCGTTGCTCCAAGCCAAGCCGCAGCTTCACCTCGGCCAGTTCAGCACCCATCCGCTCTGGCGAGCTATGGAGTCGTTTCGCCAGGATGGTCGCCGCTTCCTGGGGTTGCTGCTGCACGAATTTTTCCGCCTTGAGCAAGGCGCGGAGAAACTTCGGCAAGGCCCCTGCGGCACGTTGCTTCAAGGTTTCATTATACGCCACAAGGTTAAAAGATTTCCAATACACCCCCGGCTCCGCAAAGATCTGCACCTTTCCGCCCAATCGTTGGCGAGCCTCGCCGATGAAGGGTTCCCGCGAGGAAAAGGCATCGATTTCGCCCGACTCCAGGGATGCCGGCAATTCGGCGGATTTCATGAACACCGGCTTGATGTCAGCCATGGTCAACCCATGCTTGAGCAGGGCCTGATACAAAAAATAATGGGTGGAGAACTTGGCCTGGGTCGCCACAATCTTCCCGCGCAGATCCTCGATCCTGGAGATGTTGCGGTCGACACGGGCAACTATCTTCACCTCATTGTCCCAGCTGCCGATGGTGGCAAAAATGCCGAAGTCCCTTTCCCGGAAGGAATCAAACACCAACTGGGTTTCGGCGACAGAGGCGATGTCCGCCTTGCCCTCGAACATGGCGCGGGTAGCCTCGTCCCCGGTGGCGAAATCATTGACCTGCACCTCCAACCCCTCTTCGCCGAAATACCCCTTCTGGGCGGCAAGATGCACCAGCCCGCTCAGCAGGGCGCGGGTGTCGGCGACAATAAGCCGCTCGACACCATGGGCCTTAAACGGCGACATCATCAGGCACAGGGCCAGACAGAGAGCAAATCGGATCTGCTTCATGGTTCTTCCTCCACAAGTTTTTCCAACCAAAAACCGCCGCCGTATCACCGGTTGCGACCATGCCCCCCGGTCAAACACCCTGTCTCTCATCTTTCCGCACCGACACACTCGGCACGGTGAAGAAAAAGGTCGCCCCCTTCCCCGCCGCCGACTCCAGCCAGATCTTGCCGCCATGCCGCTCGATAATCTTTTTGCACAGCGCCAGACCGATGCCGGTGCCCGAGTATTCCTCGCGGGTATGCAGCCGCTGGAAGAGCTGGAAGACCCGCTCGAAATGCTGCGGCTCGATGCCGATCCCGCTGTCGCTCACGGAAAAAAGCCACTCCCCATCGCGCTCCACCGCTGACACACCAATCTCGGGGGGTTGCCCCGGAGCGCGGTATTTGAGGGCATTGCCGATGAGGTTTTGAAAAACCTGACCCAACTGCCCCGCATCCGCCACGACCGTTGGCAATTCGGCCACACTGAGGTGGGCGCAGCTTTCTTTAATGGCAAACTCCAGATCGGCCTGCACCCGTGCCAATAGCGCGTTGCAGTCAACCGGGGCAAACTCCTTCCCCTTGGTGGTCACACGGGAAAAGGCAAGCAGATCGTTGATCAGAATCTGCATCCGCTGGGCGCCATCGACAATGTAACCGATGTAGGAATCGGCCTTTTCGTCGAGCTGGCCTTTATATTTCCGGGCCAGCAGCTCGGAAAAGCTCCCGATCTTGCGCAGCGGCTCCTGCAGATCGTGGGAAGCAACATAGGCAAAATGCTCAAGCTCCTTGTTGCTCCGCTCCAAGGATTTGGCGTATTGTTTCAGCCCCTCCTGGGCCTGGCGCAGTGCGGTGATGTCTCGGTAAATAGCGTAAAGGTATTGTTGCTCACCAAGGGTTAAGGCTTGCGCCGACACTGCAACGTTTCTGATCTCGCCGGACTTGGTCCGGTGCTCGGTTACAAAATTCTGGCATTCCTGCCGTTTGACTGCTTCGATGTGGACCAGGGTCTCCTCGGGCTGCTCCCTGGCCTCGTAATCCGACAGGGTGAGTTCCGCGAACTCTTCCCGACTGTAACCCAGCTGGAGGTGGGCGACCTCATTGAACTCAACGGCCTTGCCGGTTTCCATTTCGACGAGCACAATACCATCCGGCGACTCGTTGAAGACCGCGCGATACCGTTGCTCCGAATCATGGAGCAAGGTCTCAACCCGCTTGCGCTTGACCATCTCCCAGACGTTGCGCATGTAGAGGATGAGCTGCCGGATATCATCCGCATCGTAGGGCTCTTCCTTATTACCCACCCCAATGACCGCGATGATTTTCTCCCCATCAAAGATGGGACTGCTCAGGTGCCGCAACAGGGGGAAATGGCCTTCGGGCAACCCCTTTTTCTTCGCCAGACTCGGATAATCGTTATGCACCACCGGCTGCCGCTGCCGGACACAATCGGCCCAGACCCCTGCCTCCTGCAAGGGATAATGCGGGGTCTTTGCTGCGGTGCAAAACTCCATGACCGCCTCGGACCACTGGGAGAGGCCCAGGATCTGCTGATCCTCATTGAAGAAATGCAGATAGCCGACCTTGCTGCGGGTAAGCCGCACCGCCGACTCCAGGGCATAACGAATCAGCTCCTCCTCGGTATCGAACTGCCTCTGGCTGAGGGCAAGAAGGGTTGCCAACCGCTCTTCATTCAGCCTCAGTTCGGCATTGGCATGCGACAAGTCTCCGGTCCGCGCCTCCACCCGCTGCTCCAAATCGAGGGTCAGGCGATGCAACGTATCTTGGCTCTCCTCAAGGCGTTGGACCATGGTGTCAAAACCCCGGGAGAGCATGCCCAGTTCGTCCTTGGCCGAACTCCCGATACGAAAACCGAACTCGCCGGAGCTTATCCTAACAAAGGCCTGATTTAAAAGCGCCACCGGCACGGTAAAGGCCCGGATGACCAAAAAGGAAATGACCAGGAGCAGGATGGCAATGGTCCCCACCACCAGCATGCTTGCCAGGTCGATCTGCTGGGAAAGGGCAATGGCTTGCTCGTGATTCCGCTCGTGGAGGGCGGTGGCCGCCGGACTGGCCACCGCCAGCTCCTGAAGGAGCCGGGCGGTAATCCGCTCACGGAAGCCTCTAGCCTGCGCAGTCTCCTGCTCCCCTTGTCCATAATTGCGATGGGGGCCATACTGGGCAAAAAGAAAACCCAAGGTCTTGGCTGTCCGCGTGAGGCGAGCCATAAGCTCTTTTTCCTCGGCCGTGTCAAAAAGCCCCCCCTGCGTTTCTAACTGCCTGCCCAGGAACTCATGTTTTTGGCCCCACTGGACATGGGCGCGTTCCTCAAAATAGAGCTGATGTTCGTACGTTAGAATGGCCAGGTCGGCAAGGGTGGCGTTTATCTCATCGGCGACGATGGCCTTGTGGTTGGCGCGGTCCACCTGGTTGTTCGCTGAGAGAAAAACCGCCGCCAAAACCAGAAGCAGGATGACCGGAATGACGCCGATCAAAATGAGTTTGCACCGTATCTTCACTGTGACCTCATTAACGATTGGTGACTGAAACCGAATCCGGCTTGATGGCGCGCAAATACTCCGGCGAGACGAGGGCCAGGTAATTGGGCATGTTGGCAGATGCCGCGGCTCCACCCCGCTCCATCTGCCAGCGGTATTGGTCTTCCAAATGGGCAAAGAGGCTGTTGGCCAACGCCACCTCGATAATTGTCCTTCCCCAGATCTCTTCAATTTCCCGAGAAGAAAACTGGGCGGCCTTGGCTACCACTCCCTTGGCCGCGGCGGGCTCTTCCTTCGCGTACTGCTCGGCCCGGACCAGGGCTCTCAATACCCCAGGGGTCGCCTGGAGGTTGAGAGGGATATTGGACCGGGTCGTGAGGATGCCATGGATCAGATTGAGGCCAGGCTCGGCAAAGACCACGCCCTTGTCGCCAAGGGCCTTCGCCGCGACATTGACCATTCGAGTGGTCATGGAAAACCCGTCGATCTCACCGCTGGCCAGGGCGGCCTGAAAGGTCTCCGGCTCCATGAACACCTGGGTAACCTCGTTTTGCGCCAGACCATGCTTCATCATGAACAGGTCGAGAAAGAGATGGCCAAGAACCCCTTTTTTCACCCCGATCCGCTTACCTTTGAGATCTTGGGGCGTAACAATACCCCGATCGCGACGGGCAATGATTCGGGTGGAGTCATCATCGGACATAAGTGTGGCAAGGATGATGAAGGGGGTGCGTTGGGGATCGGCCAAAACAATGGGCGGCACCCCACTCACGGCAAAGTTGCACTCACCCTGCAGCATGCCTTCAAAGGCCTGCTTGCCATCGAGATCCTTCAGCGTCACGCTGAGACCCTCTTCGCGGAAATACCCCTGCTCCAGGGCAATCCGGGGCAGGATATCGGTGACGCTGCCATGGCAGAAAGTCACGGCAAAGGGAGCGGCCTGTTGCTTGTGTTGGGCCTTATCTTCGCTCTGCTTGCAACCGAAGATAAGGCCCAGCAGCACCAGGCCCACGGCAACACAGCGGCGATTTCCTGAATGATAGTGCATGACCGTCCTCCTATTTTTCAAGTCTGACACCCTCAGGATTCACCGTCCGTAATGGTTCGGCGGCAATCAGGTTAAGGAAGTTGGGCACGGGGCGCTGACTATCCCCGGCCTGCTGTAGCGTCCAACGGGCCGTGTCCTCCAAGCCCATGAGCAGGGCATGATCCAAGGCCAAGCGATACTGAGAAAACCCCATCTGCTGCTTGATCTCCGCAGAGGATACCTTCTGGTTGGCCTGAACAATGGCCAGCGCCTCATCGGGCCTCTGCTGGATAAAATTCTCAGCCTGGTCGATGGCTCGGAGAAACTTCACCGCCACCCCGGGCCGCTTTTCAAAAAAAGCAGTGGTGGTCAAAAGCATGATAGCGCTTCGATACAGACCAGGGGCCTCCATGAGTACCGCCTTATCCTGCAAGGACTCTTGGGCCTGGGCAACGACCTTGTC
>Ga0172379_10004526_pt1 | contig 20431 bp, 10 predicted proteins | sample GrowelOW334metaG_FD_119756 | JGI IMG/M metagenome (GOLD analysis project Ga0172379, IMG submission 119756) | Groundwater microbial communities from an aquifer near a municipal landfill in Southern Ontario, Canada - Groundwater well OW334 metaG | ecosystem: Environmental > Aquatic > Deep...
ATGGGCTGGGACGCTTTCGGCTTGCCGGCGGAAAATTACGCTTTGGAAAATAAAACCCATCCGCGCGTTGCTACGGAAAAAAACGTTGAGACTTTTAAGCGCCAGCTCGCACAACTCGGGTTTACGTATGACTGGGACCGGGAAATAAATACTACTGACCCAGAATTTTATAAATGGACCCAGTGGATATTTTTAGAGATGTTTCGCCGCGGCCTGGCTTATGAATCAAACGAACCGATCAACTGGTGCCCGTCCTGCAAAACCGGTTTGGCGAATGAAGACCTGGAGAATGGAAGATGCGAACGATGCGGGTCTGTTGTCGAAAAAAAGCCGATACGCCAGTGGGTTTTAAAAATTACCGCTTACGCCGATCGGATGCTTAACGACCTGGAAAAATTACCGGACTGGGAAGAGTCGATTAAGGTAATGCAAAAAAATTGGATCGGGCGGAAAGAGGGAATTGATATCGATTATGAAATTGAAGGCTTGGACCAAAAATTATCGGTATTCACCACCCGTCCGGACACTAACTTTGGAGCGACTTTTATTGTAGCCGCGCCGGACAGCGATTTTGTAACCAATAATCTCGATAAGTTCCCTAATAAAAAAGAAGCGGCCAAGTATGTTGAAGAGGCTAAAAATAAAAGTGAGATTGAGAGAATAAGCGAAGGCCGTGTTAAGACCGGAGTAGCAACTGGCTGGGCCGCAATCAATAATCTTACCGGAAAACGCATGCCGATCTATGTCGGCGATTTTGTCTTAGCCTCGGTCGGAACCGGAATTGTTGTCGGCGTGCCGGGCCATGACATCCGCGATTTTGAGTTTGCCCAGGCCATGGGACTCGACGTGATAAGAGTTGTTGTGGGAAAAGATGGTGATGCCTCGCCGATCACGAAACCGGAACAAGTGCAGGAAGAAGAAGGCGTTATGATTAATAGCGAATTTTTAGACGGCCTTGATATTCATGCCGCAACGAAAAAGATAATGGATTATATTGAAGAAAAAGGCTGGGGCCGGCGGACAGTCAGCTACAAAATTAAAGACTGGGTATTTTCCCGGCAAAGATATTGGGGTGAGCCGTTCCCGCTCGTTTACTGCGAGCATTGCAAGGCTGAAGTGGAAAAATATGTTTTTGAGCATCCTGATGTGGTGGAAAAAATAAAACATGCGGGAATTAAGGAAAAGGCGGAAAAAATAAATGGGTTTACCGCCGGAGAAATTATTAATCCGGGCTGGGTGGGCGTTTCCGAACTGCCGGTTACCTTGCCGGAAGTTGAGCATTACGAACCGACCGGAACCGGCGAATCTCCGCTGGCGAATATAAAGGAATGGGTGGAAATAAAATGCCCGAAATGCGGTGGCCCGGCTAAGCGGGAGACCAATACTATGCCGCAATGGGCCGGGTCATCCTGGTATTACCTTCGCTACATTGATCCGCGTAATAACGAAGCGCTGGTAGATAAAGAAAAAGAGAAATATTGGTCGCCGGTCGATTTTTACGTCGGCGGCGCCGAGCACGCGACGCGCCACCTAATATATGCCCGATTCTGGCACAAATTTTTATTCGATATCGGCGCGGTTAGTTATGACGAGCCTTTCACCCGCCTTCAGCATGTCGGATTAATACTTGCCGAAGACGGACGGAAAATGTCTAAGCGCTGGAATAATGTTATTAACCCGGACGAGGTGGTAGAAAAATTCGGCGCGGACGCTATGCGGGTTTATGAAATGTTTATGGGGCCGTTTTCCCAGCCGGTCGCTTGGTCGACGAATGGACTAATCGGCGGAAGGAAATTTTTAGAACGGGTGTGGAAGTTGAAAGAAAAAGTTGATGGAAAGGCTGGCGGAGGCAAGGATGCGGAAAGCGGAAAGGGAGCGCAGGCTGGTGATGATAACGCAGGCAGTGATGTAAATAAAATTGATAACTTACTCCACAAAACCATAAAAAAAGTCGGCGAAGATATTGAATCATTTAAGTTTAATACCGGCATTGCCCAGATGATGATTCTGGTCAACCATATGTCTGACGCGGAAAATATAACTAAAGGCCAATACGCGGCGCTGTTAAAAATTTTATCGCCGTTTGCCCCGCATTTGACCGAAGAACTCTGGAATGGGCTCGGGCACGCGGAAAGCATATTTAAGGAAGAGTGGCCGAAGTTTGATCCGGAGCTTATTAAAGATGAAACAATCGAACTCGTCGTGCAAGTCAACGGGAAAGTGCGCGACACGATTTCCGCCGCCGCCGATATTTCCGAGGAAGAGGCAAAAAAAATCGCGCAGGAAAGCGCGAATGTGAAAAAGTGGGTCGAAGGGAAAAAGATCGAAAAAGTTGTTTTTGTTAAAGGAAAGCTGGTTAGTATTGTAGCGAAATAGCAGTAAGCTCGCGCCGAAAAAATTAACAAATTAGAAATCTAATCCAAATTATTTTAAAGATGGGAATATCAATAGCGCCCCAAAAAGGGCGCTATTATAAATTGGCCAAAAGCCATTTTTTGCCTACCTTTTTTACTTTGAAATTAACTTTGGTTTTTTCACCGTTAAAATAGACTTCGGAAGTATAGATTTTTTCAGCTTCTTTTGAACTGGTTAAGGCCGAGGCCGAGAGAGTGTTTCCCAGGGCCAGCCGGCCTTCCTTATCCAGTTTGTCAAGAGTATATTTTACCGGGGTTTGGGCTTCGCTTGTAAAATAGCTGATGGCGGAAGAACTGCCTGAACGGATAGCGCTCGCGGCTGAATCGATAGTATCGCGGCTGTCCGAAGAAAATGAGTCGCCGGAAGATTTATCTTCTTCGCCGACAGATGGAATTCTGTCAATATCCGTATTTTTTATTCCCAGGGCCAGGCCTTTTATAACCTTTAGAGCCAGCGGAGAAGATCCAAAAAAATATCTCTTTTTGTCTTTTGGATTAAGATACCAAAGCTCGCCATGATTTTCAGCCTGGATAAATATTTTGCCCGAATTTTCTATTAGGAAGCTGGGATTAAAGGAAACTTTTTCTTTACCCAAGGGCGAATAGCCGCCTACAGCCTCCTCTTTATCATTATATCCGTCATTATCACTATCCTTATTATAAGGATCGGTCTTTAGGCTTGCTTCAAGGCCGTCCGAAAGGCCGTCCGCGTCCGAGTCCTTAATATCTTTATAAAAGTCTCCTAGCCCCAGGGGGATTTTTTCCAAGTCTTTGTCTTTGATGCCTATGGAAAATTTGGAAAGGTTATTATTTATATCAGTTAGGCCGTTTAGATAATATTTTTTTCCGTCTTTTGGATTAAGATACCAAAGCTCGCCATGGCTTTCGGCCTGGATTAAAAAATAACCTTTCAGCCTTCCGGCTAAATTATTTTCAGCCGATATTTGGACTGGAATCATCAACGCCAGGAGAGCGAATATTATCAGCAAGTGATTTTTCATATTTTTGGAATCCCAGGATGACTTGAATCGCCAAATTTGATATAATTAAAGAGTAAAGAATTGGCGTATGACAAAAGTTAGAAAAAGCTTATTTATATTTTCCGCCCTGATTATAATCGCGTCCGGGTATATAGTTTATGATTATTACCGATGGGGAAAATTTGTCCGGGAAATTAACGCCGGAGGAAGCTGCGCGGTCCAGGATGGCGGGAACATAACCAAGGTAATGCCCTGCGTCTTGGATACTCCGGCTAATTATCCGGTAACTTGCGAGGCTTCCTGCCCCTTGGTAACTCCGGTTTTTGAGACAGCCTGCGCCGGCTACACCGAATTAGATACCCAGAGCCAGCAGGGAACGACTTTTCTCGCCGTGCCAAAAGGTTTTGTCTATAAAGGCGGAGGCACGACTCCGACGATGGGCATGCAATACCTTTACTGCGGTTCATCCAACGCCTATCCTTGGGTAATTGGGATTCCGGGAGTGGCGAAGAATAATACTGATCGGGTTTTTGACTGGTTCAGGTATATTATAGCAGGATTTAAGGATAAGATTAAATAATTCGCCAAACGCCGGGCATGAATTTAACTCCCCAAATAAAATATCTTTGCGAGCTTTATGATATTGTCCCTTCGCGATCAAAGGGGCAAAATTTTTTAATCTCGGAAAAGATATATGACGATATTATCCAAGCGGCCGATTTAGAGCCGCACGACGTTGTTTTGGAAATCGGGCCGGGACTCGGGTTCCTTACCGCCAAACTGGCAAAAAAAGCAAAACGGGTAATTGCCGTTGAACTGGACGACAAACTGGCGCAGGTTCTAAGGGATGGGCTGAATATGCATAACGTAAAAAACGTCGAAGTGGTTAATAAAGATATTTTAACTCTGAAAGCCGGGGACCTTAAGCTGGAAGACAAAAACTACAAGGTAGTCGCCAATCTGCCATACAATATCACCTCGATTTTTTTAAGGAAATTTTTGTCGGAAGAAAAAGCGCGGCCCGAGTCTTTGACTTTGATGCTTCAAAAAGAAGTAGCGCAGAGGATTGTTGCTAAGCCGCCTAAAATGAGCATGCTCGCGGTTTCGGTCCAATTTTACTCTCTGCCGAAAATCATAAGGCAGGTTTCCAAAGGGAATTTTTGGCCCAGCCCGAAAGTGGATTCGGCGATTATAAAATTGGATAGCCGGCCAGAACGCATAGAAATTGATGAAAGAAAATTTTTCCGGCTGGCAAAATTCGGTTTTAGCTCGAAAAGAAGAATGCTAAAGAACAACCTGGCGGCCGGACTGCAGATCAATGCCGAAGAGGCCGAAGCCGGGTTAGAAGCAGTTGGCTTAAACCCTAAAATCCGGGCTGAAGGACTGACTATAGAAAATTGGGTAAAACTATTTGGTGAGTTAGGAAAGTTTATGGTATAATATCGGCAATGGATAGGTTATAGAACAGCGGCTCAAAAAGACCAAAAATTTAAATATACGCATTGCGAAAGCAATTACTATTTTCCCCATGCAACCAGACCCGGAAAATAGCCAATATGGCGATCCGCAGGGTAACCAACCGCCGCGGCCGCCAGAATTAGGCAAAGGCCAAAAGATAGCCGTAGCGGTTTTGGCCGTTTTTGCGTTGTTCGTGGTTGTTATATGGACGGTCCAGTTTAAAAAAAGTTTGACCCAGCCTTTTGTATATAACGGCGAAACCGATACCGCTGATAACGCCGCGACGAGCGCCTGTTCCGGACCGGACTGCCCGGAAACAGTCGCCAGGCAGAAATCCGCCGACACCGATCATGACAGCTTAAACGATTATGACGAGCTCTATATTTACCAGACTTCGCCTTATTTGGAAGATAGCGATTCGGACGGGATTTTAGACGGGGTTGAAGTAAAAAACGGGACTGATCCGAATTGTCCGGAAGGAAAAGTTTGCTACAAAAGTTCAATATCTTCCGGCGCCCAAACCCAGGCCAGTTCGACGCCCAATAGCGTCAACCTGGAAACTCTTCAGCAGATGTCCCAGCAGTTGGATGCTTTAAGCCCAGCGGTGCAAAATGAGGCCAGCCAGCAAACCAATTCAAATACGGGTAGCGACGCTCTTCAGCAATTAACCAGCGGACAAATCGACGCCAAAACTTTAAGGCAATTATTAATCGACCACGGCATGCAAAAATCAGTATTAGATAAAATAAGCGACGATGAATTGATTAAGAGTTTTGGGGAAGTGATGAGCCAGTAGTAGTAGCTATTTGAAGTTATTATAGTTTTCATATTTTAATAAAATGACTGAGAGGCGCGTAGAAAATAAATATAATTGTTCCAGTAAGGCAGTATTAATTCTTTTTATTGTTTTTGTTATTGTAGGATTATTTTGTATTAAAAATGTAAAAATTGCAAGCGCGCAGTCGGAGGGTTACGGAAGTGGATGGGTTGGCACTAATGGTGAAACTTCAGATCCATCAGCAGTATCTGTTGATGATAAGCAGGCAAATCGATCTTTGAGCGCACAACTAAAAACACTAATGGGTATAAAATCCAATCAGCCAACGATTTGGTCGTGGCAGAAATTATGGGATGAGAAGTGGAATCTTTTAAAAGAGGTCGGCGGAGCGGCTTTTAAAGCGGCATTGGGTTCTTTTTTAAATGAATTCGCTTACGAATCGGCGACTTATCTCGCTACCGGCGATACGGGCCAGGGATCAATGTTTTTCCAAAGCAGTTGGGAGGATTTTATCGCTGATGCCGGCGATGCCGCCGCCGGGGCGTTTTTGGAGAAAATGATAAGCGGTATTGGCAATACAACCGGCTGGTGGAAAGGCTTTAACGTCTGTGATCCGAATATATCGGTAAAAATAAAAATTGCCTTGGGACTTTATAACAAAACCTGGAGCAAACCAAAGTGTTCATTCTCTACCATGGCCAAGAACTGGAAGGAAAAACTATCTAGTGAAACTTTCTTAAGTGACTTTCAGAACATGTTCAATCCCTATGAAAACGACCTTGGAATTGCTTTGATTATGAATGCCGGGAGTACGGAATATATCACGGGATACGTCAAGAGCAAAGAAAAAACTAGAGACGAGGCAAACGGAATGAAAGCGGTTACGGAAAAGATAAGTAAATGGATTAAAACTCCAGCTGAAACGGTAAGGACTATGCAGGCGGCTGCTTGGGAGAAATCCACTTTTGGACAGACAGTATTCACCGGCACGGCGGCTGACGCGATTGATATTTTTATTAATACTCTTTTAGGCAAGTTAATGCAGCAATGGCTAAAGAGCGGATTAGTTTCAGACTATACCGCGGATATTGAAGTAACTGAACCGGACGCTGATTTTACCTCTTCTGAAGGCATAGAAGCGGCCGAGGCGCGATTCCGGTCTTTGACTGAACCGAGTTTCGGCGTCCGGGGAGATTATAATATTTTAAGCGAGCTTACTGTCTGCGCCAACCCTTCAAAAGCCGGACCGACCAACTGCGTAATAACCGATAAGTTCAGACAGGCAATAACTAAACGCCTTACAGTCGCCGAGGCTATAAAAGACGGATACTTAAAATCCAGCGGTAAATTCGGATTTTTGACCGGCGGATCGGCTGAAGCCGAGCCGAAATACAAGGATGAAGATTATCCTTACCGCTCTATGGTGATATTAAGAAAGTTTAGGATTATTCCGGTCGGCTGGGAATTGGCGGCTCAATATATTTCAAAAAATTCCGGCGTCGGTTCCTGCACTTTAGGCGATATGGTTTACTGCTTTGATGAAGTAAGCGCGGTTGACTACAAAAGCCTGAAGAGCGGAAGCTGTAAAATGGACAGCAAATGGTGCCGGGGGATGGTTGACCCGGGCTGGGTGTTAAAGGCCCCCTTAAATTATTGCCGGAAAGAAGGGGCGGGGCCGGAAATTGAATCGTCCCAAACGTCCGGCGACGGGGACGACAGCAAAGTGGAGATATCTCGAAACGATAATTATTGCGCTGACGAGCAGACCTGCGTTGACGAGGATACCGACGGATCGTGCAATTCTTACGGCTACTGCACCGAAGAAAGAAGAACCTGGAATTTTAACACAAAATCATGCAAACCGTTAAATAATACCTGCCAAAGCTTTAAGTCCGACAGCGGCAGTTCGGTTTCTTATCTGCAAAATACTCTGGATTTTAGCTCATGCACTGAAGCCAATGCCGGCTGCCGGGGGTATTGTACAGGCCTTTCAGGCATTAGTAGTACGGCTAGCTGGCAATGCGGAATCGGCAAAGAAGTTTATTTGAATAAAAACGCCGCTAAATGCACCCAGTCAAACGAAGGCTGCCACGAATTTATCCGGGCAACCGAGGTGGCCGGCGTAAATTTACTGCCTAATCCAAGCTTTGAAGAAGACTTGTCAGTCGGCGGCTGGTCCGGTTTTGGAACGGCATCGACGGACGGCGCGGCTGACAAAAACAAATCCTTAAAGCTTAACTCAAGCGGGTTATTAAAGCCGGTAGCGATCGGCTTAAGCGATTATTCCCTGGCCGACAGGACCTTGAGCTTTTCATTGTCGGCTAAAAATTGCGGGACAGAAGGAAAATTCGGCTTTTATGATTATAACAGCCTTGAGCTTTTAACCTCGAATTTAATATCAGATAATAGCGGCTGGCAAAGGCTTACCCTGACCTATACTTTTCCCGAAGATTATGGGTTTGCCAGCGAAGCCAACAGCCTGGAAATCGGCGTAAAGGACTTTAGCGGTTCGGATTGTTTAATTGACGCCGTCAAACTGGAATTCGGCGCATCCGCTACGGAATACAGCGATTATCAGGCCAGCGGAAAAGTCTATGAGAAATTTATGCCGGACTATTACGCTTCTGAATGCTATGAAAATTCAAGCGGAGCCACTCCGGATTATTCCTTAAAGTCCGGCGCCCCGTCCGCCTGTTCTAATTTTGCCCGCCGCTGCAACGAAGATGAAGTTGATTGCAATATGTATACTTCGGTAAAGGACGGCGGGAGCATACCGGCCAGCGTCCGAAAGACCGACCAGTGCCCGGCCGAATGCGTCGGTTATGATACCTATATCCAGAAAGAAGCCAAGTTCGATTCGAAACGCGACGAATATTTTATTCCGAAAAGCGCTAAAATTTGCGCCGCCACCGCGGTCGGCTGTGATCAATTCACCAACCTAGACGAGGCCGAGAAAAAAGGAGAAGCCCGCCAGAATTATACCTATCTCCGCCAGTGCATTAAGCCGGAATTGGTTTGTTCAAGCGACCTGGCTACTCCCTGTAAAAACGAAGTTTGCCCGACCGGGGGGACCTGCCAAGTGCCGGCCAGCGCCAAAGCCAATTGCTCCGAATTTTATACTTGGGAAGGTTCAAGCGAGTCAGGCTTCCAGCTGAAAGTCTTTAATCTGCAGGTTGACAGCAATGAATCAGGAAAAGATAATGGCGCTCCGGATGAATCGCCCGTCGTTTATACGAGCGACCAAATCGTTCCGGTTTATAATAACGATCCGGCCGTCACTTATGATGATCGGGGCGACTGCAACCAATATACTTACGGCTTGCCGATAACCGATGGAAGATATAATTCCAATTGCCGGCAGTTTTATAACCGGGCTGGAGAAATTTCCTATCATCTATATACCTCGACGATTTCCTGTTCGGATAATTGCCATCCTTACCGCCGGAGCGAAAATAATAATTTATATTCAGAAGAAGATTGCGAGGACCAATGCGGAAGCGCTTCGAACTACTGCGCCTGCGCTACCGCCTGCTCTGATTCGGCGGCTGAAGGAAAGTCAAGCTGTTTGCTTGAAGAGGGGCAGTATGTTTATTGCAAGAATGGCGGCAGATGGAATGTCAGCCAGGCGTCTTGCTTATACGCGGCCATTCCGGGCGAGGGAATAAGCTGTCAGGATTCCCAAGTCGGCTGCCGCGAATACTCGGGCAATCAGGGCAGTAATATGCGGACGATTCTAGCTAACAGCTTTGACGAGGATCAAGATTTTACCGGCTGGGACGGGCTTTCCGGATCGAGTATTGAGCCGAGCGCGACCGCCTTAAAAGTCGGAGGGAAGTCTCTTTTGGTTAAGGCTGGGACTGACGGCGCCAAGGCGGGCACCAGCGTCGAGTCGCTTCTCCATAGCGGTTATTCTTATACGCTTACTTTCTTGGCGAAAACTTCAGCCGCGGAAATCAACGTTTATTTCCTTGACGGCTACGGAACAACTACCCCGATGACCGGAGATATAATGACCGCCGAAGGCGGAGACTGGAAAATTTACCGCTATAATATCGATAATTTTTCCAAGGTCCAGGGAGATGAAAGCATTATTTTTTCGGCCGCCTCGGATTTCTATATAGACGACGTTAAGCTGGTGGAAATCGTCGACCGGTATTACCTGATAAAGAATTCATGGACAACGCCGGTTTCCTGCGACAACGCCCTTGATAATCCTGAAGGCAAAGAAACTTGCTATAATAACCGCTGTTCGCCCCAGGAGATGCTTTCATGCGACAAATATTCCGACCAGTCGGGAAAAATTGCCTATTTAAAGAGCTTTACCCGGTTATGCCAGGAATCGGCAATCGGCTGCGAGCTGATGATTGATACGAAAAATTATTCTAAAGCTGGCGGCGGCATCTGGAATGACGCTAACGGCGACGGCAATTGCACCGCTACGACCGGCGCGGTTAATGATAAGGCAGACTGCGTGAAAGTTGGAGGCGACAGTTATATTTACGCGGTCTATAATTCCAAATATAACTGCAATTCCGAAGACAAAGGATGCCAAAAGCTCGGTAAAAATTATAATTATGAAGGCCAGACCCTCCATACCGCTGCTTACCTGGTTAACGACCCGGACGAATATTCGTCCACGCTCTGTACAAAAGACGCCGAGGGATGCGACCAATGGAAATCCAGCTCTAGCGGAAGCTATAGTTATTTTAAAGACCCCGGCGACCAGGTTTGCGAACATAAAACTTTGACCGGGGGAACGAAGTGGTGGAAAAAGAAAATTAACCGCTGTGACGATGTAACGGCAAACGGGACAATCGAAAGCGGCGAAACGCAAATTTGCCAAACCGATTCAGACTGCGGAGCCGCCGGAACGGCCTGTGAAGAAGAAAGCGACTGCTTGGGCGGGAAAGGCGCTTGCATAGAAAAAAGCTGTTATTATAAATGCGTTGAAGACGATAATAGCTATGATTGCACCGATACTGGTACAGAACCCAGAACCTTTGGCAAAGGCGGAGCGGAGATTGACCAGACAAAAAGCGGATTTGCCGGAATCTGCCCGTCAAGCGAGTCGGGTTGTGGCGAGTTTATTGATCCGATGAGCAAGCCCTCGGTCAATTTGGTTTTCAATAGCGACTTCCAGGACATTGACGGCAATGGAACGAATGGGGACGGCTGGATTGGAAGCGGGCCCTGGAAACAGCCAATATCCCTGCAAAATAATACTCTTTACATAATCCGCGCCAACCAAATTTCTTCGGGCGAGTTTAAAGTCGGAGTCTCTTGCGAGGCAAAGATTTTCGCGCTAGGGACGGATTCGAGCTTGAGCGAGGCAGCCGAAGTGCAGACAAAGCACAATCAGAGCCAGTTATTTTACGTGGCCGACAACACAGGCTGCGAAGTTATCAGATATAATAAGGTAAAGGGGGATGAAGTCGTAGTTAAAAATACCATGATAAGTTATCAGCTAAAGGACAAGATTGATTATACGAGCTGTAACGGGCTGATTAATTACGACAAAGGGTGCGTGTTGTTTAACCAAAGAATTTTTGGATCAAGCGGCCTGGAGGAATTGCAGTATGACGCCGACTTAACGGTCGCCAGCTCCAGCGTTTCCCCCCAGTCCGGACTCCCGGGAAATTGGGATTCAAACAAGATAATTAAAGTTTCCCCTGACCGGGTCTGCGACAAGTGGCTCACCTGCCGCAGTTCGGTCGTAACCAAGGATGAAAATGGAAAAGAAAAGACAAGCTGTTTTGATATCGGCACCTGCAATTCTTTTGACGAATCCGGCAATTGCAACGGCTTTGTCAGCCCCGCAACTATAAGTATGCAGACCGCGATCGCCGGAAACTCGGCCTCTATCGCGAAATATGCCAATGTTTCCGGATACGCGAAAGTTGGGCTGGATTCGACGAGCAGTGATTTTAGAATGAGAGGGTTTTATCCGTTTGGCCAGATGAAGCAGGTGGGAGAAGCGGCCTGGGTGCCGAACGGAAATTTTGAAACCTACGGAACCAATAAATATCCGACCGGCTGGACGCCAGCTACCGGAAGCTGGTCTTCCAGCTTGTTTTCGGTAATAACCAGCCCTTACGCGGCCCAGCAGGAAGCCGGTATAAGCGGCAAGGGCGGAATTGGCTATCCAGTAGAAGGAGAGAGCTTTCTAAAATACTCCAGCGAAGAATTCAGCACTGGTCCGGTTTCGGAACAGATAGACGTAGAACCAGACACCGAATATATTTTGAGCTACGAGATTAACACTTTGAATTTCAGGTCCAACGGCAAACATCATGATATTAGGGCGGTAGTCACGGTACATGATCCGATGATAAGCATAAACAGCGCAAGCGACTGGAATAATAAGGCTTTTATAGACAATTCTTATAGTTCTCCCGGGCTGGAGTGGCATACGGTTGTAACAAAATTTAAGACCGTTTCTAAAGACGCTTCAATTAAACACAGAACCATAGCCTTGTGGCTGGGCGCGGTTGATATGACGACGGATCCCAATTTTCTTTGCCAGACTGACGGGGATTGCACCGGAAATATCTACATCGACGATATTAGACTTCGTCCGGCGCTTGAAGGGGCAAATGATCCCAGCCAGACGCCGTCGACCTTTAATATGCACCAATTATGCCGCCTCTACCCGGAAACGGATTCTTTGTCCTGCGATTATTTTAACGACTCGGGAGTTAGGGAAAAAGGCTGGCCCGGATATTGCCTGCAATTTGACCGTTCGCCGGGCTCAACGAAGAATTGCATTATGTGGTGGCCGGTCGATAAAGTAAAAGGCGACGGCATTGAAGAAGGCGCCGGGTATAATAACCGCTATCCTCTTTATTACGCGACCAATATGACTAAGCGCTATACTTGCGACACTGAAGAGCTGATTCCGATTAAAGTCGGAACAAAAGTTGAATACACCGGCGCTTCTTGCGATTCGCCTGGAGATAATAAGGGATGCGCAAACGAGGAGAAACAAAACCTAGTGAGTTTTTATAGTGGCGCGTCAGAAGTCTGTCCGGGCGAAGCTTCGGGCAGTGCTTACGGTTATTCCTACTCGCTTTCCGAATCAGGCGGCTCCTATACCCTAAAAACCACTTATTTGGGTTGTAAGCCTAAATTCGGCACAGCCGCAGAAACCGCGGTAGATTGTACTAAAGTTGAGTCAATCTATTCGGATGGAACAACCGATTACTATTGCCCGTCAAAAGCCACGCCGATTATAACTTATATACATGCCGCCTGCGGTCCGGGAGAATATATAACAGCAACCACAGACCGAAAAAAAATTTCCATGTATGTCGCGGCAAATATTGTTCAGGTTGTTACTCCGACCGGCCAAAATAAATTTTGGAGTTCGCGCGCTTACAAGGGAAGCAAATATAAAGTTTATTGCAGTAATAATTCCAAAACATGTGATTATGACGCTGATTATCCACCCTTTGGATCAGTCGTCCCGCCCACGGGATATGAAGACAACCCCTACGAGTGGGATCAGCTGGCAATGCTGGATTCGGATAGCGATGAAGCCAGGGCGGGTAGCAACGTTTCACCTGTCTATGTTAAGCGGCTTTTCGCGAAAAGCTACGGGGCTTGGACTTGGGACGCTACATCGGAAAAGTATCTGAAAGCTACCTCCCCGTCCTGGACGCCTCCCAGAATCTATTGTACCAGCGCTACCAGGCCGACTTTTAATCCCACTACCATGAAATGCACCGGGTATGACGGCGTTAGCGGAAGCTGTCTTTCGTGCGAAGCGGGATCATCGAAGACTTGCGACTATTGTTCCATACCGCCCAAAATTAAAAATTTGAAGATTGACAAGCAAGCTTCCTCCCAGGCCGTAAGGTCTAAGAACGGATTGATGAACTTGACTTTTAACTCTTTTGTTGACTCACAACAACTGCCAATGGTAATGCTTAGCGTAATTTGGGGCGACAAAGAATCAACGACTATTACCGGAGTCGAGATGTATGACCGCGAGGCTACTTCCAGTCCTCATTCGCTCTTCCATTTATACGATTATTGGGACATGAGAAAGAAAAAATATTCCTGCAAAGCCGGAGATATCGGCTGTGATCAAATATACTGCGGAAATAATAATGGAGCGGCCAGCAATTATAAAGGCGATGGAAATGGCGAGAGTTGCCCGGTTAATTCCGATTGCTGCATGGTTCAGCCGAAAGTAAAAGTGAAAGACAACTGGGGCTGGTGCTCCTTTAAGGTTGACGCGAGCGGAAATTATGTCGATACCCCGGTTTGGGCCAAAAACTGCATTAACGACTATAGCTACCAGCCGTATAACGGGTGGGTGGTTGTAACGGAAAGATAATTTTTTATGAGAATAGAAAGACATGGTTAAAATAATCCCATACGAAAATATAAAAGCCAAGATTTACCTGATTCGCGGGCAAAAAGTTATGATTGACCGGGATTTGGCCTTGCTTTACGGGGTTGAAACAGGAGCATTAAATAGAGGAGTAAAACGCAATACGGAACGCTTTCCTTCTGATTTTATGTTTCAATTAACAAAGAAAGAATTTGAAAACTTGAAGTGCCAAATTGGCATATCAAGTTGTAAAAATAGCGAAGATAAGCCAAACTTGAAGTCGCAAATTGCGACATCAAGTTGGGGAGGCACAAGAAAAATGCCTTATGCGTTCACCGAACACGGTGTTGCCATGCTTTCCAGCGTCCTAAAAAGCGAACGGTCGGTAGAGATAAATATAGCCATAATCCGGACATTCATTAAACTGCGGGATTTCGCTTTGTCATATAAAGCTTTGGCGGAAAAAATTAACGAATTGGAGAGAGGGATTAAAAAGCATGATAAGAAGATTACGGAAATATTCGCCGCGCTAAGGCTTTTGGCGCGAGACGAGGAAAAAGCGGGTAGAGAAGAAATTGGCTTTAAGGCGGTCTGACTGTGTGGTGCGTGATATAATAAAGGTGCGCTCATGCATGAGATTTAGTAATATGTATGCCCAACCAGAACGAAAACAATATGAATATGGCCGATAGAAAAATCAGCCGGACAAGCTTGATTCCCGTCGAGAGGATAGAAGGAAGAATTCTTCTAATGCGGGGAGAAAAGGTATTGCTTGATAAGGATTTAGCGGAGTTGTACGGTGTGCCAACTAAGGTTTTGAATCAGGCGGTAAAAAGAAATAAGGAAAGGTTTCCGGAAGATTTTATGTTTCAATTAACGTTGATGGAAACAGAATTTTTGATAAGGGAGGGAATAATAATCGAAGATCGTTCAAGGTCACAAATTGTGACCTTGAACGAGAAAGTTAGCGAAAATTCGCAAAATTCAAGGTCACAAATTGTGACCTCAAAGTCTAAAAGAGGCAAAAATATAAAGTATTTGCCTTACGCTTTTACCGAGCAGGGTGTCTCTATGCTTTCCAGCGTCTTAAAAAGCAAGAAGGCGATAGAAGTGAATATAACTATAATGCGCACATTCGTTAAGATAAGAAAGCTGGTTTATTCCTATAAAGATTTGGCGGATAAAATTGAAAAAATGGAGCGCGGCTATAATAAGCAGATTGCCAAAATTTTTGATATAATAAACAGGCTGGCAAGCGATGAGAAAGGGCGGAAAATCGGGGAAATCGGGTTTAAGGCGGTCTGAATGTATGGCGCGTGATATAGTCGTAAGTAGAGTCGCATGAAAATTTTCAGGATAATCTGATGAGAAGCGAATAATTGTATGCCCAACCAAAACGAAAACGCAATGAGGCAGAATGTTTTAGGCAATGAGCTTTCCGGTCCGGCTCAAAGCCAGCTAGCCGGAAGAAAATTAAAGGAGGACCAGATGGCCGGCCGCAATAAAGATAGAATCAGCGGACAGATGGGCGGAAGCCAGCTGGGAAACCGGCCACAGGCGGGAAAGGGAACTAATGAGGGCGGCATGAGCGAAGGTTTGGGAGGAGCTGGCGGGGGGCAAGAGGCCGATATGGGTGGCGGGAGGAATTTAAGGCAAGAACAGGCCAGAGCCAGAAACGCGCAAGCCCAGGAAGAAGAACAGTCAAATAAAGCGGCCCAGGCCGCGAAAAGCGGGCTTGGAAAAATTGTATTAAATTATTTTTTGAGCGCGATTCCGGGAGTTAATATAGTTTGGGCCGGCTGGAGATTTTTAAGGGATGGAAAACTGAATTTAAGGCCTGGGCAAAAAATCGTAATGGCTTTTTCCTCAATTTCGACTTTTTTATGGGTTATTTCTTTAATTTCCGGGGTAGCGATGATAACCGGATGGATTAGCAATCCCTTTAAGGCAATCGTAGACTTGGGATTTGGATCCCTCACCGCCTTGGCATCGTTTTTTATTCCCTTCGCTTTTTAGAGAAAATTGTCTTTCCGTCTATGAATTCAAAAAATAAGATGAAAATAAATAGAAAATTGTTGGCTAAAAACATTTTGGCTTTCTTGATTTTGCTTTTCGTCGTTTTTGTTTTTGCTTCGCATAGCATACATGCGGCGGGGGAAACTACTACTGACACTACTAAAACTTCTACTGATACTACCTCCGGATGGAATGGGGTTTGGAATACGGTAAGCGGAGGCATAGGCGGTGCAATAGCAACAGTAGTGGGCTGGATAGCACAGATTTTTTTAGCTGTTTTTGGCGTATTTTTAACTGTTTTAACAGCAATACTATTACAGGTTTCTTCATATAATAATATTATCAATGTGTCAGCGGTTACCAATGGCTGGGTTATTGTCCGCGATCTTTGCAACATGTTTTTTATTTTAATCCTTTTAATTATCGCCTTCGCGACGATTTTAAGGGTTGAGAGTTATAACGCGAAAAAACTACTCCCAAAATTATTGATAATGGCGGTTTTGATAAATTTTTCCAAAACCATCTGCGGGCTGATGATTGATGCATCCCAGGTAATAATGCTTACCTTTGTTAACGCCTTTGCCGCTTCGAAAGGGGCTTTGATTGATAAAACCCAAATATTGAACATTGGAGTAATAAGCAATGATGCTCTTAAAGATACCGCCAGCGGCTCAAAACAAATTGAAACTTTTAATATAGTAATTTCTCTTGTTTTAGGGGTTATTGCTTTGATTGTTACTGATATCGTAATCTTAGTGATGATTGCGGTTTTAGTTGTCCGGATAATAATGCTTTGGATATATACCATCCTTTCTCCGGCCGCGTTTTTATTATCCGCTTTTCCAGCCGGCCAAAAATACGCGAGCCAATGGTGGTCGGAATTTGCCAAATACGTTACCACTGGTCCGGTTTTAGCTTTTTTTCTTTGGTTAGCCTTAACTACGGCGACGGGGTCGGCCGGAACTCTCCAAACAGGATCAACCGGTATTTCAACTAGTGAAGTGTGCGGCGGTTTAAGTAAATTTTTTTGCTCGACAGGATTTCAAACCTACATTATCGTCATCGGTTTTCTAATGGGCGGGCTGATGGTCGCCCAGCAGGCCGGCGGGCTGATGGCTAAGGTGGCGGGGAAAGTTCAGGGGCTTGCTCAAAAAGCGGCGATGGCTCCGCTTAAATTGGGCGCGGCAGGAGCCGGAGCATTGGGCAGCTTCTTAATTGACAAGACCCATGAAAAAACAGGGGTGGACTTTAATTTAGCCAGAGTTTGGGGCGGGATAAAGGAAAAACGGGCCGAAAGAAAGAAAGAAAGGTACGCTTCCGGCATGAAAAAGGCCGAGGAAGTTATGGCTACGAAAGGAACATTTCGCGGTGCTTTAGCCATGACCGGAACGCCGGGAACGGCTTGGGAGCAAGTTACCAGCAAGAAAGGACTAAGACAGAGATTTTTGGGAGGAAAGAGGCTGGCGGCAAGAAGAGAGGTTCTTGAAAATGAACTTCCCCAGGTTAAATTTGAAGCCGAATATTCGGCTCTAACCGCAGTCAAGAAACGGGATAAAGCAATCGAATTGACAACGAGAATAGACGATCTGGATGATCAGATTGATACCGAGACAAATGAAGAAAAGAAAAACGCGCTTACCAAGGAGAGAGACAGTGAACAGCGTAAGCTTGACTTCGCTACAAACAACAATAACATGAATAGGGCTTTTACTGATGATGAAAAAGCCGAATATATAAATACTGCCATAGTGAAACAAAAAGAATATGACAAGAACGTTCCTATGTATGATTTACAGGCCAGAGCGGCGGAACAGGCGGCGGTTAATGAGAAAATGGCCAAAATTAGGAATATTACCGACTCTTCAGAATTACTAAGAATCCTTAATGACGCGATAAACGAAAAAGATAAGGCTATGGTAAAAGCCATTACTAAATGGATGACTCAAAATTATGACGATAACGAATTTCTTAAGCCTTTGGCCGGTGATACCGGGTTTAAGGGCTTACAAAAATTAATGAGGGCCTTTTCCGGCACATTAAGCGACGAGGAAAAGAAGGCAGATCCCCGATTAGCCAACATGGACGCCGGACTTTCCCAGCAGGACGCTTTTGCTTTGGGCAGTGAAATCGCCATGCTGAATAAGAGGCAGGGCCATCATTGGATGGCTACCGGCGCTTATACGATGGAAAATGGAAAATGGAGAGAAATGAATGAAGTTGAGCATGCCGCTTTTGTCGCTACTGAAACCGGAAAAATGGATGCCAGAAACAGGGCAAGGAATTTTAACCGTCTGGATTACGGACATCACGACATTACCGGCAAATTCCATCTTGATGTCGGCGGTCTTATGATTCTAAAGTCATTCGATTCTCCTGACGGGCAGGAAAATTTAAAAAGAAATATTCAAGAAAGCGTGGCTAAGCATTTATGGAGCGAAAAAGATAAATTACAAAAAGCAGTTGATGACGGAATAATAAGTCCCGATATACTTAAAATAATTGAGGTAGCCGCGAAAGCTTCAATATCAAATTATAAAGAAGAGTTTGATAAATATGCGAACGCCCTAAAATAACAGTTTGAGTTAAAATGGAACCGAAAATAAATAAATCAAATCGTTTAAAATTTGCAGACTATTAAAGAGTTATGCCAATAAACAATCTAAACAATTCAAATACTCCGACGGCATTATTGGATAAAGATTTTTTTGAGTCTACAAAAAATTTATTCAAGAAGATAATTGAAGCTGATGACGCGCCGACGGCGCTTAAAGCCGGAAATTTATTAGAGAAAGCTCTTCTAAAACATAAAAATCTGGCGATACAAAACGGTCAGTTTTTTAATTATTATAGCAAGGCTTTGATAAATCTTAAATTCATCGCTCTTCCCCTGCTTGATTACGCTAGTATTTCAGCCCTCTTAAAAAATAATTTTACCAAGCATTACAATCTTGCGAAAGAAGGGTATGACGTAACTGATAAGGTAAAAAATAAATTATTGAATATTGAAATCACTGAAGAGAGAGACAGATGCAGGGAAACTTTAAAAAGGGCTTTGCTGGAAAATCGGGAAACAATTACTCCCCTAGCCTTGATAAAAACCGTCGGAGACTGGCTTAAAGATTATAATGGGAAACTTGGAACAGAAGTTGCGGATAATCTAAAAAGAAACCAATATTTTATAGATCTTAAACGCACGAAGGAATTAACAAATGAGGATACTGAAAATCTTAAAATTTTGTTTAATTTATATGAATGGCTAAAGCATTCTTCTTTTTCGCCGCAAGGATTTGAAGAGCATGTGCCGATGGCAATTGATGGGAAAAATTATATTTTTAAAGAGGGCGTGCTAGAGCCCATTGATAAAGAAATTGAAGAGGTGAGGGCGGTCTTGAAAAAATTAAACACTGGCGGAAATGCGCCTGACAAATCTTCTGAAGGCGCGGGAAATACGCAGCTGAAAAGTTTAAAAGAGTTAGTATTGGAATATCCCGCTGGTTCGCTTGAAAGAAGGGCGATTGAGGAAGAGATTAGGAAAATATACAGCCAAAGCGGATCAGCTTCGGGCGGAGGAAACGGGAATCCGTCCCAGCCGGTCAAACAGGATTTTGGCGGTTAATTGTCAAGGCTTGAAGTGCGGCCGGCAATAAGGTAAAGTATTCGAAGTATGAATAACAAGCTCAACATATTAGTTTCCGGGTCTTTGGCGTTTGACCGGATTATGGATTTTCCGGGGAAATTGACATTGTTGTTAGTAATTACTACAATTGTAGTATAAACATACTACAATTGTATCTGATGATATAATCCTCATTCGTTCGGAAGCGGCGAATTGATATTTGCCGTTTCCTCACTCATATCGGTTATGGTTAACTTTTTAAAATCCAAATTAAAAGCTAAACTTTACGCTTATTATTTTGATCATCCGGGAGCGGAATTGTATCTTAGGGAATTAGCGCGCCTCTTAAAAGAGGACGCTTCTAATTTGGCTAGAGAACTGAATAAGCTTGAAAAGAAAGGAACATTTGCTTCTGAATTTAAGGGAAAACAAAAATATTTTAAATTGAATAAAAATTATCCGCTTTACCGCGAATTAAAAAATATTATTGCTAAATCAGTCGGAATAGAAAGCGCGCTGGAAAAAGCTGTGAAAAATCTAGACGGCGTTTTGTGCGCATTTATTTATGGATCGCGCGCCCGTTCCGAGGATAAAGCCGGAAGCGACATAGACCTTTTTTTGATCGGCGCCGATATTAATAAGAGAGATTTATTGGAGAAAATAAGTTTAATTGAGAAAAAAATCGGCCGGGAAATTAATTACCGGATATTTTCGCCCAGAGACTTAGAAAAAGAAATTGAGAAGGGCAACAGTTTTATAGAGAATGTTGTAAAAAGCAAAAAAATATTTATAAAAGGAGATGAAAAAAACTTTAGAAAATTTAGCCAAAGCCGG
>Ga0172379_10004527_pt1 | contig 20422 bp, 10 predicted proteins | sample GrowelOW334metaG_FD_119756 | JGI IMG/M metagenome (GOLD analysis project Ga0172379, IMG submission 119756) | Groundwater microbial communities from an aquifer near a municipal landfill in Southern Ontario, Canada - Groundwater well OW334 metaG | ecosystem: Environmental > Aquatic > Deep...
CACCACCATGGAGCAGGGCTATCTCAACCTGATCCAGGGCAAGGCCGACATCAAGCTGATGCAGCGTCAGGCGGACATGCTGGCGAACCGGGTGCGCTACCACATCTCGCGCGAGGCCAAGACATTCTTCTACCTGCAAACCCCCGAAGATTATTACGCCTCGGAACATGAGGTGATCTGGCTGCACTTTCTGCTGAGCTGGGGCTATTCGCTGCAGGGGAAATACGAGGATGCCTGCGTAGAGGCGCGCGAGGCGGGCAGCCTGTTGACCCTGCCCTGGAGTCCGGCAGGCCACTTCGACGATCCGGCCATGCGGCTGTTCCTCGCGGGACTGTGGACCATGTGCGGCGAGTGGCAGGAAGCACAGGTGGATCTGCGCGCGGCATGGTTCATGGACAACAGCCTCACCTGGGCCAGGGAACTGGCGGAACGCGACTTGCCCCCGACGCATCTGTTTGTGGTACTGGGCGGGCCGGGACCGGAACCGGTGTGGGATCCGGATATGTCTATCTATCCGTTGCGCACCACGCGCCAGGTCAGCTTCAAACTACGCGGTCGCAAGAGCCGCATCTCGCTTGCCGACAGCAATGGCGTTGTGATCGCGCCGCAACTTTCACCCGACGCAGGCCATTGGTATCAGCGCCACCTGGAGCGCGAAAGCGAATTGCACGAGTTGATCCTGGACTCTGCTTTCGGCGGTAAGGCGGCGGCCAGCGGCACCGTGGCCGGCGGCAAGATCGCCGCCACAACCGGCATAGGGCTGGCAGTGGCTCTGGGCGGTACGGCGCTGGGCGCGGCGATCATCAATTACGGCACAGGGGATGCGCTCTATTACGGGCTGGCCGTTGCGGGAGCCGGTATCCAGAAGGGCATGCAGATCTCGCAGCAAGGCTATCAACAAAGCGCCAGCAAGTTGAAACAGGACCTCGACCCCAGCATCTCCTACCGTTTTGTCCGCTACCTGCCCGAATACCTGTGGCTGGGCTGGAGCGACCAGCCCATCGCCTACCCCGTCGAACTGCGCACACCCTCTACCCGGATCAGGATACTGCATCCCACCGTCACCGGGCGCACCACCGTCACCGTGGTGCAGGTGCCGGATGCGGCTGAGACGCATAGTTACCGCTAGGTGTCCGCAACCAGGTTATTTAAATGCCCCGGGAATAAAAAATTGTGTATTCATCAAAAATTTAATGTAGAGTCACTTTAGTTTAGAAGAAGCTCCAGAGAGAGCATGTGCATGCAGGGGGGCTGTACATGTTTTACGATCTCAAGAACCGGACTAGCCGGTTTTTCCCGTATGAACCCGTATGTCGATTACATGCGGGTTCGCTTCCTGGGGCAACACGCGCACCCGGTCAGGCCGCGCCGGCTGCAGCGCATCAGCTATCCAATAACAGTTCATTCAGCCGTTCCTGCGGAGCGCCCGTCTGATGCCGCGCAGGTTCTTGAAATTCACTTCCAGGAACCTGTCGCACGCACCCCAGGCGCACGCGCCCACCCATACCTTTACCGCTGAAGATATCGTCTGGGCCATGGGCAGCTTCTGTGCCCTGAACCGCAAGCCCTTTGACGCCGGACTGCTGCTCAAACAATTCCCGCCGCCGTATAGTGCGGACTCCTTCGTCCATGCCGCCCGTGCACTGGGCTTCCGCATCAAGCGCCGCGATTGCGCTAGCAGCGAACTGGGCAAGTTCAATCTGCCGTGTTTGGCCGTATTGAACCAAGATAATCCATTGGGCCACGAACCCTCTGTAGGAGCGAGCTTGCTCGCGAATGAACATCGCCAGCAAGCTGGCTCCTACGATGGGCATGCCGCTAATGGACAATCTGGGGAAAACGAAGCCGAACCAACGACAGAACCCGCCCCGCGCAAATACCACCCCGCCATCATCGTCCAGATCAAGGACGATAACGTGATCCTGTTCGAGGCCGGCACCAATCAACCCAGGACCATGACCCAAGCCGAGTTTGCCGCACGCTTCGCCGGCACCGCATTCCAGCTGGCGCTCGAAACGCAAGCCATCAAGGGCCCCGACGGTGCGCTGTCCAACAAGGCCGCATTCGGCTTTCACTGGTTCATCCCGGAACTGCTGAAACACAAGCGCATCTGGCGCGATGTGCTGTTCGCCTCGCTGATCATCCAGCTGCTCGCGCTGGGCACGCCGCTGTTCACCCAGGTCATCATCGACAAGGTCGTCGTCCACCATACCCAGAGCACGCTGATCGTGATCGGCATCGGGCTGGCCGTGTTCATGATCTTTTCCGCGCTGCTTTCCTGGGTGCGCCAGTACCTGATCCTGCACACCGGCAACCGCGTCGATGCGGTGCTGGGCGCGGCGGTGTTCGACCACCTGTTCAAGTTGCCGCCGCGCTATTTCGAGCATAGGCCCACCGGCGTGATCGCCGCGCGGCTGCACGGCGTCGAGACCATACGCGAATTCATCGCCAGCGCCGCCGTCACGCTGATACTCGACTTCCCGTTCCTGCTGATCTTCCTCGGCATCATGTTCTACTACAGCGTCAGCCTGACCTTCATCGCGCTGGCGATATTGAGCGTCATCGTCGTATTGAGCCTGATCGTCGCGCCGATGTTCCGCAGCCGCCTCAACGAACAATTCCTGCTCGGCGCGCGCAACCAGGCTTTCACCACCGAATATGTCGCCGGCCTCGAAACCGTCAAGAGTTTGCAAATGGAACCGCAGCTCAATGCCCGCTACAGCGACTATCTCGCCGAGTATCTGCGCTCTGGCTTTACCGTGCGCCAGATCGGCAACACCTATAACGCGCTGTCCAACGGACTGGAGCAGATGATGACCTTGGGCATCCTCATCATCGGCGCCTGGACCGTGATGAACAATACCGATTTCACCATCGGCATGCTGGTCGCGTTCCAGATGTTCGCCAGCCGCTTGTCACAACCCATGCTGCGGCTGGTAGGGTTGTGGCAGCAATTCCAGCAGGCCAACCTCTCCGTGCAGCGCATGGGCGACATCATGAACGCCCCGGCCGAACCGTACTCCATCCTTCCCACCCGGCTGCGCGAGGGCCAGGGGCAGATCGACATCGAACAATTAAGCTTCCGTTATGCCGAGAACCTGCCCTTTCTCTACGAAGGCTTCAACCTCAAGATCGTCCCCGGCAAGGTCATCGCCATCATGGGACCATCGGGTTCGGGCAAGAGCACGCTGACCAAGTTGCTGCAAGGCTTCTACCAGCCCGCAAGCGGCACCATCAAAATCGACGGCAACGACATCCGTTATCTCTCCGCCAACGAGCTGCGCCATTACTTCGGCGTCGTGCCGCAGGAAACGATATTATTTTCCGGCACCATCTACGACAACCTGCTGATGGCCAATCCCCACGCCACCTTCGACCAGGTCGTGCATGCCTGCAAGATGGCGGAGATTCACAGCACCATCGAAGCCCTGCCGCAAGGTTACCAGACCGAGCTCGGCGAGCGCGGCGTGGGGCTCTCCGGCGGACAGAAGCAGCGCATCGCGATCGCACGCGCGCTGCTCAAGCAACCCAGGATACTGATCTTCGACGAAGCCGCCAGCAGCCTGGATGCCGCCACCGCCGAACACTTCGCCGCCACGATCAACCAGCTCAAGGGCAAAGTGACGATGATGTTCATCACCCATGCGATGCCGAAGAACCTGCTGGTGGATGAGATCGTGCGGATAGGGCAGGGGTCGCTGAGCGCGGTGAGCGATACGCATGAGATAACAGTGCAAGAAACTAAAGGTGGAGCACATGGGTAGTATGGCCAACGCAATCAATGTCGGCGCACTTCAGGCTTTAAGCAACTTCGGTATGCAGTTTAAGCCCGAGCGACTTCATCACTTTCAACACGGTCGAGAAATCCGGTTCCCTCTCGCCAGAGAGCGATTTGTACAAACTCTCCCGGCTCAAACCGGCGCCTTCCGCCACCTTGGTCATGCCCTGCGCGCGGGCGATGTCGCCCAGGGCTTTGGCGATAAAAGCCGCATCGCCGCCGCTCTCCTCGATGCAGGCATCCAGATAAAGCGCCATCTCCTCCGGTGTTCTCAAATGCTCCGCCACGTCATAGGGGAGCGTTTTTGTTTTAGTCTTTGCCATGCTGTCCTCCTAAAGATTTTTAGCCAACACAATCGCGGTCATGATATCCGCACTTTGGCTGGATTTATCGCCACCCGCCAGCAACACGATCAGCGTCTTGCCGCGCTGGGTGTAATACACCCGATAGCCCGCACCAAAATCCAGTTTCAATTCACAGATACCGCTGCTCAGCACCCGATGTTGTCCGGGATTACCCATTGCCAGCCGCGCAATGCGTGCCTGGATGCGGGCACGGACAACCAAGTCCCTGAGATTGTTTTCCCAGTCGCGGTAGGTTTCCGTCATCTCGATTTGCATAGCGACATTGTAGTCAGTGGGCTACACTTGTCAAGCGAGACAAATAACTTGTGCGAAGTAATAAATAAATTCATCAATTGACTCATCAACCGACATAACCGGAGCAAATCAACAAAACCAAACACAAAACCAAAGGTACCGGAGTCGATTTCTTTTTAATGAATTGAGGTAAGAGGAAAACATGCCGCGTCGTCCGCGCATCAACCTGGCAGGCCATCCACAGCACGTGGTGCAGCGCGGCCACAACCGCGACGCCTGTTTTTTTGCGGACGAGGACTACCTGTTCTATTTGCACTGGCTGCGTGAGGGCGCAAAGAAATTCGCTTGCGATGTTCACGCCTATGCCTTGATGACCAACCACGTGCACCTGCTGCTGACGGCGCAACGCCCGGACGCCATTTCGCGCCTGATGCAATCCCTGGGACGACGCTATGCGCAGTATGTTAACCGGGTCTATAGACGCAGTGGAAGTGTCTGGGAGGGACGATACAAGGCGAGCCTGATACAGGCGGAAGAATATCTGCTCACCAGCATGCGCTACATCGAACTGAACCCGGTACGTGCGGATATGGTGCGCGACCCCGGAGAGTATCGTTGGTCGAGCTACCGCTGGCACGGGTTGGGGGCGAGCAACGAACTGATAACAGACCATCCCCTGTACACGGCACTGGGGCCGGATGAAGCAGCGCGCAGAGCAGCCTATCGTGCGTTGTTCCGTGCACACCTGGACGATGAAGCATTGGATGAAATTCGCAAGGCAGCGAACCGCGGCCTGCCGCTCGGCAGCGATCGTTTCAGGGATCAGGTGGAAGCGGCACTGGGCAGACGGGTTGGATTGCGACAACGAGGCAGGCGCGAAGCCGAACCATCAAACGCCGTGTTGCCGGGGCAGATGGGCTTGGATTTATAGGAGGGAATGTGATGCGTGTAGAAAAGAAATTGACTCCGGTACCTTTCGATGCGGTACCGGTACCTTTCGGTACTTCAAGCCGCGTGCAATTCCTCGCGCAACACTTGGCGCAGGGTGCTGACCGTCACGGGCGCATTGCCTGCCAGCAGAGCCGCGCCCAGGGCTTCGTTAATCAAAGTCTGATAACCCTTGCCCAACGCTTCGCCGCGTTGCTTGAAGCCTGCAATCACCTCGTCGTCCAGATAAATCGTAATCCGCGTTTTACCCTTTGGCGCAACCACCGCGCCGCGTTTGGCTTTTGTCATATCGTAGTTAGCTTTCATAACTTTTCCTTTCAGTTGAAGTGGCAAAGCGTGCCGAAATTAAACGAATGCAATCTCCCCGCTGCGTCCAGCACACCGCCACAAGCCGTCCCAACGCATCCGCGCCAACGGTTACAAACCTCGCCTCGCCGGATACATCGCGATCTTCTCGAGTCAACGCAAATCCGTCATAAAACACCGGCTCGACCTCTGCAAAAGAAACCCCATGCTTCTGGAGATTGGCAAGCGACTTCTTGGGATCGAATTCAAAGTCCATGAGGTTATGATACATACGATATATGTATTCCACAAGTAAATCATCGACGATCTGCTGCGAATGATGAGTGCATTGCACCTCATCGGCAATGCGAAAGGCGAATTAAAGGGTCTGAATTAAGAATAGATTGTGAGCTTGGGATTGGAGATGCAACATAAAGCGAAGCCGCTTCTTTGGAGGATTTCAATTTAGCAAGTAAACGAACAACCGCGAATTCAACGCACTCATCAAAATGAGAGGGGGAAGTATCATGAAAGCTGAAGCCAGCCGTAACCTGAAATGGTTGTACTGCCTGACATTGATCGCCGCCATCTTTCCTTCAGGGTTGTTCGGGGCGGCGGGCTGGGTTGGACTTGCGACCGGCGGCGGCATGTTGGGCGGAGGGATATTTGTGCTGGTAATCCTTCTTGCCATATTCATCTACCGCATCGTCCTGGTTGCGCGTAGCCCGCATACGCTGGACGCCTACATCACCAGCACACCGATAAAATTCCTGCGCTATCTGGGTATCTTCCTGATGGCGATCGGGCTGATCGGCTCGTTCGCCATCTTCTTCATCAGACCGCTTGCCCTAAGTGTTTTCGGCAAGCCCGGAGATAGCGGGGTAGCCTTCTTTGTCATGAGCATATTCATCTACCTTATATCCAGTGCCGGACTAATGGGTTTGCTGATGTTTGAAGCAAGCCGTCTGTTCGGCTTTGAGGCACAACTCAAAGATGAGCAATCCAATCAGCAATCGCCACCGCCAGTCACACCGAACATCAATATCAAACATCCGGGGAGTGCATCATGATGAACATTGCAAAACTAATTAAACGCATGACGTTGGGATTTGTTATGGCCAGCGTGCCGCTATTAGCCGCTTGCGCACCGACAGTGATTAACTGGAACGAGGAGGTCATGCTACATGACGGGAAAATAATCGTCGTTAAAAGGCACGAAGAACTCGGTCGCAGCGGGCTACCGTTGGCATACCGAGGCTCGCGCAAATTTTGGGAGTTCTGCTATGCCCCGATGGGCATCCATTGGAAGTCAAAGCCGGACTATTTTCCGGAGGTCTTCGACATCGTGGACGGCAAGGCTTATGTCCGAGTGACTATTGGCAGTTGCGAATTGTGCATGTTGCACGGCTACCCCGAAACCAGCGCGCTGTATTTCGTCTGGGAGGGTGCTGCGTGGAAAAAAATTGAGTACAAGGATTTCCCGCCTAGACTGCGGGTCAACATCCTTGGCAACACACACTATGACGATGACGGTACTCTCGATGTACGCGGCTTGATTACAGTCCAGCAGAAGGAGGATCGTGAACCGAACATGTCAAGGCTGATGCGCCAACGACCGGAAATTGTCGGGCTAAATGACAGAGTAACTTATCAAGGACTAAATAAACCGCCGATATATGCTCGCGATGCCTGCAAAAGATGTAAGGGTATTCACGGCCAAACGGATAGCACCTCTGAAGTTTTCATACCTATAACCAGCAAGGACTGCAATTAACCACAATTTTATCTGGAGACAACATCATGACAATTCAAGTTGATTATGCGTTGTTGGCAGCCAATTCGTATGCAGTTAAATCTAGCGTCACCAGCGATGTAAATGTAATTCCTATTCCAGATGACTGGACAATACTTGATTTCCGTATCGACAACGCTACCGGCTTCACCGCCCGCGCCTACCAGAACACTCAGACCGGAGAGATTTGTATTGCCTATACGGGCACGACTTTTGAGAGTTTTGGAAATGACGTTGGGGATTGGTTGCTGGGCAACATTACGGCAGGTAGCGGCGCGATCCTTTCCCCGCAAGTGACCGATGCTGCGGAGTTCTATCTGGATGTGTTACAAGCCAACCCCAGTGCAAACATCACCTTCACCGGCCATTCGTTGGGCGGAGGCTTGGCTTCCTTGATGGCGGTGTATTTCGATCGTCAGGCAACCGTGTTCGACGAGGCGCCATTCGAGAAGTCGGCAGATTCGGTCTTCGTTGTCGGCGAACTAAAGATTGCGCTGACAACAGCAGGTTACACCTTGCCTGACGCTTTGGATGGATATCTTGCGCTTGATCCCATTGGTGTCTTGATCCCCAGCCCAACTCGTGTTGCCAGAGAAGGCAATGTCAGTTCTATTTATCTCAAAGATGAAATCCTTTCTCTGTCGCAAACGGCAACTGGGCGCGTCATATTGCCATTATTGTTTGCATGGAATCCGGCCTTGTTTGCATTGAGCCTTAACGTTACCAACATCGCCGGGAGTGAACTGCTGGTTGATGCCAACGCAACGAGTGGCAATGGGTGGGGATATTCGCATTTGAACGGTGACCCCATTAACCTGCACTACATGCCATTGCTGACTGCGTTTCTCCAGTCGCCGGAATTTCTGGCAGCCAGCCAGAACAATCCGGAAGTGCTACAGGAGATATTTACATCGAAATGGAGCGTTAATCCCTCAGACCCAAGAATTACAAATTTCCTAAACCTCATGGTGCAACGTCAAGCAATCAATGAAAATCCGCTCGGTGCGCTTGCAGGCGACATCAACCGGATTCAAGGGGATATCGCAGCGAGCGCATTAAAGTCCGCCTTGGTGGAACTTGGTATTGACCTCCAGTATGTCCAAGGGCTTGATCATGTGAACGGAATTATTTTTGGAGTTTTTGATCCAGTCTTTAAGCCATTGATTGGCGGAGTGCAAATCGAACACAGACAAGAAGATGATCAATGGGTTGCGAAGGGATTTTCGCAACTGGATAGGGAACTTCGGAATGTACATTTCGAACTGACATCAGTCAGCATTGACCGTTATTTTCTGGCCACTCAAGGAGATTTTGTCGCTACGGGGCAGGATGACGGAAAGCGCGATTTGATGTTGGGAGGATCAGATAACGACACACTCAATGGCGGTGATGGCAATGACTTCCTTTATGGCAGCGGCGGTACAGACACATTGATCGGTGGAGCAGGCTACGATAGCTACACCATCGAAGGCAGCGACACGATTCTAGATTCAGACGGGAACGGTATTCTACGAGACTATGCGGGCAACATCATCTCCGGCACAATCGAAAAGCTCACTGATGGAGCATATGTTTTTCTTTCAGACACCACCATCAGCGTCACGCTGGATACCAATCTCACCCTGACATTGGCAGACGGCACCGTCGTAGTCATAGAAAATTTCACTTCCGGCGACCTCGGTCTGCAACTGGCTGACACGTCAACACAAACCACCGCCAACACCATCACCGGCGACATCATCCCCGACGATACCGACCCGAACAAAGCCGGCATCCAGGCTGCGGCTGACGCGAACGGCAACCCTGTCGGCATCGCTGGCCCCTATGAAGACATCCTGGGTGGCACTGCTGGCAACGACCACATCCTGTCCGGCGAGCTCAATGACGATATCGGTGGAGACGCGGGCAACGACTGGATCGAAGGCGGTACTGGCAGCGACTACATCGGTGGTGGCACAGGCGACGACCTGATCGAAGGAGGCGCGGGTACGGACATTCTCGCGGGCGAAGACGGCAACGACCAGATATACGGCAATATTCAAATAACTGTCTCCGATGCCATCGACAACGGCAACAACGACATCGACTACAACGTGAAAGGCGACTGGCTCGCCGGGGGAAGCGGTGACGACATTATGGTTGCCGGGACTGCCAACGATGTATTGAGCGGGGGCGGCGGCAACGACCTGCTTATCTCCGGGGCCGGGGACGACTTCATTTTGGGCGACACCGACTACCTCGCGTCATATATCTGGAAAACCGATCCGAGCTACAGCACAGGAAGCACCAACTGGTTCCACAGTGCCGTGACCACTTTTGACTGGACCGTCACCCAAAAAACGGTTGACGAATGGTTGTTCCAGCCCGTGTATGAGTACCCTTCTGTCGGCGGCGCAGATGTGATCTATGCCGGAAACGGCAACGATCATGTGTGGGCGGGCGCGGGCGATGACATGGTGTATGGCGAAGGCGGCGGCGACGTCATCATCGGCGAAACGGGAAACGACATCCTGATGGCTGGCGCGGGCGACGACACGGTTTACGGCGATGCTTCCTACCTGGATGCGTCCCTGCACGGTGACGACTATATCGACGGCGATGACGGCAACGATATCCTTTATGGACAAGGCGGCAACGACATTTTGCTCGGTGGCGACGGTAATGACACCTTGTGGGGCGGCGATGGCAGCGATCAACTCACCGGCGATGCTGGCGACGACCAACTCTACGGGGAACATGGTGCAAACTACATCGACGGCGGGGATGGCAACGACACCCTCAACAGTGGCGGTCCCGGCAGCGCGCTGTATGGCGGCGCGGGAGAAGATGATATTTCTGCAGCAGGCGGTGGCAACTATCTGGATGGGGAAGACGGCAACGACACTCTCTCCGCAGACGGCGGCGATAACGAATTGTTCGGTGGCGCGGGCGATGATGACCTTTCGGCCTCAGGCGGCAACAACTACCTCGATGGGGAAGAAGGCAACAACACACTCCTGGCTACCGACACCGGCAACACGCTGTTTGCCGGGGCAGGGGATGACACACTCTCGGCTGGTGGAGGAAGCAACTATCTCGACGGCGGTGATGGCACCAACCTGCTCATCGCTGATGGCGGCGGCAACGAACTGCATGGCGGGGCAGGGGACGACACGCTCTCGGCTTCGGGAGGCGGCAATTATCTGGACGGCGGCGACGGAAACAACCTGCTCGTTTCCGATGGGGGCGGCAACTTCCTGTTTGCGGGTGCGGGCATCGATACCCTTTCATCCACGGGCGGAAACAGCTACCTCGATGGCGGCGACGGTGACGATACTCTTATCGCCGATGGCGGCAGCAACACCCTGACGGGCGGAGCGGGAGACGACCACCTTTCGGCCGCAGGAGGAGGGAATTACCTGAATGGCGGCGCGGGTGGCGATGTACTTGTCGCACAGGGCGGCGGCAATTATCTGAACGGAGGCGACGGCATGGACATCTACGTCTTTGATGCGGGCTTCGGGGTAGACCACATCGTGGACGCGGGCAGCAACTTTGCGCAGTTCAACTTCAATTTTGCCGATTCCGGTGTCGTCATCGGCCTGGGCTCCTTAATGCTCAGTTTTGCCAATGGCGATGTACTGCACATCGACGGCTTCGACCCCGGCGACCCGCTCAACACCTGTTCCATCTCCACATTCCAGTTCAGCGACCAGACCTTGAGCCTGCAAGATATCCTCGACCTCGGCGGACCTGCGGTGGACTTCACCTTGGGCCGGGACATCACCGGCACGGCGGAAGCGGATACCCTGCAAGGCACCGACCTGCGGGAACACATCTATGCCATGTCAGGCAACGACACCATCATTGCGGGCGGCGGCAACGACTATATCGAAGGCGGTGACGGCAACGATACCATTGACGGCGGCACGGGTGCGGATGTAATGATCGGCGGTACGGGCGACGACGCCTACAGCGTAGATGATGCTAGCGACCTAGTCATCGAGCGTCTCAACGAAGGCTATGACAGCGTGCAAAGCTCGCTCAGCTACACGCTGGGCAATCATCTCGAAGAACTCACCCTTACAGGCGTCGATAACCTTGACGGCACCGGCAATGCACTCGACAACGTCATCATGGGCAACGACGGTGTCAACACCCTTTCCGGCCTGGATGGCAACGACAACCTGTATGGCGAGGCGGGTAACGACACCCTGCTCGGTGGCTACGGCGATGATATGCTCAATGGCGGAACCGGCGCTGACGCAATGGCGGGGGGCGAGGGCAACGACCACTACCTCGTTGACGACAACGGTGACACGGTGACCGAGAACCTCAACGGCGGGATAGACTTGGTGCACAGCTCGGTGACCTACACGCTGGGCGATAACATCGAGAACCTGGGGCTCACCGGCACGACCAGCATCGACGGTACCGGCAACGAACTGAACAACCGGATCGACGGCAACGACAGCAGCAATACCCTGAGCGGCCTGGCGGGCAACGACTGGCTGCTAGGCTGGGGTGGAACAGACACCCTGCTCGGCGGTACGGGAGACGATACCTATTTTGCGGGTGATGAAAGCGACGTGATTGTCGAAAACCTCAACGAGGGCACAGATCTGGTTAACAGCACGGTCAACTGCACTCTCTCCGCCAATGTAGAAAATCTTTTCCTCACCGGCGCGGGCAACATCGGCACGGGAAACGGGCAGGACAACCAGATCACCGCCGCTGCGACTGGCCGCCAGCTTAACTACACATTATCCGGCGGGGCAGGCAATGACAGGCTGGCAGGCCTCTACTACAACGACACGCTGGACGGTGGTACCGGCACGGACGTGATGATCGGCGACTACGGCAACGACACCTACATAGTGGATAACGCGGGCGACTTTGTATACGAGTTGTACAACCACGGCATTGACACCGTGCAGAGCTCCATCAGTTACACCCTTTCCGCTTATCTGGAAAATCTCACCCTTACCGGGGTAGAGAACCTTAACGGTACCGGAAACGACCTTGTTAATATCCTCATTGGCAACAGCGGCGGGAACACGCTGGACGGCGGTGCGGGCAACGATACGCTGAACGGCGGATTGGGCGCGGACGTGATGATGGGTGGCGCGGGCGGCGACATCTACTATGTGGACACCGCTTCGGCAGGACAGACCCCGGGTGATGAGGTGATCGAGAGCAATCCGAGTGGCGGCATAGATCAGGTATACAGCACCGCCACATTCATTTTAGGCGTGAACGTCGAAAACCTCACCCTGACCGGGAATGGCAACATCGATGGATCGGGCAACGAACTGGGCAACAGTCTCATCGGCAACAGCGGTGACAACACGCTGTCGGGTGGTGCGGGGAGCGACATGCTGGATGGCGGGCTGGGTGCGGACGCGATGGATGGCGGTGACGGACAGGATAATTATTACCTGGACAACCCGGGCGACACGGTAACGGAAAACTCTGCTGCCGGCGGCTACGACCAGGTGTATGCCACTGTTGATTTCACCCTGGGCGCCAACGTTGAAGGGCTGAACCTGATCAATTCCCAGTCCGGTACTGGACTGCCTGCGATCATCGGCACCGGCAACGACCTGGATAACTACATTATCGGAAACGATGCCGGCAATGTGCTGAGCGGCGAAAGCGGCAATGATTATCTGGAAGGAGGGGTGGGCAGCGACATCGTTTCCGGCGGGGCGGGGGATGACAGCATCTTTGGCGGGCAGGATGGACGCTGGACCTGGAGAGATGGCCCGACTTTCACCAGCAACGATACGCTGGACGGGAGCGACGGCAACGATTTGATCGACGGGGAAACCGGCAATGACTCCATCATCGGCGGGGCTGGCGACGACACGCTGTATGGCGGTTATGAAGGCGATGATTACGAAAGCCCCCAGTTCTTTGCCGGTAATGATGTGATCGACGGTGGCGACGGCAATGATTTCATCGACGGCGAGAGCGGTGCGGACACGCTGCTGGGCGGTGCTGGCGACGACCACATTTATGGCGGGGATGACGGCAACGCGACGTTCCATGATTTCGCTACGGATAGCGATGTGAGCGTTTCATCAGATGACTACCTGGACGGCGGCGATGGCAACGACATCCTGGACGGCGGCACGGGCGACGACACACTGGTCGCCGGTACCGGGAATGACACCTTGTACGGTGGTGAAGACAACGATGTGCTGTATGGCAGCAGCAGAGGCGGCCCTTCGGGCAGCTCACCCACCTCAGGCGACTTTGCGGTGCTGGAGGGTGGCACGGGCGACGATACCTATGTTGTTGGCGGCACATATACCTTGGTGACCGGTACCGTGCTGGACGATTGCGGCGACCCGGTCACTGCCGAGCATTTGCAATGGTATACGGACACTGTCGTCGAATATGGCGGCGAAGGCTACGATATCGTGACCAGCAGCGCCAGCTGCGTGCTGACGGACAATGTGGAAGAACTGCGCCTGACGTTCGATCCGGCCATGGCGTTGCGTGATCCACAGATGTATGCCGGCCTGTTGACTTATGGGCAGGATGGCATCGGCAACAATCTCGACAACGTCATCATCGGCGATGAGCTCGCCAACCGCCTGATCGGCGGGGCGGGTGACGACACCCTGATGGGCGGCACGGGCGACGACCGTTACGTGTTCCGGTTGGGCGATGGTGCGGATACGATTATCGATAGCCAGGGCCATGACACACTGTACCTGGGCAGCGACCTGACAGCAGCAGACATCAGCGTGCAACGCGCCGGCAACGATGTGCTGGTCAGCGTGAACAACACCACTTCGACAAGCTCAGGACAGGCTTCGGATTCCATCACGATCAGCCGCTGGTTTGCGCTTGCAGAGGGGGTGAGTCAAATCGAGTTTTGCGATGCAACGGTGCTGGACAGGCAGGCCATCGCGGGTATGCTGGATTCGCCGCTTGCCAGCCAGCCCTTGGCCAACCAGATAACACTTGAGGACGACGCCTGTAGTTTCATCGTTCCGGCAGATACTTTCATCAATCCCGGTTCCAGCCGCATGCTGAGTTATTCGGCCGCGATGGCGGACGGCAGCGCGCTGCCTTCGTGGCTGACCTTCGATGCTGCGATGCGGACCTTCAACGGCACGCCCACCAACTGGGATGTGGCCGTGCTGGATCTTTCGGTGACGGCGACCAATGCAAGCGGTCATACGGCCAGCAGCAGTTTCCTGCTGGATGTGCTGAACGTGGACGATGCCCCGAGCGTGGTGAATCCGATGCCGGATCAGATTGTCACGGAAGGACAGGCGCTCAAATTTTCTGCCACGGGCAGTGTGGCCGCCAGCTTCTTGAGCGATGCAACGGATACGGGTACGCCGGATCAGGTTCAGCCGGACTACAACAACTGGTTGAATGGCAGCGGCGGGAACGACACGTACATCTTTGCGCGTGGCGATGGCAATGTGGGTATCAGCGACTGGGACGACTCCACAATGGACCTCGTGCAGTTTGCCGATGTGTTGCCCGCCGACATCACCGTAACGCAGGATCAATGGGGGAATGTAATCCTGTCTGTCAGCGGGACAACGGATAGCCTGACTTTAAGCGGCTGGATTTCTTACGATGCGGCCAGGATCGAACAAGTGGTTTTCCCGGACAACACCGTGTGGAACGCGGATGACATCATGTCCATGGCCTCGACTGCACCCACCGCGGGCAGCGATTACATCACCGGCACTGACGGGAATGACACCATCATAGCTTTGAGCGGAAATGATGGGGTACTGGGAGGAACCGGAGATGATGTGCTTATTGGCGGTGTGGGTAACGATTGGCTGCTCGGCGAAGGCGGTAGTGACATCATCGTCGGCGGCAGCGGCGCCGATGAAATGTCGGCTGACCGGAGCTATACGGATACAGCAAACGATTTTTTGTCCGGTGGTGCAGGTAATGATTACCTCAATTCATCTATCGCGAATGACTTGTTGATCGGCGGATCGGGTGATGATGACATATACGCGGACGATGGCAACGATGTGCTGTTGTTCAACCGCGGCGATGGCAACGACTTGGTTGAGTCGGATTATTCTTCCAATGGAATTTTGCTCGCGCAACGTACCGATACATTATCGCTGGGCGGCGGGATCAGTTATGCCGATCTGTCACTTGAACGGAGCGGAAACGATCTGCTTCTGAATGCAGGCAATGGCGAGTCGCTTACTTTCACATATTGGTTCAACACGGATGACAATAAGGCGATCAGTACGCTTCAGGTCATCACCGAAGCGATGAGCGGATTTGATACGCAATCCCCAGACCCGTTACTGAACAGGCGCGTGCAGCAGTTCGATTTTGTGGGCTTGGCGAATCAATTCGAGAACGCATTGGCGGTTGATCCGGGCATCACCACGTGGCAAGTTTCCCCGCACTTGGCAGACTTCTCGCTGGGTGGTTCGGATACTTTTGCTATCGGCGGAGATATGGCTTACCTGTATGGCAAGAACGGCAATCTGCATGGTCTGAGTGAAGCGGAATTGCGCGCGCAATTGGCCGATGCGCAGTTCGGCACCGGCGCGCAAGCCCTGACCATGGCGGGCAGTGGTATTTTTGACGATGTGGATTTTATCCATGGCGACACGCTGACTTACAGCGCGACAATGGCGGATGGCAGCGCATTGCCAGCCTGGCTGCATTTCGATGCGGTAACCCAGACCTTCAGCGGTACGCCCGGGTATGGCGATGCGGGAGTTCTGAACATCGCGGTCATTGCTACCGATACGGGTGGATTGAGCGCGACTGACTTGTTCGATCTGGATATCACCGGCCTGAACACGGCACCCGTTGCAGCACCTGACATGTTTGCTGTAACCGAAGTTGACAGTATTTCTACTGTGGCAGTTGCCGATCTGCTGGCCAACGACACCGATCCGGATGCGGGGGACACCTTGAGCATGGTTGGTTTCGACGCTGTCACGGCGCAAGGTAATGCCATTACCCGGGATATCAACGGCAACCTTGTGTTCGACATCGGCAACCGCTACCAGTCTCTGGGTGCGGGGCAAGTCGCCATCGACAACTTCAGCTACACCATTTCGGATTCGGCGGGCGAAACCAGCTTCGCTATGGTCATCATGACCATCAATGGCGTGAACGATGCGCCGGTCGTGGCGAACCCGTTGCAAGGCCAGGCTGCGACACAAGATACCGTATTTGTCTGGAGCATCCCTGCGGATGCGTTTACCGACATCGATACGGGCGATACGCTGACTTACAGCGTCACACTGGCAGATGGGACAGCCATGCCGCCATGGCTCACCTTCGATGCCGTCACGCAAACTGTTAGCGGCATACCAGGCAATGCCGATGCTGAAAGCCTGGGTCTGCTGGTCACCGCCACCGACAGCGGCGGCCTGAGTGCATCGAACAACTTTGCGGTTAACGTCACCAACGTCAATGATCCGCCGGTGGCCAATGCCGATACGGGTAATGCAACTGAAGACGGCGGCGTAGTGATCCTGAGTGCGGCAACCCTGCTGGCCAACGACACCGATCCGGATACCATTCACGGCGACACCCTCGGCATCGTCGGCATTACGCAGGCTGCTTCCGGTGCCGCGGTATCGCTGGTGAATGGCGATGTGCAATATGACATCGGTAACCTGTACCAGTCGATGGGTGCGGGGCAAACCGCCACCGACACCTTCAGCTACATCATCGCGGATGCTGCAGGCGTGACCGGCGCTGCAACAGTCGCCATGACCATCACCGGCACCAACGATGCGCCTGTCGTTAACGCAGACGCTGCTGCCGTGCAGGAAGACGTGACTCTTATCGCAACGGGCAACGTCCTGAGCAACGACAGCGATGTCGATCAGGACACCCTGCTGAGCGTGGCGAGTGCGGGAATATTTTCTGGCAGCTATGGGGAACTCGCCTTGGCGGGGGATGGCAGTTACGTTTACACCCTGAACAACGGTTCCACCGCTGTCCAGGTGCTCGTTGCCGGACAAATTGTCACCGATGTCTTTGCGTATCAGGCGACAGATGGTATCGCCGCGACAGCGTCTACGCTCACCATCACAATCGATGGCTCCAACGATGGATTGGTGATCACAGGTACCGGTTGCAACGATACCCTGGTGGGCACGGCTTACGACGACACCCTGAACGGCCTTGCCGGGGCTGACACCTTGAAAGGCGGTGCAGGGAACGACACCTACATCGTGGATAATACCTGTGATGCGGTAACGGAGATCGCGAACCAGGGGGTTGATACAGTCCTATCCTCTGTGACCTATACCCTGGGTTCGTGCGTCGAAAACCTTACCCTGACCGGCACCCGCAGTAACAACGGTACCGGAAACACGCTGGACAACTTATTGGTTGGCAATAACGCTGTAAATACCCTGACTGGAGATTCGGGCAACGATCTGTTGAACGGTGGTGCAGGTAACGACAAACTCAAGGGGGGTGCAGGCAACGACGTCTTGGAAGGCGCTAACGGTAACGACACCCTAACCGACAACTCGGGCAAGAACCTGTTCAATGGAGGAAACGGGACCGACAAACTCATCGGGTGCTCGGGCAATGAGCTGTACATCGGCGGCACCGGTAACGACACCCTCACCACCGGCACGGGTGCAGACATCATCGCCTTCAATCGTGGTGACGGGCAAGACACCGTGGTGGCTCCTTCGACAGGCTCAAGGCAGGCCGGAACGGCGGACAACACCCTCTCTCTGGGCGGCGGCATCGACTACCAGAGCCTGGCAATGAGTAAATCCGGAAAGAATCTGATTCTCAGGACAGAACCTGCGACAGACTCAGGACAGGCCGACCAGATCACCCTGCAAAACTGGTACAGCGGCACCGGCAACCACAGCATCGCCAACCTGCAACTGGTGCTGGACGCCGGCAGCTATAACGCCAGCTCAACCGATCCCTTGCTCAACCAGCAAGTGCAGAGCTTCGACTTCGCCGCATTGGCGCAGGCCTTCGATCAGGCGCTGGCGGCCAACCCCACGCTGACTGCCTGGAACCTGACCGATACACTGCTGAGCGCGCATCTGGCGGGTAGCGACACGGCGGCACTGGGCGGCGACCTGGCCTACCAGTACAACCTGAACGGCAGCCTGACCGGCATCGGATTGGGCTCCGCACAGACGGTGATCAACGATGCCAGCTTCGGTGTGTCCGCCCAGCAGTTGCATCCGCTGGCGGAGTTGCAGACCGGCACGGCGCGGTTGGGGTAGACGATGCCAGAGAATCTGACGTCAGCAAAATCAACTGTCCTGTCTCCGGAGGCGCTGGACTTCGCTCCCGGCTTGCTGTCCATACAGGAAAGCCCGCCGGCACGATTACCGCGTGCGGTGATGTATACGGTGGGTGTGCTGTTCGCCATCCTCCTGCTGTGGGCCTTCTTCGGCAAACTGGACATCATCGCCAGCGCCGAGGGGCATCTGGTTCCTGAGACCTATATCAAGATCGTCCAGCCTTCGGATGCCGGTATCGTGCAGGAGATACTGGTCAAGGAAGGCGAGCAGGTGCAACAGGGGCAGGTGCTGATGCGCATGGATACCCAGCTTGCCAGGGCGGATGAAAAGACCATAGCCAATGATCTTGCGCTGCGGTCGTTGCAGTTGCGCCGTATCGATGCCGAACTGGCAGGCAAGGCATTGGCCAGGAAGCGCGATGACCCGGACGATCTGTTCAGGCAGATTGAATCGCAGTTCCGCGACCGCCGGCAATCTTATGTCGATGTGCGGGAGCAAGCCCGGGAAGCACTGGTCAAGTCGCAGCGCGAATATGATTCCGCACGGGAAGTATTGTCCAAATTGCAGCAGATCACGCCCATCCTAAAGCAGCAGGCCGATTCATATGCCGACTTGGGCAAGGACGGCTACGCCCCGAAGATGATGGTGCTGGACAAACAGCGCGACTACCTGGAAAAGTCGCAGGACCTGCGCGCGCAGGAAGCGACGGTCGCCAGCCTTGAAGCCGCAGTCAACCAGGCAAGAAAACAGATCGACCAGATCACCTCAAAATACCGCAGCGACTTGCAGAACGAGCGGGTGGAAGCGGAGGGGCAGCACCGCAAACTGGAACAGGACTGGCTCAAGCAGGAACACAAATCGGAATTGCTGGAACTGAAAGCGCCGCAGTCAGGTATCGTGAAGGATCTTGCGACCCACACCATCGGTACGGTGGTCTCGCCCGGTACGGTGCTGCTGTCTATCGTCCCGGAGCACGAACCGCTGGTGGCGGAGATCATGATCAGGAACGAGGATGTCGGGTTCGTCTATCCGCACCAGCAGGTCAAAGTGAAGCTGGCAGCCTATCCGTTCGCGAAATATGGGATGCTGGACGGCGAGGTGACCCGCATCCAGGCGGACAGCGACTCGCAAGCCGCAGGCCAGGGATCGATCCCCGGAGATCAAGCCGGGGACAAGTCACAAGCCCGGCCATCGGTTTACAAAGCCATCGTCTCGTTAAGCAGCCAGGTTCTCGAAGCGGAAGACAAGGAGTTGAAGCTGGTGCCGGGCATGCAAGTCGTGGCCGAGATCAATCAGGGTAGCCGCACTGTGATGGAATACCTGCTCTCGCCGGTGAAAAAGGCGCTTTATGAAAGCGGGCACGAAAGGTGAGGGTAATGCCGGGCAGCAACTCTTTGCCTCAAAGCGCGACCTGTCCGGGGTGTGCTACGACACGCTGCTTCCGGGATCCAGGCCCAAGGCGGCAGCGGGCGCACTGGCCGACTGTGCCGGGGGTAAACGGGTTGCTGGCGCCTTAAAGCTGGCCTGGCCCTCGAATCCTGGCGCCTCGCCCGGATTTACCGAGGCAAGACTGCCGCCAGTCCGCCGCTTCTTCCCGCGGCCTGCGTGGCAGCACAAAGCCGCACAAACCGTATCGGGTCAAAATATTAGGCTTGAGCAACAACCCCGATAAAGGGTAGAATGCTGCACTTTTTTTAGGAGAGCAAAACCAATGGCAATTACCGCCGCGCAAAAAGCGCAAATCGTGACTGACTTCCAACGTGCCAAGAGCGATACCGGTTCCCCC
>Ga0172379_10004528_pt1 | contig 20418 bp, 20 predicted proteins | sample GrowelOW334metaG_FD_119756 | JGI IMG/M metagenome (GOLD analysis project Ga0172379, IMG submission 119756) | Groundwater microbial communities from an aquifer near a municipal landfill in Southern Ontario, Canada - Groundwater well OW334 metaG | ecosystem: Environmental > Aquatic > Deep...
GTGCGGACCAACGATCAATCCTGCCAGTACATAACCGAGCACCACCGGCTGCCGAAGGCGTTGGAAGATCACCGTAGTCACCGCAGCAACGCAGAGAACTACAGTAATGGCATTAAGAAATTCGTGGATGTTGTCCATACAATGTCTGCATACAATCTATTAAATTTGTATCATGATGCAATCTTTGAAGTATTTCATTCTAAAATAGTTGCGCAACAATTGATAAGCAGGGTTGCCCATGATCCGGATTATAGAATATACAGATGACAACAAAGAGGCGTTTCGAATCCTTAATGAGGAATGGCTGACGAAATATTTCACTCTTGAGCCGGTAGATGCGGCGCTGCTTTCCAATCCGAGAAAATATATTCTTGATACTGGCGGAATGGTGTTCTTTGCGGAGAGGAATGGTATCATTCTCGGAACCGTCGCAATGATCAAACGCGGCGATGGTCTGTTTGAATTGGGTAAAATGGCCGTATCGGAGCAGGCGCAGGGACGGGGGGTCGGAAGCCGGTTGCTTGGCCACTGCATAACCTATGCCGAGACATTGCAAGCAAAAAAGATACTTCTCTACTCAAATACTTTGCTCGCCGCGGCAATTCATCTTTATCGGAAATTTGGTTTCGTCGAAGTGCCGCAGGGACCCGGACCGTACAAACGGTCTAATATCAAGATGGAAAAATCACTTGGCTGATTGGCAACCTCGCGCATGCAGCAAGAACATTGCATCACCACATATATGTTCCGACCGAGCCTGCTTTTAAATACGATGCGATCTCTTTCCCGCCGTCGTTAATCTTGAACACCTGCGTCTGTGTTCCGTCGTTTAATACGACCAATACTTTCTTGCCATCCGTCCGCTGAAATGCCACACTGCTCAATCCTGCCGGCTGATTTGATTCGATCCGCACGGAACCTGGGCGAACGAACTTTGCAGCGTGCGCAAGAATGTAATACGCCGGATTCCGTCCGACATCATCGCCGCTGATGGTGAGCGCCCCCAAACATTGCGTGCAGCCGCCGGGCGTATGCGGATCCTGATTCGGATCGGCGGCAAGATTCCACTCAAGCACATTGCGACACCAATTCCTTGTACCGTCGATGATGAGCGTACCGACATGCCACTTCAAATCGGTGGGAAAATTGCCGGGCGCACCTATCCACTGCTCCGTGAAATACAGATGCTTGTCCGGATGAGCGTCGTGTACGGCAGAAAGATCGTTAATGTTTCCGCCATAGAGATGGAACGCTGAACCGTCGATATACTTTCTTGCTGTAGTATCATTCAATACGGTAATTGGATAATCTGTCCTATCCGCATTGTGGTCATAGATGATTATCTTCGTATCAACGTTGTTGGCCGCGAACGCCGGACCCAGATATTTTTTTATAAAAAATGCTTGATCTGCCGCCTGCATCACCATGCTGGGATTGTTGCCGCCGTACAGCGGTTCGTTTTGAACGGTAATCGCATCAATCCTGATCCCTTCGTTTTTCATCGCCTGAATATACTTCACAAAATATTTTGCGTACGCAGCGTAATATTGCGGCTTCAAACTTCCGCCAATCGAGCTTCCCCCCGATTTCATCCAGACCGGTGCAGACCACGGCGATCCGAGGATTTTGATATCGGGATTTATTGCGAGAATTTCTTTCAATATTGGAATCAAGTGTGTTCTATCGGGATCAATGCTGAACTGTACCATCGCAGTATCGGTCTGTCCCATCGGAAGGTCATCGTAGGAAAATACATGGTCGTCCAGATCGGATGCGCCGATGCTCACGCGCAGATAGCTGATACCGATATTGTTCCCGTCGACTGCGAAGAGTTCTTTAATGATCGTTGCGCGTGCGGCGGTGCTCATTTGGTGAAGCAGCGTTGCACTCCCGCCCGTTAATGCGCTGCCAAAACCATCGATCTCCTGGTATGATTGCGCGCTGTTTACGGTGATGGTCGGCGTAGTACTGCCGGTGGTAATAGATTGTCCAGCGGTCTGTTGTTGGAACAGCACGGATTTATCGCTATTCGTCAGCCAGAATTCGTAATCTATTGTCGATTTCTGTTCAGTTGAATTTCCGGGACCGGGATCGGAACTGCAGGAAAAGAATGCAGTAAGAAGAAAAATGGAAAAGGAAGAGGGGGTATTCAATTGTTTCATAAGCATAGCGTTTTGTAGTTCATAATTCTTTGACAGATCAATATATTGACATAATCGCATAAGAGCCACACGAAGTGCCGATAAAAATCGATTCATTTTCTTTTTCTTCCCTTCTTCCGTACCTTGTACTCGTGGAAAAGCAAAAACGATATATTGCTCACCTTGATCTGGACTGTTTCTTCGTCTCAGTAGAACGAATCAACGATCCATCGCTTGTTGGAAAACCGGTTGCAGTCGGTGGCACCGGACGGCGCGGTGTTGTTTCGTCCGCATCGTATGAAGCGCGGAAGTTCGGCGTCCGCTCTGCCATGCCGACTGGTCAAGCGTTAGATCTGTGTCCGCAGCTCATCGTCGTTCGCGGCAGCCATGGACAATACGGCAAGATCTCAAAACAATTGTATCGGTTTCTCTGCACGTATGCTCCCATTGTCCAGCAGGCTTCCATCGATGAGATGTATATGGATTTCACCGGCTGCGAGAAATTGTACAACAACGATCTTCCCGGATTAATGCGGATGCTGCTGAGATTGGTCAAAAAAGAATTCCATCTGCCGTGCACCATTGCACTCTCGTCCAATAAAGTCGTTTCCAAGATCGCAACCGGCTGCATCAAACCCGAAGGGTGTCTCACGATAGAACATGGAAAGGAAAAAGAATTTCTTGCTCCGCTGGATATCAGCGTCATTCCCGGTGTCGGAAAAAAGACGGAGGTGGAATTGCGGAAATACGATATCAATAGCATTCGTGATCTACAGACGATGTCGAAATCAACACTGGAAACAATTCTGGGAGATCACGGCGGATATTTTTATCGCACTGCAATGGGTCTCGGCAGCGACACGCTCGAAGTGGAATGGAAACGAAAGAGCATCAGCAACGAAAACACTTTCGGAAAAGATATTTCCAACAAAGAAGAGTTGTTGACCCACCTGTTCGATCTGACGGAAAGCGTCTGCTACAACACGCGACGGTACGGATGGAAAGGAAAAACGATAAAATTAAAACTGCGCTATTCCGATTTTTCCACCATTACGCGAAATGTGACATTGAACGAATCAACAAACGATGATAAGGTGGTTTTCGAAGCAGTGAAAAGACTTTTCTTAAAGGCGTATACGCGGAAGATGCCGATACGTCTGCTGGGAGTGGGATTAACACAATTTTCTGAATCCACTGAAGAACCAATATCCCTCTTTCCGGTGGATGAAAAACGTTCTCACGCGTTGAGCGCTGTCGACAAACTGCGGAAAAAATTCGGTCGTGACGCCATTCACACGGGTGCAATATAGCGTAAACACGTGATTGCCTCTTTTGTCTATTCTGCTATTTTATTCTGCATGCTCCAATAATTACTATTCTTCAGTTTTAGTTCAGAAAGATCGGCGGAATTAATCCGTTGAAATAGATGGGTTTGTCAATTCGTGTAAAATTGTTTTTCTGATTTGTGCATTGTTCGTTCAATTTCACATTTAGAAAGGTTATATGATGATAAGATATGTGCTCTTCTCCACTATGCTTTTCGGCATACTCGCCGCAGGTACCAATGTTTCCCACCGTTCGGTTCTATTGAAATCAAATGCTGTTTTTGAACAGCGGCTTTCATCACAAAGCAATAATGAATTTTATTTGACAAATTATGGTGTGTATGGACATAATATCTCAAATGGCAGTGCGGGTTGGTATTGGCCGCGCTCTTCAGGAAAAGCATATATTTATGCACAATCAATATGGTTCGGCGCAAAAAAGAAACTAGTCAACGATACTTTGAAGATAGTATCGGTAGGATATAATCCCAATTCCGGCTCTTCCTGGTTCGTTCCGGGTTCTGTTGTGGACGGCGGGCGCGTATTGAGCGAAGCAGATCCCAAAGCTTCAAAATATTATCTGTATGTCGGCTCTGATTTTTCCAAAGAGGGAAAAAACATTAAAACTCCAACATTGCCCGATTGGCCTATCCGCTGGAAACAGTCGGAGAAAGTGCCGGGTAAAAACGGATATTATGGGGATTATGTCTCCGATCCCGCAGAACGCGCTTCCTATCCTGCCGTATTCATCTCCCATGAAGATATGTTCTGTATCTATAAAGATTCCGATACTCTGCGCAATACGGAATATAAACCCAATACCGGCTATCCGCTTGGATTAGACATTTTACAGACGATTTATTCCTGGAGCTCCGGACCGCAAAAAGATTTTGTTTTCCTTTCCTACACCATCATCAATAGAAGCGATGATACGTTGCGCGAATGCTTTCTTGCGCCTTCCGGTGATCCTGATATAGGAAACTCGACAAACGATCATAATGCTTTTTACAATACTGATCCGGCGTTGAACCTCGGTTTTCAGTTTACCGAAAATGAGGCAGGATATACGGGAGTGATCGGCTTTGATTTCTTGGAAAGTCCAATTATAAAAAATTCCGCTGACTCCATATTATTTTTCCAACACACGGGGCGAATGAAGAATATTGGTGAACAGATAGGACTTACCACTTTCCGTAATTGGGTGATCCAAAATGATCCGACAAACGGTCCCAGCCGATATGACTTTATGGCGGCAGGCGTTCGGGATCACGACCTCGGTCCAGGTGATAAACGAATGTTGATGGCAACCGGGCCATTCACCATGTATCCGCAGGATACTTCACATGTCGTGCTCTGTATCCTCCTGGCGCCGGGAAAGGGAAATCCCATTGACGGCGATATTGAAACCAACGGCTATTTAGATTCCTTGGTCTCGCTGGATACCTATGCCCAGTCGATTTATGATAACGGATTCATCGTAACAAGTGTCGGGTCAACATTGTTAAATCCGTTGCAGTATTTATTGAGGCAGAATTTCCCAAATCCGTTTAACCCGAGTACAGAAATCAAATACTTCATCGGTGGACGTTCAAACCTTACACTGAAAATCTACAATGTGTTAGGGCAGGTTGTAGCAACACTTGCCGATGGAACGTTTGATGCGGGCGAATATACGGCGGTGTGGGACGGAAAAAATGATGTTGGAATGCCGGTAGGTTCCGGTGTGTATTTCTATCGGTTGGAAACGGAAACATTTAAAGAAAGCAGAAAGATGCTGTTGTTGCGGTAATAACGGTGCGTTCCGGAGCGGTCATACGCTCCGGAATCCGCATTCTGCTACGCTATATTGTGATACACTGCCTGCACGTCGTCATCTTCTTCCATCGCATCGATTAGTTCGTTGACTTCTTTCGCTTGTTCCTGCGTTAGCTCTTTTGTCGTCGTCGGAATGTATTGCAGTTCGGTACTGGCCGGTTCAATGCCGCGTTCTTCCAGTGCTTTCTGCATTGCGCCAAAATTCTGGAATGTGGTGTACACATACAAGAATTTTTCATCACCGTTCAGTTCGTCCAGCCCATGATCGATCATCTCGAGTTCAAAGGCATCTACGTCACTCACCTTTTCGATCGGAATCTTGAAGATTCCTTTTCGCTCAAACATGAATGCGATGGAACCTGAGTTACCGAGGGATCCGCCGTATTCCTTGAAATGGTGACGAACATTGGAAACCGTCCGCGTCTGATTGTCTGTCGCACATTCTACGACAACTGCAATGCCGTGGGGAGCATATCCTTCGTAAATAATTTCAAAATATCCGCTGGTATCCTTGTTGGATGCCCGTTTGATCGCTGCATCAATACGGTCTTTCGGCATGTTGACGCTTTTTGCGTTCTGAATAGCGATACGCAAATGTGAATTCGATTTCGGGTCCACTCCCCCAGCTTTCACGGCGATTTCAATGTCTTTTCCGATACGGTTAAATGCCTTGGACATTTTTTTGAACCGCGCGAACATCACATGTTTACGTTTTTCGAATATTCTTCCCATAACACGACAATCTGATTGAAATGGATGATGATTGAATTGACTTTAAAATACAAAAATTGAGCGTGAAGTGGAAACGAAATTGCTTCCGTTGGATTGATTTGGTACTTTCGAGAAACATTCGGCAGAAATCTATGAATCCCTCCCTAATTCCGTTCCAGTCCATTGACTGGTCATCGCTTCCAAAAACCGAACATCCCGGCGAAACGGGAACCTCGCATTGGCAAACACTGCAACTCCCCGGACTCAGAATACGGATCGTTGAATATTCTCCCGGCTATCGCGCCGATCATTGGTGCTCGTTGGGACATGTTGTATACTGTTTGGAAGGAGAGTTCATAAGTGAAATGCAGGATGGTTCTTCCTTTTCACTGAACAAAGGGATGTCGTATGTTGTGTCGGACAAATTAAGTTCACATCGTTCTTTTTCGCGCTCGGGCGCAACACTTTTGATTGTGGATGGAAACTTCTTGTCATCGAAAGAATTGAAATGAAAACAATCGGGCTCATCGGCGGGACAACGTGGATCTCTACTATTGAATACTACCGTGCGATCAATGAAATGGTGAATGGACGTCTCGGGAAAGCGAATAACGCGCAGTGCATTCTGTATTCTTTTAACTTTCAGAATATTTCCGAGATTATCGATCGCCGGGAATGGGATGCGATGAGCCGCGAATTTCTCGCTGCGGCAAAGAAACTGGAAATGGCTGGTGCTGATTGCGTTTTGTTCTGCGCCAATACTGCACATCTCACCGCTAATTCTGTGCGCGGTGAAATTTCAATTCCGTTAATCCACATCGGAGAAGCAACAGTAAAAGAAGCGCTGCGCCGCGGGATCACGAAGAAGATCGGCTTGCTGGGAACGCGGTTCACAATGGAAATGGATTTTATCAAAGAGAAATTCACGGAAAAGAATATCGAAGTGTTGATTCCCGATGTACACGACAGGGAATTCATTCACCGGTCAATCTTTGATGAACTCGGAAAAAATATTTTTTTGGATTCGACAAAACAACGGTATCAATCCATCATCCAATCGTTGATCGCGCAGGGCGCCGAGGGGATCATTCTCGGCTGCACGGAAATTCCACTCTTACTCAATCAGAACGATGCCCCCGTTCCCATCTTCGACACAACACTGATCCATGCTGCTGCCGCTGTTGAGTTTGCATTGAAGGATTAAACGCCGCTATGGAGCTTGAATATGAAATATTGAAAGAAAACTCCAAACGGAATGCCGTGCGTATCGCCCGTTGGATCGGGAATGATCAAAAACGATTTGGCCAACTGATCCATCTTTTGTTGACGGGTGAAGACCGCGTTGCGGTGCGATGTGCGTGGATCATATCCCACTGTGCGGATCAATATCCCGCCATTGTCACACCGTGGATCTCAAAACTAGTGCGGCGTGCAGGAGAAGAACATGTGCCGCAGGCAGTGCAACGTAATGTCGCACGCGTACTTCAGTTTATTGATATCCCGCGTACGCATCAGGGCAGTGTGACAAATCTTTGTTTCGATTTTTTACAAAACCCTTCGATTCCTGTCTCTGTGAAAGTATTTTCTATGACCGTCCTATCCAATATCGCCAAGGACGAACCTGATTTGAAGCATGAGATCGTTTTGGTGATCGAACAATTGCTTCCGTACGGCACGGCGGGAATTCGGTCGCGGGCACAAAAGGTGTTGAAACGATTGAAGGAATAATGTTGTTTCTCTCCTCACTCCTTTCTACATTTACTAAGTTTTTCCATACGGTATTCGAACGTTTTCCTCTCAATCCTCTGACGAACGATTTCCACAATTTATCCCGGGACTTTCCATGAAAAACATTCTCACGCTTCTGCTGGTCTCTGCGTTTCTCGTGAACGCGCAGACGATCGTATCTCCAAAATCTAAAACTACGCTGACATTCTCCCTGACGGCTGATAGCGTACCGCAATATCAATTATCCTTCGGTAAGAAACCGGTCGTGCTCCCCAGCTTGATGGGAATTGAACTAAAGAACCAGACGTCGTTTCTTTCGGGGTTCACCATCGCAAAGATCGAATCGTCGCTGGTGGACGAGTCGTGGGATCCCGTTCTGGGAGAAGTGAAGACCATCCGCAATAATTATCGCGAATTGAAAGTCACGCTGCAACAGCCGACAGTGAATAACCGCATCATGATTATCACATTCCGATTGTATGATGAGGGAGTCGGATTCCGGTATGAATTTCCAAAACAGGATAACCTGAATTATTTTACCGTCGTCGACGAACGGACACAGTTTGCGCTGACAGGAGACCACAAAGCGTTCTGGATCCCCGGCGATTTCGATACCAACGAATATAAATATGCTGAAACGACGCTGAGCGGAGTCGATGCTGCAGCATACAGTGGTCGCGGTGAAATCTATACCAGCGGGCTGATCGGCAATTCCCTTATTCAGACTCCGGTGCAGATGAAATCGGCGGACGGATTGTACATCAATATTTTTGAAGCGGCCCTCGTGAATTACCCCGCAATGTGTGTGGATATTAACCAAAAGAATTTTATGCTGACGGCAAAACTTGCGCCCGATGCTGTAGGCAATAAGGCATATTTGCAGGCTCCGGAAAAAACTCCGTGGCGCACCATCATTGTCAGCGACAAAGCTGCCGATATTCTCGCCTCGAAAATGATATTGAACCTGAACGAACCGTGCGCCTATGCCGATGCCAGCTGGATTACACCGGTAAAGTATGTCGGAATCTGGTGGGAAATGCATGTCGGTAAATCATCCTGGAACTATGCCGATGTCAACAACGTGAAGATCGGTGTAACGGACTGGGACGCCCTTACACCGAACGGCCGCCACGGCGCAACGACTGCCCGGACGAAGTATTATATCGATTTTGCAGCAAAGCATGGTTTCGGCGGCGTGCTGGTGGAAGGATGGAATGTCGGTTGGGAAGATTGGTTCGGCAACTGGAAAGAAAATGTGTTCGATTTCGTTACACCGTATCCCGATTTCGATGTTGCGGAGCTGTCACGCTATGCAAAAGAAAAAGGAATAAGGTTGATTATGCATCACGAAACATCCGCCTCCGTCACAAATTACGAGCGCCGGCTGGATAGTGCATACCGTTTTATGAAAGCGTATGGATACGACGCCGTGAAATCGGGATATGTCGGGAAGATTATCCCCCGCGGCGAAGTGCACGATGGGCAGTGGATGGTAAATCACTATCTTCGTGCAGTAACAAAAGCTGCCGACTATAAGATTATGGTGAACGCTCACGAATCTGTCCGGTTGACCGGATTACAACGAACATATCCCAATTGGATCGCCAGCGAAGCAGCCCGCGGCAACGAATTCAATGCGTGGAGCTCGGGCAATCCGCCATCTCACGAAACAATTCTTCCATTCACGCGCTTCATGGGCGGACCGATGGATTATACACCTGGTATTTTCCAAATGAATCTCAGTCTCTATCTTCCCGAACGGGCCACGCACATGCAATCCACGCTGGCAAAACAGCTGGCGCTGTATGTCACGATGTATTCCCCGCTGCAAATGGCTGCCGATCTGCCGGAAAATTACGAAGCAAAACCCGATGCATTCCAATTCATCAAAGATGTTGCGGTAGATTGGGACGATACAAAAATACTCGAAGCCGAACCGGGTGATTATGTGACAATCGCACGGAAAGCAAAGGGGAAGAATGAATGGTATCTTGGCACGATTACGGATGAAAATACCCGCACGGCTACTGCCTCGCTGAGTTTTCTTGATCCGAAACAGAAATATGTCGCAACCGTGTACGCCGATGCTCCCGATGCTGATTATCTGAAAAATCCGATGGTGTATGTTATCAACAAGTACATCGTCAATAGTAAGACTGTGTTAAAAGTAAAACTTGCTGCGAGCGGCGGTGCTGCTGTGAGCATAACACCCGCTTCGAAAGAGAATGAGAAAAATTTGAAATTGTACAAATAACCAAATACTTCATACTAAACATGGGCCATACATGAAAATAGCAAAAGACAAAGTTGTGTCAATCGAATATACACTGCGTGATGACGGCGGAAATATCCTCGATTCATCGGACGGGCGCGAACCGCTTGCGTATCTTCACGGAAACGGGAATCTCATCCCCGGTTTGGAAGCACAACTTGAGGGAAAATCTGCAAATGACGCTTTAAAAGTCACGGTTGCACCGGCAGACGGATACGGGGAATTTGATGCAGCACAGATTGTAAACGTCCCGCGGGACCAGTTCACGGGTGTAGCAGATCTTGCAGTGGGAATGCAGTTCACCGCTTCCGGTCCCGAAGGACAGCGGATCGTAACGGTGACAAAGATCGAGAACGATACGGTAACGGTAGATGGCAATCATCCGTTGGCAGGACAAACGCTGAACTTCGACGTGAAAATCGTCAGCGTTCGTGAGGCAACCGACGACGAATTAAGCCACGGCCATGTACACGGCGATGGCGGACATCATCATTGATCTTGCATCAATACTTTTAAAACACAAAGTGCGGAAGAGATTCCGCACTTTGTGTTTTAAATAGTGTAAACTGTTGTCGCTGACAACTTACCGGACGAAAATTTAAAATACACTCACATTGACATACCGTTTTGGATTGGTTTTAAGATCTTTCACCAATTCATTGATGTTCATGATCAACGAATCGAGATGGACATACAATCGGTCGTCGCGCATCAATTTCCCCAGCGTTCCGTCCCCGCGATCCAGTTTCTTGAACACATTATCGATGGAAGTGCTGGCATCCCTGAATTTCCCGGAAGCTTCTTCCATTGTCTTTGCCGTGACACGAATGCTCGAAATGCCGTCGTCTATGTTTCCTTTCTGTGAAACGGCAATCGTATCCAGGCGCTTCGCGAACCGGCTCATATCATCGGAAAAGGTTGAAAAATTTCCCACCGCATAATCCAGGTGACCACCCTGCTGCTGGACTACTTGACGCAGCTCCCGCGCCGCGAAGTTCAGTTCCAGAAGAATGGCTTGAATGTTTCGTCGAGTTGGTTCGTCAAATGTGGTGTTGACGCGTTCGAGAATCCCAAGCACGTTGCTGGAAATAGGGGAAAGTGTGGAAGTGAGTTCTGTCAGATCCGCTTCGTACGCACCAGTCAGCGTGTCGCCATCTTTTAGGATCTCCGGCGAAATACCCGGCACCAGGGCGATCTGTTTGCCCCCCATGATGCTGGAGGATTTGATGAATGCTTTGGAGTCCTTCGAAATGTTCACCTTGTTATCCACCGCAATCCCAACCGCAATCACATTTCCCGCAAGACGCATATCCTGTACTTTGCCGATGTTCAATCCCGCGATTGTGATCGGACTACCCTCGGTCAGTCCGTTCACGTTGCTGTAGAACAGAGTGATGCGGTACTCTTTGGAACGGAAATCCATTCCTTTCATGAAAATGATCCCACCCACCAATACGATGGTGGCGAGAAATACCGCAATGCCGATCTTTGCTTCATTGGAGAGATTCATAATTCACCTGTAGAACAAAACTGATGCTGGTCGTTGCATCCTGCATTTGCGCAGCGATGCTGGGGTGCAACTGAAAATTATACATTTATGTTTGAATATCGCTTTCGATATATTTTCGTACTTCGGGATCTGGACTGTTTCGAATATCATCTTTTGTTCCGGTCATAATGAACTGGCCGTTCTCAAAAATCGCAAACCGGTCTCCGACAACAAATGCACTGTGGATATCGTGCGTTACAACAATGGAAGTCACGCCAAGCGTTGTCTTCATTTCGTTGATGAGCAGATTGATCCCGTCCGCAGTTTCTACATCAAGTCCGGTTGTCGGCTCATCATACAGCATATACTTTGGTGTGAGTGCGATTGCGCGCGCCAACCCCACCCGTTTCTTCATTCCGCCGGAAATGCTTGACGGCATCAAGCGTTCCACATTCTTCTCCAGTTTCACCAGCTCAAGCGCATACGAAACACGTTCGGCAATGTCTGCGTCCTTAAAATCGCTGTGCCGCCGCAGCGCCAGCTCGATGTTCTGGCCGACTGTCATGGAATCGAACAGCGCCGCCCCCTGGAACAGAAAGCCGAATTTAAACCGCAGCCGCTGCAGTTGCCGGTAGGTGAGCATCGTTACTTCCTTGCCGTCGACAACGATCGATCCATTGTCCGGTTTGATCAGTCCGATGATCATCTTCAGCAAGACGCTTTTTCCTCCGCCGCTTCGTCCGATAATCACCAGTGTTTCATGATCGCGCACTTCAAGATTCAGTCCATTATGGACCTGCTTTTCGCCGAATTTTTTCCAGATGTTTGTCAGTTGTATCATCTTATAACAGCACCGATGCGAGGATAAAATCCATTACCACAACAGAAAGGCACGTCAGGACAACGGTGTTCATTGTCGCTTTCCCGACACCCTCGGAACCACCCTGTACTTGAAATCCCTGGTAGCAGGAGACAGAGGTAATGATAAATCCGAAGACGGTCGCTTTGATGATACCAAAAAAAGCATCCTGAGATTCAAAGGAGCCTTTCATTCCATCGATAAACGATTCCACCGGAATCCCCGCGATTGTCGCTGCGCCAAACATTCCCCCCAGAATCGCGACTAAATCACCGAAGATCACTAAAATGGGAAACATGAGGATTCCAGCCAAAACACGCGGAGTGATCAAAAAAGAAACCGGATCGAACGCCAATGCTTCAAGAGCATCAATCTGCTCCGTCACACGCATTGTTCCGAGCTCTGCCGTGATTGTTGCTCCGACTTTTCCCGCAAGAACAAGCGCGGTCAAAAGGGGCGTTAACTCCAGCAGCACGGATTTCGTGACAAGCGCGCCGACAACCGACCTTGGAATCCATTCATACAATTGATAGGAAGATTGTACGGCGGTGACCATTCCGACAAACATGGAGACAAACAGTACAATGGGAATGGAATTGTTCCCGATCATCACCATCTGCTGCAGAATGTTGCCGGAATATTCTTTCGCGTTGCGGAAATTATAGAGCATCCAGCCGATCGTTCCCATATATCGGCCGAGATGTTCAAAAAAGGTAAGAATGGCTCTGCCCGGCCGAGAAAACAATTCGGCGGTTCGCGTCAACAACGTAGGTTCGTGTGAGAATTCAGTCATTCATTTGCGGTAACAATATGATGTTAATATGAAAAATTGAGGGGGTAAAATCAAGGAAGCGCGCGGTGCCAGTGCGGAAACCGAAAAAGCGATGTTCAAACTGTTTTTTCAGTGGAATCGGAACTATCGGATCGCTTTTCCCGTCCCGCTTTTCGGACGGAATCCTTCAGCAGAAATTCGATCTGTGCGTTGACGCTGCGCAGTTCGTCCGCCGCCCATTTTTCCAGGGCGGCGTACACCTCTTCGTCCAGTCTCAGCAGAAATTTTTTCTTTTCGCTCAATCTACTCTCTCCTTCATGCCGTTGCCGCGGCGTGCTGACGCCGCTCCAGCATTTGATAATACACAACCATAATGATCCACGGATTCTTTTCGAGAAGTTCAGACTCGTGCTCCACAACAACGTTCTGAACAGATTTCCACAGCGACACCCGGTTGAATGAAACGAGTTTTACCTTTTGCTGTGAATATAGTTCATTCTTCCCTTTCCATATGCCAAAGACATACTCGATCCGGTCGCCGTTCGGAAGCTCAAACGTCCCCCCTCTGCCCCATTTCTCAACAATAAACTTTGCGAATGGCAGCTGGTTCAACTGTTTTTTGATTTCCAGGTTCGACCTCCAGATGCTCGGCTTTTGAAATTCCCACACTTCTCCAAAACCCTCCACAAGAGCCGTCGCGCTGAAAAGTTTTGGATATGTCATGGTGAGAAGGACTTCCTCTGTGGTTCGCAGCTGGTAGACGCGTTTCCAGATAGAGGGCTGGACGATCTGCAATTGTTGATTTTGATATGACGAAAGAGTTTTCATGGTGTTGTTAGTTGTAGGACACCTTCAAGGTGTCCTACAACTGCATTGATTTATTGATACAGCGTTCCGGTATTGATCACCGGCTGCATATCTTTATCCGAAACAAGGGCAACCATTAGATTGTTCACCATTGTTGCTTTCTTGTCTTCGTCCAGCTTCACGATCTTTTGTTCCGATAATAGTCTCAGGGCGTCCTGAACCATGCCAACGGCACCTTCGACGATTTTCTTTCTTGCCGCAATGATTGCCTGTGCTTGCTGACGGCGAAGCATTGTTTGTGCAATTTCCTGTGCATACGCAAGATGACTGATACGCGCTTCGATGATTTCGACTCCGGCCACCTGAAGGCGGGTCTGTACTTGTTTTGTCAGTGCCTCCGCAATTTCCTGCGGATTTCCGCGAAGCGATGCTTTATTTTCATCGTGCGAGTCGTATGAAAATTCGGATGCGAGTGCGCGAATCGCTGTTTCACTTTGGATCGCCACAAACTGTTCATAGTTTTCTACATCAAACAATGCGCGGGCGGAATCGATAACGCGGTATACGACCACGGCACCTATCTCGATCGGATTACCTTCCAGATCGTTCACTTTAATCCGTTCACTGTTGAAATTGTGAATGCGCAGGGAGACATGCTTTTTGGTTGCAAAGGGATTGGTGAAAAAGAATCCGGATTCACGGATCGATCCCGTATAATTGCCGAACAGCACAAGCACCCTCGCCTCGTTCGGCTGGACAGTAAAGAACCCGCCAAAACTTATCGCATTGACAATCACCAGTGGGATGAAGACGATCAGCATCCCCGGTTCTTCATACCGAATCATTTCCACAAGCCAGTAGAAATTAAAAATCGTCAGCGCAATAGCGAAGAATAACATCAGATAGCCATTTAATTTTTTTCCACTTTTTTCAACAATTGTTTGCATAACATACTCCTTTCTGAGTTTGATATTGCAATGATATCATATCAATATCAAAAAATCAAGTACTTTATTTTAAAATAAAAAATCCCGAAAAATTGCTAATTTTTCGGGATTTTAAGGTGTTTTTTCACTGCTACCGTTCTACAAAGTCATAGAACTGGGCCTTGATATCGAACTCCTGTCCGGGCGAATACTGCTTTTCATACTTTCCCGGAAGTGGTTTCACTACTTTTACTGTCGCCCAGCACCCCTGCGCTTTTTCAATGGTCGCCTCATACAGTGGGGTATTGTTCAATACGCAAGTATACGTTTTTCCAATTTCGGGTCCGTTTTTTACTTCGTGTGTGTGCATAGTGTTGTTTGATTACTATAACATGTAGAACACCGTAAAGGTGTCCTACATGTTCGGTGTAATTATGCTGTTGCCTTTTTCGGTTTCATTCTGCCGTAGAGAATATACGCAACCGCAAGAACGATAATGCCGATTAAACTATACAGCAGCCAGTTGGACGGTTTCACTTTGGAATACCAGAGTTGCACTTTGGTGTCAAGATCCGCAACGTTGGCATCGGTGATCATATTGTTATCTTTCATCACCGGCACCCACACCGGTTTCAATTCCTCAGACCAAATTTTTTCAAACGCTTGATATGTATCGTACGGATCCGTTTCGCTCTTCACGCCGACATTGTTGATCTCGTCGTCGATAAAGCGTGTCAGATTGTTGTGTATTTCACCCGCGGTCATAATCGGAGCGACAGAAAGCTTCGCGGCCGAGAAGAGGTTGTTCAGCGCCTTCCAGAACGATTCATCAACTTTTGTCCGCCATTCGGCAATCATCGTATCGATCACCGGTATTTCGCGGGACTTTTCTTTGTTGGAGAGATATGCGTCGCCGATGAGTTTCTTTACGCCATTCCAGTTCGATTCAAATTTGCGCTGTTCGCCGTAGAGTTTCGCGACATCGGTGCCGGACAATAATGTGGAGGAAAGGAACTCAATGTTATCCGCAGCCGCCCGTTTGATGTTCGAAAGAACGTTACTCCGTTCCAGTTTTGCCTGTTGGCTCTTCTGGACGTCGCCGGTTGGCTGGATGTTCTTATCGTACTGCATAAACAGGCTGTCCACTAAAGCGAAGATCGCTTTATCCCTCTTTGCGATGTTCGTACGAAGTGTTGAAACCACTTTTTGCAGCGAATCGCGTTCTGCTTTTGCTTCCTTCAATTGTGCAAGCAACGACGCATTCTCACCTGAAAGCTTGTTGACCTCTTCGGTGAGTGTTGCAACCTGCTGCTCCAGTTCCGCAATGCGGGCAGCGCTTTCACCTATCGCTTTGATCTTCTGTTCAGAATAAACAAATTGCGCTTTCAATTTCTGGATGCTCTCGTCAAAATTATCGGGAAAGAGCGCTTTGTTCAGGAACTCGCGGTAGGTTTGATAGTTTGTTTCGAGCGCGGTCACTTTTTCGCCGACAGCGGCGATCTCTTCGGGGGTGCCGGCATCGTTTATTGATTTCAACAATGCTTTATATTCTTTTTCAAAGTCCCGCTTTACTTCAGAGTTGGACCGCTCTTGCGCCGCGGAGAACGTGAAGAGTATCACGGTCATCAGCACGATTATATGTTGTTTCATCTACTCCTCCTCAGGATGTATGATAAAAGATGTAGGACGCTATGAAAGAGTCCCACATCGACTTGATTGTATAAATAGTTTACGCGGAACGCTTCCTCGTCCCGAGATAGATCCCCGCCAAAATTGCTACCAGTAGCGCACCGATCAGCAGATATGACAGCGTGCTGTCTTCGATTGGTTTTAAGCTTGCCGACCATGCCTTAGTTTTTGCATCGATCTCCGTCATCTGTTCTTCGGTAAATAGGCCGTGGCGGATCATTACTGGAATCCAAGATGGTTTCAACTTGCTGCCCCAGGTCTTGTAAGCGAACGATTCAAAAACCGCCGTTTGTTCATTCAACCCGCGGTTTGCGGTGTTCTGCATTTCCGCATCAATGAATTTCAGAATGTTTGCGTACATCTCATCGCCGTTGTTGAACGGTGTAATCGGAAGCTTTTCGACCGCAAATACTTCGTTGACACCCTTCCAGAACACACCGTCGGTCAGGGTCCGCCAGTTTGCGATCAATCCGCTGATCTCCGACACTTCTTTTCCCTGCAGCGACGAAGGGACGTACGCTTTGGAAAGTTTCTCGCCGACGCCCTTCCATGATGATTCGAATCTCCGTTGTTCATTCAACAACTGTGGAATCTGCTGTGGAGAGAATGATGCGGATGAGAGAAACAGGATGTTGTCGTTTACAGAGCGTTTGATGCTGGCAACAACATTCTTCTTCTCTAGCACGGAGAGTTTCTTCATGTCCGTACCGGAAATCTGATCGGTATCGTATTTAATAAACAAACTGTCCACCAGGGCGAATACCGCTTCATCCCGCTTCTGGATTTCGTCCTGCAACATGGCGATGGTCTTTTTCAATAAGGCCAGTTCCGCCTGGGCTTTGGTCAGCTGAGAACGGAGCGATGCATTCTCTTCCTTCAGCGACTGCACCTGGTCCGTCAGCGATGCGATCTCTTTTTCCAGCTGTGAGGCACGAATTTTCTTTTCCGCAAGCTCTTTCGATTTCATCAGCCGATCGATCAAACCATCGTAACCATCCGGAAAGACCGCTTTGTTCAGGAACTCGCGGTGCGGTTTGAATTCCGTTTCGAATGCCGCAACGTCGCTCAAGAGTTTTGTGAGTGTTTCTTCATTGTCGGCGCTGTTCAAGTTTTTCGTAAGAAGAACGAAGCGTGTTTCGAAGTCCCGCTTAATATCGGACTGGGTGCGCTCCTGAGCATTCATCCCGCCGATGAACAATACTGCACTCGCGAGGAGAATGATCCAGTTTTTCATTTTTTTGCTCCTAATAGTTGCGCTCCGCCTTTGGTCACCTGATATTTATCTTTGCCGCTCCACAGTTCAATATAGGAATCCTTTTGATCGAACTTTGGATCATCCATTCCTTTTTCGGCCGAAATCACCACGGCATTGCTGACGGCAAGCGCACCGTCGCTCTGCGCAAGCACATATACACTCTTAAATTTCTTTCCGGTCAGATAATAGAATCCTGCTTTGTCGCGGATCAGGCGGATTTCTTTCGTGTTCTTTGCTGCCATCGTATCGGCGGCGAATTCTTTGGCGAGAAGAGCCGTGATATTAAATGCAACGCTGTATCGTTTTGCGTCGACCATTCCTTTGTTACCGACTTCGACGATCTCTTCTGCTGCCCATGAAAAATCGGCGGGCTGCAGCTGCAGCGAAGAACAGCCGACGACGATGAACGACACGACGGAGCTGATAAGAATGAGACTCTTTTTCATAGTGCTTCTCCTAAAAATGATTGAAAAAAATTATTTCTTCCCCTTTTTCTTTGGCTGCTGTTTCGCTTTCTGCTTCGGCGCTGGTTTCGCTTTTGCCGGAGCGGTTGGCTTCACTGGTTTTTTCTGCTGTGGTGCCTTTTCTTCCTTCTTTGGTACGGATTTTTTCTGTTTCATGCCAATTAATTTTTCTTTACCTGGCGAATCATTCTTCGGAGTCTTCAGGGCTTTTTTTTTACCACCAAACAGGTCGTTTTGTTCGGATGTTTCTCCGCCCGTTTCCTTAACAACAGATGAACCATTCCGGGTCTTATCGGCTGCTTCCAACTGTTTTTCTTCCTCATCTTCCGATGTAACAATTGCAATCGCGGTGACCGCATCCTTATCGCCCAGGCGGATCAGCCGCACGCCGGACGTGTTGCGACCGGACACGCGGATATCTTCCGCACGCTGACGGATGATCATGCCGCTGGATGAGACGACGACAATATCGTCGGTATTCTGCACTTCTTTAATGGCAATCATCTTGCCGGTTTTCTCGTTCGCTTTCAGTGTCGCAATTCCTTTCCCTCCGCGGTGGCTAACGCGGTAATCGCCGAGATCGGAGCGTTTGCCGAATCCGTGTTCGGTGGCGACAAGGATTGTCGTTTTTGTCCGCTTCAGCGAAACTGCACCAATCACTTTATCCCCGTTCGACAGTTTAATTGCTCGAACCCCGGATGCGCTGCGGCCCATAGCGCGCACTTCGCTTTCCGGGAATCGGATTGCTATACCTTCGTGCGTGCCGATAACGAGCTCGTGCGTACCGTCGGTTAGTTTCACGTCGCGCAGCAAGTCGTGCTTGTCGAGCGAGATAGCGCCGATGCCATTCTTGCGCGGGTTGCTGAATTCCATCAGGGACGTTTTCTTCATCTGCCCCTCTTCGGTAACCATGAAGACATACTGATTTTCGGTGAACTCTTTCACACCGAGGAAGGCTGTGATATTCTCTTCCGCTTCTTTTGCTATCAGGTTCGTAATCGCTTTTCCTTTGGACGTTCGTCCGCCTTCAGGCACTTCAAACACCTTCAGCCAGTAGCACTTTCCCTTGTCTGTAAAGAAGAGGATATAATTATGCGTGCTGGCAATAAACATATGTTCGACAAAATCGTCCTCACGTGATGCGGCACCGGTTACTCCTTTGCCTCCGCGGGATTGTCGGCGGTACCCGCTGACTGGGAACCGTTTAATGTATCCGCCGTGCGAAATGGTGATCACCACTTCTTCTTCGGCGATCATATCCTCGATCTTGAACTCGGTCTGTTTCATGACGATCTCCGTGCGGCGCGGATCGCCGAACTTCTCCTTGATCGCCAGGAGTTCTTCTTTGATAATCTGCAGCTGCAGTTGCTTGCTTCCAAGGATTGATTTCAACTTGTTGATGAGTTTAATCACTTCCCGATATTCATCTTGATCTTCTTCCGCTCCAGTCCTGTCAGGCGCTGCAGGCGCATGTCGAGAATCGCCTGCGCCTGGATCTCGGAGAGCTTGAACTTCTTCATCAAGCCCTGTTTCGCCGCTTCGGTATCTTTCGATGCTTTGATCAGCTTGATGATCGCGTCGATGTTGTCAAGCGCGATGATATATCCTTCCAGGATGTGCGCACGTTTTTCCGCAGCATCGAGATCGAACTTCGTGCGACGCACTACCACTTCGTTCCGATGTTCGATAAAGTGGTGGAGCATATCCTTCAACTGCAGCACCTGCGGTCGGCCGTCCACGAGTGCGAGCATGATAATGCCGAATGTTGTCTGCATTTGCGTATGCTTATAGAGATTGTTCAGCACCACGCTCGCGTTCGCATCGCGTTTCAGGTCGACTACAATGCGCATACCGTCGCGGTCGGATTCGTCGTTCACGCTGGAGATATCGTCAATCTTTTTGTCGCGTACCAGTTCGGCAATTTTCTCGATCAGCGATGCTTTGTTCACCTGATACGGAATCTCGGAAATGATAATGCTCTGTCGGTCGTTCTTTGCCGTTTCGATCGCCGCTTTTGCGCGCAGTGTGATCTTTCCGCGGCCCGTTTTGTATGCTTCTTTTACGCCGTCATATCCATAGATAATACCGCCGGTCGGGAAATCGGGGGCTTTGATATGTTTCATCAACTTTTCGTTGTCGATATTTCTGTCTGCGATCATCGCCAC
>Ga0172379_10004529_pt1 | contig 20416 bp, 28 predicted proteins | sample GrowelOW334metaG_FD_119756 | JGI IMG/M metagenome (GOLD analysis project Ga0172379, IMG submission 119756) | Groundwater microbial communities from an aquifer near a municipal landfill in Southern Ontario, Canada - Groundwater well OW334 metaG | ecosystem: Environmental > Aquatic > Deep...
ACCACCGCGTTCTCGTCGAAGCGGATATACGAGCCGTCTTTGCGGCGAAACGCCTTCTTTTGGCGCACCACCACCCCTTTGAGGATATCTTTCTTCTTTACAGCCTTGCGTGGCTCGGCGGTTTGCACCGAAAGCACCACCACCTCGCCTATCTCTGCATAGCGCTTGTGCGAGCCGCCGGGAATCTTGAAAACGCGGCCGATTTTGGCGCCGGTATTGTCTGCGATAACTACGAGTGAGCGGTCTTGAATCATAAATTAGTTCGCGAAAATGATTTCGAATGACTTAGTCTTAGAGAGAGGGCGGCAGGAGCGGATGGTGACTATCTCCCCTTCTTTTGCGCGGTTACCCTCGTTGTGGACGTGGTATTTTTTGGTGCTCTTCATATACTTCTTGTACTTCGGGTGCTTCATATAGCGCACAACGGCAACAACCGCAGTGTTCTGCATTTTGTCGGAGACTACCGTGCCCCGGAGCGTTTTTCGATTCTTTTGTATGTCTGTGGTTTTGGTTTCCATATAACAATATTACGCAGCGGGCGCATTTTTGCGTGCTGACGTTTCTGTAAGCGCACGAGCGATTTCCTTACGGATATTGCGAGCCTGCTTTACATTACGATTTTTACTACCGGTTGCCGAAAAACGCAAGCGGCGAAGCTCCTCCTTCTTGGTCTGAACAAGCTTCACGAGGTCTTCGGTCGAATGTGTATTGAGTGAGTGTTTTTTAGTAGCCATACAAATTTAGTGTGCGCTGCGTGACACCACGCGTGCTTTGATCGGGAGCTTCTTGGCAGCCTTAATGAGGGTCTCAATCGCAGTCTTCTCGTCAACGCCGTCTACCTCAAAGAGGATGCGCCCGGGCCAAACTTGCACTTCGTAGCCGACCGGCTCGCCCTTACCTTTACCGAGCTTAACCTCCGGCGGCTTCTTGGTAAACGGTTTGTCGGGGAATACGCGGACCCACACCTTGCCGGTCTTGCCGAGGCTGCGAGCGATCACCTTGCGGGAGCTCTCAAGCTGGTTGGAGCGGATGCGGCCCTCGGTCATAGCCTTAAGGCCGTGTGAGCCAAAGGCAACGGTAACACCGCGGGATGCAACCATCGAGCGCTTCGGGTTGCGGCGCATAGTGTGCGATTTTCGGAATTTAACTTTCTTAGGAAATAGCATAAAAAATTATTTATCCGCCTTCTCGTTGGCAAAAACTTCGCCGCGGTAGATCCACACCTTAACTCCAATGGCACCCAAAGGCAGGCGTGCGGTCTCTTTTGCATAGTCGATGTCCGAACGGAAGGTCTGGAGCGGCACGCGGCCCTTCATAAGGTGCTCTTTGCGCGACATAGAGCCGCCGCCGAGCATACCGGAGAGCGCGATGCGCACACCTTTGACGTCGCGGTTTGCCATCGTCTTTTCGATGGTCTGTTTGAGCACGCGGCGAAAGGCCAAGCGCTTCTCGAGACCCTCGGCTACCATATAGGCAACGATTGCAGCAGACGACTCAGGCGAGCGTATCTCCTCAATGTCGAGCTTGATTTCCGGGACGGCAAGGTTGCGGCGCTTGAGGAAATTTTCGATCTTAGCGCGAAGCTTGGTTGAGCCCTCGCCGGAGCGGCCGATAATGAGGCCCGGGCGCGAGGTCTTGAGGATGATGCGGAGCTGCTTTTCATTGCGTTCAAACTCCATTGCACCAATGTGCATACCGCGAAGCTCCTTAACGAGGAACTCGCGAAGCAAAATGTCGGCTTTGAGGTACTGCTGGTACTTCTCGCCGTCGGCAAACCAACGGTGCCTCCAGTCACGGAGGATGCCCAGGCGGTGTGCAAATGGATTAACTACTTTAGACATATTATTTTTTTGCAGTCTGCTTATCGGAAAGTGACATAGTGATGCGGCTAGACTTCTTCTTGATCGGAGCTCCGCGTCCGCGTGCGCGAGGCATCATACGCTTAAAGACCACGCCGCTGTTAACCTCGATCTTCGATATAAAAAGCTGCTCGGCGCTCCCCTCTTTAGCATTTGCTACTGCCGACTTAACGAGCTTAAGCATCGGTTCAGCACCGCGCTTAGGGAGAAGTGAGAGGATATTAATCGCCTGCTCAGCCGACTTGCCGCGGATGAGGTCAGCAATGAGACGCACCTTGCGGGGCGACTGGCGGTAGTTTGAAAGTGATGCGCGTGCCTCAATCATATGTTATTTCTTTGCGCCCTTAGCTCCGGCTGCGTCTGAAGCTGCCTTGGCAGCCGATGCTGCAGCAATTTCAGCCTCCTTAGCCTTTGCCTCCATTTCCTTCTGCATCTTACCGCCGTGACGTGTAAACTTTTTGGTCGGAGAAAATTCACCAAGGCGATGACCTACCATATCTTCAGATACCAAAACTTCGATGTGCGTTTTACCGTTGTAAACGCCAAATTTAAAGCCAACCATCTCCGGAGCGATCTGGCTGCGGCGCGCCCACGTCTTAATAACCGCCGCTGTTTGCGGCTTCTTGCCCTCAATTTTCTTGAGGAGTTTAGCGTCGACGTATGGGCCTTTGCTTACTGAGCGGGACATATAAATGAATTGTCTTTTTATTTGGCTTTAATTGGCTTCGCCAACTAAAAGCCCGCCTACGCGGGGTTAGGGAGATACTACAGGATAAGGTAAAAAGAGTCAAATTCGCTTGCCAAAAGGGACTAAAAATGGCATATTGTGGTTCGGTTCAACAGTCCTTTGGAGGGATCCTATGTGTCTGCACGAATATTGGCGCACTGCCCCACGACCAGCCCATCATGATGACCGCGTGGTCATCAACGAGCGGAGGCCTTTGCAGGCCAAAAGCATTGAGGAGGCACGCGAACTCGTCGCAGCAATGCCGGCAGTGGTGGTTGCCGGGGTGGCTCATCAGCCCACCCTCATCGAGAACTTCATGCCGACGGTGGCCTACTAGCCACCCTACCCCAATACAGAAGCGCCGCGGATTTCTCCGCGGCGCTCTTTTTATTTCTAGTTTTAAATCTACTTAACTTCCTGGCCGCGCTTGCCGACTTTGCGGCGGGCAACGATGAGGTAGTTGGAGTACTTCTTCGACTTGCGGGTCTTCTGACCTTTGCCGGTCGGCTTGCCCCACTTCGATTTTGCACGACGGAGACCCCTGCCCTGTCGGCCTTCGCCGCCGCCGTGCGGGTGGTCTACCGGGTTCATCGCCGTACCGCGGACGGTCGGGCGGATACCCTTCCAGCGGGAGCGGCCTGCCTTGCCGAACTTAACGAGCTGGTGCTCGTCGTTTGAAACTTCGCCGAGCGTTGCCCAGCACGTTTCGAGCACTTTGCGCACTTCAGACGACGGCATCTTGAGCGATGCGTAGCCGCCGTCGCGAGCGATGAGCTCGATGTGGGTACCTGCAGAGCGGCCGAGCTTTGCGCCGTTGCCGGGCTTAAGCTCTACGTTGTAGATAAACGCGCCGATCGGCATATTTTTAAGCGGCATACGGTTGCCCGGAGTTGCCGGGACACTCTCTCCGGTCTCAACAGTAGCTCCCACGGTAACTGATTTCGGGAGGAGCATATAGCGGCGCTCACCATCGCGAAAGACTACGAGGCCGATAAAGCCCGAGCGGTTCGGATCGTACTCAACGGTCTCAACGCGAGCCGGCACCTGCTTGTTGTAGGTAAAATCCACATCGCGGAAGAGGCGCTTGTGCCCGCCGCCTTTGTGGCGAGTTGTGATGCGGCCCGCGTTGTTGCGGCCGAAATCGCGCTTACCGCCGGAGGTAAGTTTCTTGTGCGGCTCGTTGGTCGTGAGCACCTCGCGGAAGTTAATTCCGGTCATACCACGGCGCGATTTAGTGTAAGGTCGATACTGTTTCATACTTTTTGATATTACATGAGCTCTATCTTGTCTCCCGACTTAAGGTAGACAAACGCTTTCTTGCCGCCCTTTGTCTTGCCCCAGCGGTTGGTGCCGCGAGTGAAGACCTGCTTGGTCGGCACTGCAGCCACACGTACGCGAAGCGGGGTCACCTTGTAAATAGCTTTAACCGCCTCGGCAACATCGTGCTTGTTAGCATCCGGAGCTACGTTAAAAACGTACACTCCGCTCTCAGAGAGGTATGCTCCCTTTTCGGTGATGCGCGGCGACAAAATGATTGAGGAAAGATTTTTCATAAAAATTATTTATCTCGAGTCTTGTCGAGAGATTTCTTTGCCTTCGCGATCGAGCGTTTAGCCGTTGCAGCCTTCTTCTTGCCCAAAGTCTCAAACGCTACCTCCGGGTTTGCGATCACGAGGTATTTGGCACTAAGAACTGCTACCGGGTTGAGGTTGCGCACGTCGAGCACCTCGATGTTGCTGAAGTTGCTAAAGCTCTTCATTGTCGGCTTGTGTGCAGACGGGAGTGCGATAAGTGCGGCGTTCTTCTTTGCGTTGAAGCCTGCAAACTCCTTGGCGAGCGCCGAGATAACCACCTTAGCATTCTTAGTTTTTGGCTCGGTCATCTCGAGCGAATCGATAAAAACGATTTCGTTATCTTTGAGCTTGCGCGAGAGAGTAACGAGCAACGCCTTCTGGCGCATCTGCTGGCTGATCTTTTTTGCAAAGATAGTCTCGTTTGAAGGGCCGTGGGTCACGCCGCCGCCTTTCCATATAGGAGAGCGTGAGGAGCCGTGGCGGGCGCGGCCGGTGCCCTTTTGAGCCCACGGCTTTTTGCCGCCGCCGCGAACGTCGCCGCGGTCTTTGGTGTGCGCGTTGCCCATACGAGCATTGCTCTGCATACCAACAACCACTTGGTGTACCAAATCAGCATTCCAAGCAAGCCCAAAAATGTTCTCGGGGAGTGTTACCTTGCCTGCCTTTTCACCTTTGATGTTGTAGAGTGTTGCGTCCATAAAATTTAATTGACTGCTGCGCTGCGCACCTCAACAAGCGTACCGCGACGGCCGGGTATTGCACCGGAGAGCACGAGCTCGTTGGTTTGAGGCAAGATCTGGAGCACCTTAAGATTGCGTACAGTGGTGCGGTCGGAGCCGAGGCGGCCGGCCATCTTCATACCGGCACGAACACGACCTCCTGCGCGGCCGCCTGAGCCGCCGATTGAGCCCGGTGCGCGCTCGCTGTGCTTCTGGCCGTGGCTGCGCGGACCTCCGTGAAAGCCGTGGCGCTTAACGACGCCTGCAAAGCCTTTGCCTTTTGAAACTGCAGAGACAGTCACCTTTTCGCCCACCTCAAATGTCGAGAGATCGATGGTCTTACCTACCTCAACGCCCTCCGGGAGTTTGCCCGAGCGCGGGCGCTCTTCGGCAAAATGCTTGAGAGCCTTGCCCTTGGCATGGCCGAGCTGCGCCTTTGCCACGCGAGAGTCTTTGGTTTCGCCGTAGCCTATCTGCACGGCATTGTAACCGTCTTTTTCGGCAGTCTTAATCTGCGTTACCACAGACGGGGTAGCGCTAATTATGGTTGCGGCATATGCCTGGCCGTCTTCGGTGAAGACAGTAGTCATTTTGACCTTGGTTCCAAGGATGAATTTCATAAAAATTTGCAGGATTATCCTGCTATGTTGTCTATTGGTCCCCCACTGAAGCCTTGCGGCCTCTGGGACGTGGATCAACTCTATGTAGAGAGACCACGAGACTATAACCCAGGGCTTAGAAATATGCAAATAGTGTGGGGCGATGGACAGAATCCATCGCCCCTTTGGACCGTTGTAGTTACGGCCGCCGTTTGCCGGGGCTTGGACTCAAGGCTTTCGCCTTTCATCGTTACCTTCCGACACCAGGCTTAGTCTGCGAGGTATCTAATCTCGCACAAACTAAATCTAACATTAAAAAGCCTCATCACAAGGATGAGGCGTAAAAACTTACTGAAGAAAGAGCATCTCCGAGAGCGGCCCACTGGGCGTGCGGGCAATGAACCGCCCTCGGAGGTTGCGCCGTAGTGGTAGCCGGCACAGTGCCAGGCAGCGCAAGGAGCGACCCTTTTGCCCAGCAACACTACCTTATCAAAGAAAAAGCCCCGCGCAAAGCGGGGCTTTTTCTGACATTACGCCATCACTTTTTATCGGTAAAAACAGCTACGCCATCTTCACGTCGATCGTCACGCCAGACGGGAGAGAGAGATTCGTGAGAGCCTCTATCACCTTTGCCGACGGGTCGAGGATGTCGATGATACGCTTGTGGATCCGCATCTCAAACTGCTCGCGCGCATCTTTGTAGACGAACGTTGAGCGGTTAACCGTATATTTCTTGATTTCGGTCGGGAGAGGGATCGGGCCTGCCACCTTAGCATCATAGCGAAGCGCCGTCTCGATTATTTGCTTAACCGATGCGTCGAGCACCTTGTGCTCGTAGGCGCGCACCTTGATGCGGAGACGCTGCACTTCTGCAGTCGCGGCAGCCTTTTTGCGAGGAGCGCGAGGTTTCTTTATTTCTTCGGTAGCCATAATGTTTTTGAGTCTAGTGCCCAGGCCTCGAGGGCCTGCAATCTATACTCGATTAGCTTACGCTTACAGTTAATAAGAGCACACTTCGTGTCTCATATCTGCTTGCGTGCTCGGAAATAAACCTAAAAGCTTTATTTACCTCACTCGCTGTGCAGATAATACGAACGCTCATGAGTATGCGACACCTACTTGAAAAAGGCAAGGCGTATGCTATGACATACACAGATTCCAACAACCCCGGAGGCATTCATGCTCTTCAATATACTTCTGTATGCATTGATAGGTGCACTGGTGCTGATCGGTGTACTTTTTGTTCTTCTGATACCCCTCTTCTTCGTGGTAAGACACTATGCCAGGAAGTTTATCTGGAATATGCCTATCATGACCTGGATAACGCTTGAGGATACCGAGAAGTTCGGCGTCCCGCTCATCATCCGAATGCTGGTGCTGAAGCTCTTGCACGAAGGAAAACATCTTGAAACCCGTCTGAAAGATAATCTTGATGAGTCCGAGACCTCAATAGCAGAAGAGCATGGTTTCCATTTCACCACCATGGAACTCTATGAGTTTCGGATGACGGTTACTCCCCGACGCAAAAGGAGAAAAACTGACATCTTATCGTTTCTAAAAAAGTTCTTTCCTGACTTTGAGCCCCCACCGGCTCCTGCCTAAGCAAACGAAAACCCCGACCGATTGGCCGGGGTTCTCTTTTTGTTTACTTAGGATTACGCTACGATCTTGGTCACCACGCCTGCGCCAACGGTCTTGCCGCCCTCGCGAACTGCGAAGCGGGTCTTCTCCTCGAGCGCAACCGGCGCTACGAGCTTAACCTTAAAGGTAACCGTGTCGCCCGGCATAACCATCTCGGTACCTGCTGCGAGGGTCACCTCGCCGGTAACGTCGGTCGTGCCGATGTAGAACTGCGGCTTGTAGCCGGAGAAGAACGGCGTGTGGCGGCCTCCTTCGTCCTTGTTGAGGATGTATACCTCGCCCTCGAACTCAGCGTGCGGAGTAACCGAGCCGGTCTTTGCGAGCACCTGGCCGCGGTGGATGTCCTCCTTCTTGGTGCCGCGCAGGAGAATGCCTGCGTTGTCGCCTGCTTGGCCCTCATCGAGCTGCTTGTTGAACATTTCGATGCCGGTGATGGTGGTTTTTGCTGTAGGCTGGAGACCAACGATCTCAACTTCCTCGCCTACCTTAACGATACCGCGGGAAATCTTGCCGGTAACCACGGTGCCGCGGCCTTCGATAGAGAAGATGTCTTCGATCGGCATAAGGAACGGCTTGTCCGTCTCGCGAACCGGGAGCGGGATGTAGGTGTCGAGAGTCTTTACGAGCTCAAGCACCTTCTGCGACCACTGGTCGTTGATGTCCTTGCTCTCGAGCGCCTTGAGTCCTGAACCGCGGATAACCGGGGTAGCCTTGCCGTCGAAGCCCTGCTTGGTGAGGAGGTCGCGGATTTCCTCTTCGACGAGGTCGATGAGGTCATTGTCGTCAACCATATCGCACTTGTTGAGGAAGACGATGATCTTCGGCACACCCACCTGCTTAGCAAGGAGAATGTGTTCGCGGGTCTGAGGCATCACGCCGTCGGTTGCCGCAACCACGAGCACTGCGCCGTCCATTTGAGCGGCACCGGTGATCATGTTCTTAATGTAGTCTGCGTGGCCCGGAGCGTCGATGTGCGCGTAGTGGCGCTCAGGAGTCCAGTACTCCGAGTGGTGGAGCGCGATGGTGATACCGCGCGCCTTCTCTTCAGGAGCGTTGTCGATGTTGTCGATGCCCTCAACGCGAGCGCCGTAACCGTTGCCGGCCAGCTCGAGCGTGTGGAGGATCGATGCAGTGAGCGTAGTTTTGCCGTGGTCAACGTGACCGATGGTACCTACGTTTACGTGCGGCTTCTGCCTGTCAAATGTTGCCATATCCTTATAATTTACAACGAATAATAATTAATAACTAACTCCTAATTTAGCCACAGGAGCAAAAGAAAACCACGCACTGATGCGTTATACAAATGATAGCAGAAGCTTAAAAAGAGTCAACCGCCAGGCCGTATAAGGCACTGGCGGTTGTGGGCTACGCGGCGGTGCGGGAAGGCTGCAGCAGAGTAAACTCGTGTTCCCGCTCGGGGAGACCCACGATGTACTCGAGGGTTGCCCCGGCGTACTCATACTCGAACTGCTTGTAGAGGGCGAGTACCCCTTCGTGCTCGAGCTCGCGGGCCGCCTTGGTGAGAAGCGCCTGATTGTGGCCAGGCATGGCCCGGACAACCGCAAAGTTGTCCGTCCCTCGCGCGTGGCGGGGTACCGGGCAAAAGTAGGCGAAGTTGGCGCCACCATAGTCGATATGGATAGCCCAGAGTTTTCCCGAAGGATCTTTCTCCTTGGGAGCCTTGAGCGTTGCAAGGATCATCTCCTTGTAGTCGGCAACTGTCGAGAGCTCGTACATTCGAAGTCCCCTTTCCACTAGTAGTGTTAGGATCAGTTCTTCGCATACAGTACAACAATATATCTACAAAGCAAACTCCTGCCATTTGGCAGGAGTTTGAACCCTAAGATCACGGCGCTGCAATACAGTTGAATCATAAAAATGAAATTGCCTCTATATAAACGCTCACCGTAGACCAGACCTCGCTCACTCTTCTCATACGTTTTCCTCGTATTAATGGATAACTTTTAAAAACGGAGCAAGGCGCAGAGTCGTGTGACTCTGCGCCCTGTTGTTAGTAACTGTACTCCACTTCCCTACAAGCACAAACAGGCTACTGTGGATAAAAAGAAGACGCCGTCCCAGTGTGGGACGGCGGAGTATCAGATACAGAGCATATGGTGTATAGGCAGCAGCGCGAGTCGCACCAAGTCCTCGCTCCATACCCGCTCTCGACGAATATGCATAATGAGCGGGTACAAGACATCGCAGGCACGTGCAAACACGCGCATACTCTGACGGATATCATCCCCCTCTATCCAGTCTGCAACAGAGAGTATCTGATACACTGGTTGGCCGTCGAAGGACAGGTCCGAGATGCTGTCGTTGAGAAAACCGACAAGCTCCTTGAGGCTCTGCGGGTCAAGAGGGAGGCCGAACATAACCGCCCCGAAGATGAACCCCCTACTCTCCTCCCCGAGTACAATTGTGTACTCGACCCGGTACGGGAGCGGCAGCTTTGAGGGCATACGCACCGATAAAGAGCCGTTTTTCCGACGATTGAAGTTGATTTTTCGCTCCAAGAGCGCCATCTCTGTCTTTGTGAGAGGCGTGGAATGCTGTGAGTCAGACACTTGTGCCTCCGTTTGGTGTGCGGTTGGTGTGCAGCTCGTTCTATTGAATCACCAATCAAAAACCCCGCAAGTGTGCGGGGTTAGACATTTATGTTGATTGAGGGTTGATAGTGTGTTTTATTCTATAGTGGACCACAAAAGACAATTTGCTCTTTCAGAGAGGACTTTTAATGGACGCTCAAACCCGTTTGGCAAGATATAACAGAGTGATGGCCTTCCAGTTTCCTGCTCTCATCGAAAGGTACGAGCAGGAGCTCGACCTCTCTTCCGAAGAGGCGGCGCAGCTCTTCGTTGGCGTAAAGCAGTTCCTTTACATCTGCGGCTTCGAACGGGAGAAAGGCCCGTGGAGCCCGCCGGAGAAAATCGACGCGGGGTGGCACGAATTCATCCTCTTCACGAGGCAGTACCACGAGTTCTGCATCGAGATGTTCGGGAGATTCATCCACCATACCCCGTATTCTTCCTCCACTCCGGAGGAGGTGCGCGGCAATTCGCAAAAAACCCGCGAGATGGCGGAGGCTCTGTTTGGCCCACTCAACCTCAACGAGGAACACTGGGGGCCTTCCATAAAGGTCGGGTGCAGCGCCTGTGGCGGCCCCTGCAACGACTGCGGAGATTGACATCTCCGCAAAACGAAACCGCCGCCCCGTAAGGGCGGCGGTTATTTCTTTTCTAAATATTACTGGCGGCTTGCGACGATAGTTGCCGCAACGTTTGGCGGCACCACCACCTCGACCTTCGTGAGAGGCGTGAGATGCTGTGAGTCAGACACTTGTGCCTCCGTTTAGTGTGCAGTTGGTGTACGGCTCGTTCTATTGAGGTAACGCAGTCTGCTGAAATTTCGCTTCAAGTTGCGCAGCTTTTTGAGAATCGGTAATGCGATTCCCCTGCTCATCATAGAAGCCATTTCTATCCCTTCCATATTCACCTCCCAAAGGTCCTGTCTCATTAATCAGAAAGACGCTAAAAGTCGCAGGATCTGCCCCAGTAATAACGATATTTTTAAGATAGACGTGATTTTTATCCTTGCCCCATTGACTAGCCTGAAGTTCACTTTCAATGATTCTAAAGCTTAGAATATCTGCCTCAGAAACGAGGAGGGCGTTTGGATTATCACTTCCACCAATACCGCCATAATATACTTTCCCATCGCGAGAGAAGTAACCTGACTGCGCGGATTCCTTGAGCACAAAGGTTTGGTTCTCGCGTGCAGACTGTGTACCTTGTTGCTGCCATAAGTAAAAGCCACCGCCAGCTACAATAACAAGCACTACTAACCCCAACCAGATTTTAGAATTCATATACTTATTAAAGATACTGATACCCTAGAGTACATACCTTTAATTTACTGACGGCTTGCGACGATCGTTGCCGCAACGTTTGGCGGCACCACCTCGTAGTGGTCGAACTCCATCGTAAAGCTCGCGCGGCCTTCGGTCATTGAGCGCAGTGCGGTCGTATAGCCGAACATCTCCGAGAGCGGCACCTTGGCCTTGATGGCGCGAGCAAGCCCGCGCTCCTCCATACTCTCGATCTGGCCACGCTTTGAGTTAAGCGAACCGGTGATGTCGCCGGTAAACTTCTCCGGTACCACCACCTCGACCTTCATAATCGGCTCGAGGATAACCGGACGTGCCATCTTTGCGGCCTCCTGGAAGCCCATCGATGCGGCGATCTTGAAGGCAATTTCTGAAGAGTCCACATCGTGGTAGGAACCGTCGTAGAGCTCGACCGAGATGTCCACCATACGAAAGCCGGCAACAATGCCGCGCTCCATCGCCTCGCGCACACCCTTTTCAACCGGAGCGATAAACTCACCCGGCACCACGCCTCCCTTGATGTTGTTGATGAACTCAAAGTGGTCTTCGCGCGTAGTGTTTTTGCTGATCTTCTTTTCAGGATCAAGCGCCTCGAGCGGTTTGATGCGTAGGCGCACGTGGCCGTACTGGCCTTTACCGCCCGTCTGCTTGATGTACTTGCCTTCTGCCTCGGCTTCTTTCTGAATAGTCTCGCGGTATGCTACCTGCGGCTTGCCCACGTTTGCCTCAACACCAAACTCGCGCTTCATACGGTCAACGATAATTTCTAGGTGGAGCTCACCCATGCCTGAGATAAGGGTCTCGGAAGTCTCCGGGTCGGTAGTCACCTTAAAGGTTGGGTCTTCATCGGCAAGTTTCTTCATCGCAATACCCATCTTTTCCTGGTCGGCCTTGGTCTTCGGCTCAATGCGCAACGCAATAACCGGTTCAGGGAATTTAATTTGCTCGAGGATTATAGGATTGTTTTCGTCGCAGAGCGTGTGTGAGGTGCGTGTGTCTTTAAGACCCACGGCAGCAGCAATTTCTCCTGCATATACTCTCTTCACCTCTTCGCGGTTGTTTGCCTGGAGGCGCACGATGCGACCCAAGCGCTCTTTTTGGCCCGTGGTTGAGTTGTAGAGATAGGAGCCTGCCTCGATAGTGCCCGAGTATACGCGGAAGAACGTGAGTTGACCCACGAACGGATCTGCCTGGAGTTTAAATGCGAGCGCGGTAAACGGCTCTGAGTCGTCTGCGTGGCGCTCGATCTCCTCACCGGTGCGAGGGTCGATGCCTTTCACTGCGGGCATATCAACAGGCGAAGGCAGATAGTCTACCACCGCGTCGAGCACAAGCTGCACTCCCTTGTTTTTAAGCGCGGTGCCGGTCATCACCGGGAAAATCTTGTTGGCAATCACCGCCTTGCGCAGCGTTGCTTTAAGCTGCTCCTGTGTCGGCTCTTTGCCGTCGAGGTAGGCCGACATAAGCTCGTCGTCGTGCTCAACGATTTTCTCGACGAGCTCGGCGCGATATTTCTGTGCATCAGCGAGCAAATCTGCCGGGATATCATATGAAATAACCTCGCTGCCCATATTGCCCTCAAACTTGTAGGCCTTCATGGTCATGAGGTCGACCACGCCGGAGAAGTTTTCCTCGGCGCCGATCGGGATCTGGAGGCGCACTGCATTCTTAGTGAGGCGGTCGAGGATCGATGCATACGATTTTTCAAATGATGCACCCATACGGTCGAGCTTGTTGATGAAGCATACACGCGGCACGTTGGCCTCGTCGGCATAGCGCCAGTTGGTCTCCGACTGCGGCTCAACGCCGGCAACGCCGTCAAACACGACCACCGCGCCGTCGAGGACGCGCATAGAGCGCTTCACCTCAACAGTGAAGTCGATGTGGCCGGGGGTGTCGATGATGTTGAAGCGATACTTCTTAGCGGGGTCTTTTTTATCCGTCTCGCTCGTGAGCGACCAAAAACAGGTGATAGCCGCCGCGGTGATGGTGATGCCGCGCTCGCGCTCCTGCTCCATCCAGTCGGTCGTAGTCTCGCCCTCGTGCACCTCGCCGATCTTATGCTGTGAGCCCGTGTAGAAAAGTACGCGTTCAGACGTGGTGGTCTTACCCGCGTCGATGTGGGCGATGATACCGAAGTTGCGAACCTTCTCTAGAGGATAGTCTCGTGTGGGCATAAATACTATTAAGATTAAAAAAGGCGCCGAAGCGTTGGCTATAGGATACCCCAAATACCAAAAAAAGCAAAACGGCACCGTTTTGGTGCCGCTTTAAACAATTATTTTAAGATTACCACGCAAAGTGTGCGAAGGCTTTGTTCGACTCTGCCATACGGAGAGTGTCCTCCTTCTTCTTGATAGCAGAACCTTCGTTGTTTGATGCTGCAAGAAGCTCCTCGGCGAGACGGTTTGCCATCGGCATACCCTTGCGTGCGCGTGCTGCGATGAGTATCCAGCGGAACGCGAGTGCCTGCTTGCGCTCGGGGCGCACCTCAACCGGCACCTGGTAGTTGGCACCGCCCACACGGCGAGAGCGGATCTCCATCGCAGGCCCTACGTTGCGGATAGCTACCTCAAAGAGCTCCAAAGGAGTTTCATTTTTGGTTTTCTCCTTGATGATGTCGAGTGCGTCGTAAACTACCGTGCGTGCGGTCGACTTTTTGCCGTCGTGCATCACCGAGTTGATGAATTTCTCCAAGCGAACAGAGCCGTACTTGATGTCGGGAGCTACTGTATGAGGATTTTTAATCGGTCGGCGCATATATCAAAAATTAGTTCTTAGGTTTCTTAACACCGTAGCGAGAGCGGGACACGCGGCGCTTATCTACCGCGCCTGCGTCGAGGCGGCCGCGCACTACCTGGTAGCGCACGTTAATGTCCTTCACACGGCCGGCACGAACCATCACCACCGAGTGCTCCTGGAGATTGTGTCCTTCGCCCGGGATGTATGCGGTGATCTCCTGACCGTTTGTGAGGCGAACACGGGCGATCTTGCGGATAGCGGAGTTCGGTTTGCGCGGAGTAACGGTGGTTACTTTTGTGCATACACCGCGTTTAAACGGAGACGGATAGAAAATCGGGCGGTTTTGGATAGCATTAAAGCCGCGACCGAGTGCGGGTGCCTTTGATTTATTGGTTCGTATTTTGCGTCCCTTGCGGACAAGTTGTGAAATGCGTGACATCTGAATTAAAAACGCGCTTTTGGCGCTTGGCAATAATCTACTATAGAACCCCCTGCTTTGCAAATACTACTCACCTTTAGAGCGGGAAGCCGGTCAGAAGAAGGAAGATCGCCTTGAGGAGCTCCCCAAAAAATGGCGAGAGGAGCCAAAAGATCATAAGGATCACGAGCGTACCCGAAAAGATGCCGAGCCGCTCAAAAGATACCCGGATAGAGTCGTAACCGCGGCCAAGCTCGCCCGGGAGCAGCGCCGAGAGCACCTTGGATCCGTCGAGCGGAGGAACCGGGAGCAGGTTAAAAATGGCTAGGAATATGTTGATTGAGGTGATAACCCCAAACGCGTAGATGAGGTTCGACTCCATCCCTGCCCCAAAAAAGCGGAGCGTGAGCCCAAAGATGAGGGCGAGCAAGATGTTGGTGGCCGGCCCGGCACCGGCAACAAGCGCCTCGCCATACTTGTGCTTTATGTTGTACGGGTTATAGGGGACCGGCTTTGCATAGCCTATTAGTATCGATGAGCCGGTCAAAAACAGGAGTGCCGGCAATATAATGGTACCGAGCGGGTCTATGTGCTTGGTCGGGTTGAGGGTGAGGCGGCCTTGGAGCTTGGCGGTCGGGTCGCCGAGGAAATTGGCCATATATCCGTGGGCCACCTCGTGGAGGATAACCGAAAAGCCGAGTACTAGTACCCAAAAGATGATGTCAGTTGGCATATACGCACATTTATGATACCATAAGCAACGCAACAAATTTATGGCAAAAGTCTGCGCAGTAACAGGAAAAAGCTCGATTGTCGGCGGTGGCTACACCAACCGTATTCGTGCTACTAAATTTACCCCGAGCGGCAAGCGCCGTAAGTACGCTAACCTCCAGAAAAAGCGCATTTTTGTGCCGGAGCTCAACCGCACTCTCACCCTCACCATATCGACCCAGGGGCTCAAGACTATCTCCAAAAACGGCGCCTACAAGACGCTCAAGAAAGCAGGGGTTATCTAACCGAAAAATTCTCTCCGTTTGAGACAAACATAACCGTACCGACCTCATCGGTGCGGTATATTTTTGCCTGATGTGCGAGCAACCGATCAATCGCCTCTTGTGTCGGATGCCCGTAGCGATTTTGCGTACCGACCGAAATTGCCGCAAACTGTGCGCCGACTGCGGCTAAAAAATCGTTTCCCGATGAGTATCGCGAGCCGTGATGCGCAACCTTGAGCAGATCACTCCTCAAGTCGGTCGAGGTCGAGATCATAAGCAAGTGCTCCTCAACCGAAAATGGCGCGTCGCAGGTAAACAGCGCCGAGGTGTTTTTGTATACCAAGTGCGCCACCACGCAGCCGTCGTTCGTTTTGTCTGCAGAGAGTGTCGAAACATCAAAATCAGGAAACAAAATATCGAGCCTTGCTCCCCCGCCTAAGTCGAGCCACATACCTCGAAAGGCTCTCGCACGCGGGATGCGCGCAGTGTCAACCTCTTGTTCTAGTTTTGCAAACGTTGCTGTGTTTTTAGAAATCCCCGGCTCTATAAAATTTTTAATAGTGTAGCGCGGGATAAGATCAACGAACCCGCCTACATGGTCGGCATCCGGGTGCGTTGCTATGACCGCATCGATGGTGCGGTCGCCATACTTCATCACCTTCGGCAGCTCGCGCAAAACTCTCGAGTCGGGCCCGCCGTCTATCAAAACTTCAACACCGGTCGGCGACTGTATATAAATAGAGTCGCCCTGACCAATGTCGAGAATAGAGACTGTGAGTTCGCCCTCGCGCGGTTGAGAAAAAACCTGCAGCCAAATAAAAAGAGCGGCGGCCGACAGAAGCGCGAGGCAAATGTATACACCGTATTTCCTGGCCGCATTCATGCGCACCAGTATACATAAACAAAAAGTAAGGGCGCGGCATCTCCGAAGAGACGCCGCGCCCGCGAACTCACAGGATGGCAATCGAGTGCTCGACCCCCATCCGATTGAGCATCCGCACCGTAAGAGCGTCCGGGTGATTTGGCGATTCCGGAACATCAGTGTAGTCGGCATCCATATCCTGGCACTCGCCGGTTAGCGTCTCGCAAAGGAGCGAATCGTCGGCGGGTTGCAGGATCTGGAGCAACATCTCGTTCTGCGCGCCAGCCATCGCCTCCCCATCAAACGGGAATTCGATAGAGGGAGGCAACGTCGGCGTCGTATAGAAACCGCCCAGGTCCGCAGCATAGCCGATGGTATAGCCGAGGGCAAAAAGAAATGCCCCAAGACCCAAGTACAGATACTTTGACATTTGTTGTTCCCCTCAAGGAGTGATGCGGGATTGCATCTGGCGCAACTATCCCACAAATAGGAAATTTTGCAAGTGTTATCCACACACCCTCGCATAAGGGGTATACTGAGCATATATATGGAATACCAAGCAAAAACGTTTAATATCCCCGCACTCGACGGCATCTCGGCAAAATCGATTGAGGAGCACTTGGCCCTCTACGCGGGCTATGTAAAAAATTTCAACGCAATGTCGGCGTTCTTGCCCGAGTATGCAAAGGATGCAGAAAAAAATAATCACGCGCTCGCCGAGATAATCCGCCGCCGCTCGTTTGAGTTTGACGGTATGCGCCTGCACGAACTCTACTTCGCTCAGTTTGAAGGTGGTTCGACTCCGCTCACCACAAGCAGCCCGCTTGCAAAGCAAATAGAGGTCGAGTACCACAAATTTGAGTATTTTATCGAAATGTTCCGTATGATCGGCCTTATGCGCGGCCCCGGTTGGGCACTGCTTTATTGGGATAAAGAGGCAAAGCAATTTTTAACCGGCTTTTCAGGCGAGCAGCACCAAGGCCACTTTGCAACACTTCCGGTTATCTTAGCTCTTGATGTGTGGGAGCACGCCTTTCTCCTCGACTACGGTGCTTTGGGCAAAGCTAAATATATAGACGCGTTCTTCAAAAATTTAAATTGGGGGGTGGTGGAGAAGCGATTTGAGGAAGTAGGTAAATAAATACAAAAAGAAAATGCCTCTCCGAAGAGAGGCATTTGCACGCACGTTAAGAACTAGACTTCATTGGCCGTGGCAACCGCCTCACACAACGACTCCAAAGTTTCGTAGATAGGTTGTTGCGCGCGCATTTCGGCGTAGTGACGCGGGAGCCCCATCCGCTCGGCCTCGGGCGGCCAACCGAAAAATGTCGAGATGGGCTGCCCGGAGAGCAACATCCCAAGGATAATACCGAATTCAAGATTGGTGTTAAGCCCCAGGAGTTCGGTACCCGAGCGCGGAATCCAAAAAACCTTGTGAGTTGCCGAAAAGAGACGGTCTGACTCCCAAGAATGGATATAACCCCGTTCGGTGAAGTCGCCTTTTTCTTCGATACCTCGCGGCTCAGGGACATAGATCCAACCCTTGAAGCCAGCGACGCGGAGATGTTTGACAGCGAGACACCTCCAATTGAACGGGAGGATGAAATTTCGAGAAGTTGGCCCAGCAAGAAACACTGAACCTTCTCTACGTTTATTCTCTGGCGGGAGGTCTGCATCATTATAGCACTGCACCAGCGGATCACTCCACATACGCTTCACAAGATCAAGCAACACTTCGTAATGAATTATGTAGCTCGATTCTCTGGAGATTTTGCTCACTTTATTTCCTCACGGTTCTATTTGTTATCCGATTGGACAATACAATAAATTACTTAGATTGTCTATTGAACGCACCAAGTGCAAGTGCCGTGAGCGGGATGTAGCAGAGCGCCGCGACCCACGCAGGAAATGCGGAAACAGTGGTTGATGAAAACGGTATAGCGGTCGCTATGTGCGCGATCAAAATCATCCAGCGCAGCAATAGGTCGGCCACGAGTGCCGGCAAAAATGCGGCAAACGGGTGTATGAGCGCGAGCGCACCCGAAATAAAACTCAAGAGCATTGCGAGCGAGACGACCGGCAGTGCCAAAATGTTTGCCGGCAGCGACACAAATGAAAGCACGCCGGTAAAGTAGAGCAGCGCCGGCAGCACAAAGAGCTGCACCGCAATCGTTGAGGCAGCGATTGAGCGGAGGCCAAATTTCTCCGGCAGCCATATAAGTTTTTTCTCAACGGTTGGTGAAATCGTGATGAGCCCGAAGGTTGCCGAGACGCTTAAAATAAATGACGGGTCGTTGAGGAGCGAGAGCGGGTTCCACATCACCATTGCAACAACAGCTACCACGAGCCCGCGCATCGCGTCATAGGGCCGCTCTAAATATCTGCCGAGTATCGCGACGAGCGCCATAATGCAGGCGCGCACCGCCGTTGCAGAGCCGCCGGTCATAAGCGCAAACAAAACTATTACTAACCCGCCTGAAGTAAGCCCGAGGCTCTTGGGTAAAAACGCAAACGCGCGCATCACCCACTCGGCAACGATTGAGATGTTGTAGCCGGAGAGCACCACCACGTGCACCAGCCCTGAAACAATAAATGCATGGTTGAGCTCGTCGGGCAGCCCGCGCCGCTCGCCCAAGAGAATTCCCTCGGCGAGCGCTCCCTGCGGCTCGACAAACACGCGCTCGAGTGCACGCTCAAACATATGCTTGATACTAAAAAGAGTACCGGCAACAGAAAATTGTGCGGGTGAAACAGTTTCGACTTCGGCATACTTCATAAGCGCCGAGATGCCGCGCACCCGAAGATACATTGGGTAATCAAATATATGCCCGGTATCAGTTTCAAAACTTTGGGGTAACTCTATGTTGCCGATGAGAGAAACACGCTCACCGAAAGAAATATTTTCGTCGCGTCGCAAGATTGCAATAAGCTTCCCTTGTTCGTTTTTTGCAAGTGCCTGTTCATCTATTTTTTCTACACGCACAGTTACGCGCAGACTGGCATCGCGCCGGTCTGGATCGTCTGTCACGACTCCCTCAACGGTTGCAGCTTTAGATACAAAAGTGGCAAGCGAGCGGTGCTCCTGCCCGGCTAAAAACATTTCAGTGCGCGCAACGCCGGCAATGAAGCCCAAAATAAAAAGCGCTGCCGCCAAACACACAAGCGCCGTGTTTTTGTAAACTCCCCTTCTCACGCGCCTACCCTACGCCTTCCCAAGTGCGGCGTCTACTGCGGCGTTAACGAGCTTGTCGGCGTGCGCGTTTTGCTCGCGGCGCACATGGGTGAAGATAAGGTGCGGGAAAAATTCGCTGCGGATAGCAAGCACTCGTTCAAACTGAACTTTGAGTGTCGGCTCCTTAACTTTGTAAAGGCCTTGGCACTGCTTTACCACAAGCTCCGAGTCCATCATTACCGACACCTCCATAGTGTCGGTTTTTCCTGCAAACATTTCCTGCACCATAAGAAGCCCTTGGATTAGAGCCTCGTACTCCGCAAAGTTGTTTGTCTGGTTGCCTATAAATTTGGAGATCTCGCCTATCATCTTTCCCTCTTCGTTTTCTATAACAACACCGATGCCGGCTGGGCCCGGATTATTCCTCGCCCCGCCGTCGGTATGTATCGTGATTTTTTCCATAATCTAGCTAGGTGAGTGAATTAAAATTTAATTTTATTCCGAACGAGTGACGATTATATGACGCGAAGCGGCCTATATAAAGATAATACCCTAAATAACATCAACCACGCGGATGCGCGGGGAGCCGCGCCAGTCGAGCTCGACGTGGCCCACAACATCTACTTTGTTTCCCACTGCCAAAGGTTTCTGAAATGAGTCGGGTGTTGAAAAAAATGCGATGCCGGTCGTTTGTGCACCGTCATTCGCCAATGAAACTTCGATATGATCACCCTGTTTGCCAAACATCTTCATCCGAGCGATCTCTACTCGAGGGAACAGGAATAACGGTTTGCGGTTTCCCTCTCCGAAGGGTGCTAAATTGGTCAGCGTCTTAAGCGCGTGCGGCACTTCAGAGAGTGCGAGCTCTCGCTCGAGCACTGTGTCGAGCTTCTCAACACCCCGGGCGCGTAGTGTTTCATACGCCGCAGAAAGTTTTGGCAAAAGTTCGTGCACGCGCGCCTCATCAACCGCAAAGCCGCCCGATGCGTGGTGCCCGCCGAAGTGTGTAAACACCTCCGGCGAAGTTGCCATAATGTCGACCACGCTCACTTCGTCGCCCGAGCGCACTGAACCGCGGATTATTTCGCCGCCCTCCCGACCCCACAAAAACACGGGCTTCCCGTGAGCTTCCGCCAATTTATTTGCCACGAGCCCCAAGATACCCGGCCTCCATTTGGTTGAGCCCATCACGATCACCGGCGCCTCAATCGCAAGCTCC
>Ga0172379_10004530_pt1 | contig 20416 bp, 21 predicted proteins | sample GrowelOW334metaG_FD_119756 | JGI IMG/M metagenome (GOLD analysis project Ga0172379, IMG submission 119756) | Groundwater microbial communities from an aquifer near a municipal landfill in Southern Ontario, Canada - Groundwater well OW334 metaG | ecosystem: Environmental > Aquatic > Deep...
AACAGTAAGACCCACCGTACTTTCAGCACCGCCTGAGTTTAGTGAAAGACCTCCGTTCTTTATCTGAAACGTATCTCCCGTGTTGATCGGGGCCATCACATTTCCGTTGGGTGGAACTTGTGCTGGGGCTGTCCATGCGGCGTAGGTGATACCAATACCGTAGCTTAGGAGAAGTGCAAAGAGTCCGGTACCGAGAGCTTTTGCGATGTCTTGTTTGGTGAGTTTCATAATGTATAACGAATTAATAATTAAATATATTTTTATATATATTTAATTATCACATAAAAACATCTCTATTTACAACTTTTTTTGAAAGAGTTATACACAGCTACTACCAAAAAAAAATGAAAGAGGCTTAGCCTCTTTCATTTTTGTACCGAAACAAAAAACCGCCAGTTTTCCTTTTGAGAATCTGGCGGTTTTTTATTTACTTTTTTAGATCTACTTTGTTACGGGAACAACGACAATCTTTTCCTTTGCAGGACCTTTTTTTGCTCCTTTCTTTTTTGGTGCGGGTTTTTTTGGTTCGATGTGTTTCTTGATACTCTTCCAGTGTTTTCGAAGTTCGTCTGTTACAGCTTTTACTTCTTCTGGATCAATACCTTTTACTTTTGCATATTTGTCAGCAACCATGGTAATAGCCATGTTGTAATCCTCTTCAGTAACATTCTTGAGTTTTTCAACTTTTTCAAGAACCTCACCTTTAGCTTTCAACATCCAACCACTGATTTTCTTTCGGTTCTTTGCGCCATCTTTTCCATAGAGGAAATATCCTGCAGCCGCTGATGCTGCAAGAGCTGCGAGACCTAAACCAACCAAACCTGCTCCTCCTTCTTTTTTCTTTGCCATGTTATTTTTTATTTAATAATTAATAATTAATAATGAACCAACGGGGAAAAATTATTCCTCCTCTGTTTTTTTCGTTTTTCGTTTTTTTGCCTGTGATTTTTGTACTGCACCGGAAATTGCAGAAACTAAGGCTAGTGCAAAACCTTTCCAAATTCCTTTATCTTTTAATGTCGTGCGAATCTCTCCAAGATCTTCTGCAACAACATCGGTACCTTTTCGAATTCTATCCAAAAAACTTCTCACGTCACTTAAAATTCGTACGGCATAAACGATCAAAATCAAAACACCGACAGTGACAAGAACGACACATACGGACGTTATAAAAAAGAAAATATTTGATTGAAGAATGCTATCCATATTGTTATGGCTATAATTATACCTTGTCTTTGTTTTTTAGAAAAGTGCTGATAACTTTCTCGACTTCTTTTGCGTTGGTCGTTTCCATCAGTTCCATACGAAGTTCTTTCGCTCGATCAAAACCTGTGACGTACGCTTTGAAGTGTTTCTTCATAACGGCAAAGTTTTTGATGCCGGTACTGCTTAATTTTTTCTCAAACAATTTAGTGTGTTCAACAAGGACTTTCAATTTCTCTCTAGTTGGAATTTCCTTCTGTTTCTTATTAAAAAACCACGGATTACCGAAAACACCACGACCAACCATAACACCGTCCACACCCGATATTTGAGCTTTTGCGAGCCCATCCTCAAGGCTTTGGACATCACCGTTGCCGATAATGAGCGTGTCTTTCCCCATTTTGTCGCGAATCTTCACCACGCGCGCAATATCTTCCCAACGAGCAGGAACGTCCGACATTTCTTTTCGTGTTCGCCCATGAACCGTAAGTGCTGCAATATCCATTTCCAAAAGTTTCGGTATCCATTCGTCGATTTGATCTTTGTTGTAACCAATGCGTGTTTTCACCGATACGGGCATTTTTCCCGCACCCACTTTTGTCGCGCGAATAATCTCTTGCGCGAGCTTAGGATTTTTCATCAACGCCGCTCCCGCTCCTTGTTTCTCAACGTTCCGATCAGGACAACCCATATTAATATCGATACCATCAAAACCAAGCTTCGCGATAAGTTGTGCCGTTTTTAAACAATTTTCGGGATTACTGCTGAATATCTGAGCAACGATTGGTTTCTCTTTCTTGCTAAACGCGAGATCTTTCAAAAGCACTTCGCGCCCCGCGCTGCAAAGTCCATCAGCCGAAACGAATTCAGTCCAAAAAACATCGGGTCGCCCGTACTTCACGAACATTTGTCGAAACGCAATGTCGGTAACATCAGCCATTGGTGCGATCGCAAAAAAAGGTTTACCGTGAGCTATCTTGCCGTGAGCTTGCTTGCCCTGAGCTTGTCGAACGGGTCGAACCCGTTGAGGATCTTGAAGGGCTTTGAATTTATCCCAAAAACCTTTTTTAATATTACTATCACCTTTCTTCGTTTTCATAAAAACAGATGATACTACGAGATGTCATCTATGGAAAGCGTGAATACAGAACCTTCTTTTATTTCACCGCGAATGAGTTTGTCGGCAACAGCTTGTTCAACACGTTCTTGAATATAACGATTCATAGGTCGCGCTCCGAAGATCGGGTCAACTCCTTGCTTTGCCACATAGTCCAAAACTTCCTGCGTTATTTCAACTTTCAATCCGCGCGTGCGCAAACGTTCTCGAAATTTATCCAACATAATACTTGCGATTTTTTTAAGATGTTCATCATCAAGAGGATGAAACAACACCACCGCATCAAAACGATTCAAAAATTCAGGTTTAAAGATCCGTTCACCAATGATATATTCAATAACTTCTTTGTGAATGTTTTCAATATAGGCTTTCTCTTCCAATCGTTTAAAAATAAGATTTGAACCAGCATTCGAGGTTGCAATAAAGATCACATCATGTGCGTTCACGCGAGTCCCCTTCATATCGGAATAAAACCCTTCATCAAGAATTTGCAAAAAGAGATCGTGCACTTGGGTCGCACTTTTTTCAAATTCGTCCAAAAGCACCACTCCATAAGGTCGCTCTTTCAAAGTCTTGGTAAGTAGCCCAACGTGCGAACCTTCTCCGATCAAACGCTTTAAAGCGTCCTCTCCCGAAAATTCTGACATATCCAAACGACTCATATTCGTTTCACTTCCAAAGAAAAGTTGCGCCAATGCTTTTGCTGTTTCTGTTTTTCCCACACCGGTCGGACCAATGAACAAGAATGAACCGATCGGTTTTTTGGTATTGCGAATTCCCGCGCGAGACCTGCGCATTGCATTACTGACAAACGTGATTGCTTCATCTTGTCCGATAACTCTATCGTGCAACATCTTTTCCATGTTCACTAAAGTATTGCGTTCACTTTCATCAATCTTTCCTATTGAAACACCCGTTTTTGTTTTGACCACATCATACACATCTTGTTTTTCAACCAAGAATTTGTGCTTTCGAAGAACGAGCGCCGGTAATTCAACGATAATATCAATGGATTTGTCCGGCACGATCGCATCGGTAAAATGTTCAGTGACCGCTTTCACTGTTTCTTTCAAAGCACCGTACGTAAAGACAACACCGCTATGCAATTCCAACTTTTCGGCGACGCCTTCAAGCATAGTCACCACTTCGTCGTTGTCGGGACTTTCAATAACAACTCTTTCAAAACGCTGTTTAATGACCGGCTCTTGTTCCAATATTTGATGATAGTTCTCCTTGTCGGTGATCACGATGAGTTGTAATTCTGAAGAACCGAGATATGGATCCAAGAAATTAACAACATCACAGCCGAACGCTTTTGCACTCAATACGAATCCCGGGAAATTATCAATGATCAAAATAATATTTCCCGCCGTAACAGCATCATTGAATATTTTAATAAGTGTGTGTTCAAGATCGCTTTTTTCCTGACAACACGAAACAAGATATTCTCCATCAAGGATCATCACTTTTTTATGTTCAAGAGATGAAGGAACGTTTCCAGAATGGACATCTCTGCAAAAAGCACTGAGAATATCGATCTTTCCTTCTCCGGGATCACCTACGAGCATGACATTGGTTTCGCGTCCTCGCGACAAAAGATCTTTTAATTGTCGAACATACATTTTGCCTTTCTCAGAAAGCGAGTTCAAATAGCTACCACCTTCAAAACCGCTCAGCTCTCGAGCAAATTTATTGAGTACATACGTTTGACCGTACGACCAACTCGAACCGATCCCTTCGATCGTTTCCAGATGTTCAAGCGTCCACCATCTTTTTTGATGTTTCGCTTTTTCAAGACGATTGACCACCCATTTCGTTGCACCGAGAAAATCATCTTTTTGAACGGCATTATCAAAAAGAAAATCAACAAAAGCTCGATCCTGACTGAAAATATATTCAGCCAGATCTATCACCGTAAAAACTTTTCCCATCTCAACGTCAGGATATGAATACGGTTGGGTCGTGTCTTTGAACACCATAAATGAATCAAGTTTTTCATCACTGATACCTGCGCGGCGTAAAATTTCCCAACCAACGGGAGAAGCAATGAATGCCCTCGTTATATCTCCACTCTTGTCGCCCAACAGTATATGAAGCGTGTGAAAACTGAACATGTCCTCTGGAATACGATTTGCTCCATTGAGTGTTTCCGTTTCATCTTCCTTAAAATAATATGAACGGAAAAATGCTTCGAGACAAAAAACAACGATCCAAAAAAATAAGAGGATCAAAACAACACCAAAAAGTCGCGGTATCAATCCTCGAAGTATCACGGCGATCCCCACATCAAATCTTTGAAAATACATTCCCGCACGGATCAAAGAGACAAAAGCTAAAAAGAACAGCAACATCCCAACGGTCAAACGATAAAGCCTGCGACGCAAACTTGAAGAAAGCATATCTTCGAGAAGTACGATCGGATAAAGATAACTTTTTTTCAGTTGAAACTTTTTTTCTTCCATAGAGAAATATTATTTAAAAAATAGGAGTTGCAGACCTGCGGCTGCGATAATTAAAACGAGTATCGGAAGAACTGTCCACAACACAAAGAAACCAAGTCCCAAAACAACAGCAACACCCAAAACAGAAAAACTTATCGCAATAAGAACAAGCCTCATAAACAAGCCGACAAGTCGCATCATCAAATTTACGATCAAAGTGGAAAAATAATCCGAGAAGTCAAAACCTCTGTTCTCTCGTTCCGCTTGGATCCTCTTCCACGGGGAAAAGAGCGTACGGAACATCGTTGGCGTTGAAAAGAAATTAAAAAGAAAATAAACGAGATTACGCCAAATATGAAGAATATCCCCATACGCGCGAGTATAATGCCACATTAAATAATTCTGCAAAACAATGACAGGTATCATACGGATAATTGTAACAAGAAGTAAGGAAAAAGTGAACGTGCATACTTTTCAACAAAAAATAGTAGCGTGGCGCAAGATAATATAGTATTCTCAACTTATGGGAAAGACGGATAGAAAAATTACATACGATGTAGAAAAAAAGAACGGATTATCCGTAGTTGAATTGAATGACCTAATGCAAAAGTGGCAAACAAAACTCGAAATGACCGATTGGAAATTATCATTGAAGATTGGGGGGTTCTACAGAAAAGACGGATATCGACAAAGCGGCGATTTCATAGCTGACGTAAATAAAAAAGAAGCCACCATAATCATGACGAATGAACCGTGGCGCGGAGACGAAGAATATACACTCGTCCATGAAATGATCCACGTGCTTTTTTATGATTACGATAAATACAGTGAGGATTTAATTTTAAAGAATTTTAAAGAATTTTAAAGAAGATTCACCGGAGTATGAAGAATATATAGGAAAAAACGAAGATACCGTACATCACGTTACTCGAATTATTTTAGGAAGAACAGACAGACCAATTAACGAGATCTGAAGATCTTCGGGATTTTACAAAAACCTCCCTTGTAAAAATTACTTAAACTTGAATATCACTTTATTATCAAAGCGGACATCAACGTATTCGAGCGACTTTGGAGTAATCTTCGACCCAGGAGTAAATTTCTTATCCCATGCGGTCATGAGAGCATCGAGCGCTTTTACAAGATCCTGTGTGGGAGAAAAACGCACAACACCGCCATTCGCGAGTTCCAATTCAAAAAGAGTTCTCTCTTGTACAAAAAGAGCATGCGATTGAATTCCCTCTTTTTTCAAGCTATTCACAAAATCCATCGAGATAAGAAAATCTTTTCTTGGAATATATTGCATACCGACGATAGTATTGGTTGGCGGTTTTTCATTCTCCGGTCTATCAAGACTCGTCGTCGCACCACCGAGAATAGGCTGAGATAACGAAGCTTCAACATTCTCTTTCGTTACTTCTTCAATGTCATATGAAAGCGGTCCACCATATAATTCAAAAAATGTATGCCCCGAGAAAAAAGGCGTGCGTGCATATATAAAACCTTCATTGTCCACAAAATAACAATCACTAATACTCTCGGACTTCACTTTGGTGAAAATCGGAACTTCGGGATCAACAAACTGTTCACACCATAAAGCAAACGGTACACGTTCGGTTACGATCACTTTAATCTCAGAAAAACCGAAACGTCCGATCTCAACCGTTTTTATCTTTGGTTCGGAAAGAAATCTTTTTTCAATAGCGCTCTTTGAGAACAAAAGTGTGTTTCGTTTTGGAAAGACAAAAAAGATACTTTTATCCAATTCTTCTTTGGCAATGGTTTGAATATTCTTTTCAAGCGTTGAACTCGCACCTTCCACCGTTACCGTTTTTATTTGGAGAGCATCAAGATGGGACAACCAGACCAAGCCACCCACAAGCACCACGGTAGCACCGGTGATTGCCGACACTATCATGATGCGCTTTCTCTTTCGTCGCTCGGCATTTCGCCGTGCTAAATAATTCATTCTTTGAACTCCCATACTTACATAGTAGTATCAATTTCACTTTTTTCAAAATGTGGATTGTCGAGACCGCTGATAGGCTCCTTTTGAGACAACTCACTTTTACCAAAATACTTTCGAAGCGATTCGGGAACGGTAATGAAACCGCTGGCCTGTTGATGATTTTCGAAGATCGCAAAAAGTAATTGAGAAGTCGCCGCAACGGTACCAATAATAGAATGAACAAATCGCGTTTTGTCTGCAGTATCGCGATACTTCATATTAAGACGGCGCGATTGAAAGTCATGATAATACGCGACCGTAAACATTTCTCGGTAAACTTTTTCTGACGGAATCCATACTTCAACGGAATATTTCCGCACTTCCGCCAAACCAAGATCTCCACCGCAATGGGAAATAATTTGGTATGGCAATTTCAATACATCGAGAAATTCCTCAATATTTTTTACCGCTTCTTCAAACAAACCGACACTCGTCATATGATTCGCTTCGCACAAAATAACTTGTTCCATATCAAAATTCGAACCTTCGCATGACGCAAATGAAATGAATTTTTTCGGAAGCTCAGAAATTTCAAAAACAGAATCCGCACAAATATCCATCACACCGACCGCGGAATCTTTTGCGATAAAATTTTCAACGCCATCGATCTTTTGCAAAACTTTTTCATTATTAGGAAATTGTCCAACTCCGAGAAACGCGCGTCTGCCCAACAAAGTCGGCACAAAGATCGGTGTAAAATTTTTCTGCATAAAGGTGTTCATCACAAATTGCCACAGCGCCATCGAAAACATCACGCCATCATTTTTCAACACCGAACTTTTTTTTGAACTTTCGATTAAATCCAGTTCGTGCAAAAGTGTCTTCGCGTTTTTTACTTCAAAATTAAATTTCGGCACGTCACCCGACGTTCGCACTTCGATATTTTTTGTCGCATTTTCCCCTTCAGGAACCGAAATGTCTGGAATGTTCGGCACACGAATCATCAACTTTTGCCAACGCGCTATTGTTTCCTTCAGTTTTTCTTCTTCTTTACCAAGCGCCTCACGAGAACTTTCACCTTCTTTTTTGAGTTGTTCTATATACGTAACGAGAATACGACGTTCTTCATCCGCTGCAATCAGTTCTTCCACGTTGAAATCGAGATGCTTTTTTTGCACCGCGAATTTTATAATATCTTTATTTTCTTTTATAAAATTAATATCCAACATACAAATCCACAGGTTTCTTGTTCCATATAATAACAAAGATGTTAGAATACACCAATGCACGAAAAAACAGACCCTGAAATATCACCAAATATTTTTCAAAACGTTTTTCCACAACTCCGCGAAATTCCCCAACCGCCAAAGAAATTATATATGCGTGGTACGCTCCCACCGCCCGAAACAAAATTCCTGACCGTTGTCGGTTCACGCCGATTTTCTTCATACGGCAAAATGGCATGCGAAAAAATTATCGCTGAACTTGAAGGCTACAACATATCTATAGTGTCGGGTCTCGCGCTCGGCATTGACACGATCGCACACCGCGCGGCACTGAAAGCAAATTTGCACACAATCGCGATTCCCGGCTCAGGTCTTGATGACGAGGTAATCTATCCCGCTACCAATCGCAACTTGGCTCAAGATATTTTGAAAAGCGGCGGCGCGCTTATCTCCGAATACGAACCAGACTTCAAAGCCACCGTCTGGAGTTTCCCTCGCCGAAACCGCATAATGGCTGGCATTTCCGACGCTGTCCTTATAATAGAGTCACAAAAAAAATCCGGCACGCAGATCACCGCGCGGCTCGCCCTTGATTACAACAAAGGACTTTTCGCCATTCCCGGTTCTATTTTTTCCGAAGCGTCCGACGGTACAAATCTTTTAATCAAACAAGGAGCTGTTCCCATAACCTGTGGTGATGACATTTTAGATGCCCTCAATATAGAGAAAAAAGTTCCAGAAAATGCCGACATCGAAACGGACGACACACTTTCGGATGCTGAGGTCAAAATTTTAATTGCGCTCGCAGAACCGATAACTAAAGACGAGTTACTCAGAATGGCGCTCTTGCCAGTTGAAGAGATCTCTGCTACATTGACCGTCCTCGAGATAAAAGGACACATTCAAGAATCGGGTGGAAAATTATTCAGGAAGTAGTGATATTTAAAATTAATCGTCAATACTCCTGGATTGCCACGTCGTTCCGCTCCCCGCTTCACTCCTCGCAAAGACGAATAACACGAACGGTTCCGTCCGTCATTGCGAGCTCGCGAAGCAATCCAGAGTTTGATCACACAACAAACATTTGAAATTCGTCCCGTCCGTCTTTGCGAGCGCAGCGCGGCAATCCAGGAGTATTGTTACAAAACCCTAAATTCTTGCACTAAAAACTCCTCGCAAAGACATCCGTTTTTAACAAAAAAAATTATCCCCTATTTGCCAAATACTTTTCTTTGTAGTACAAGTTAGATAATCAAATCAAAAAAATTATGAAATTATTGATCGTCGAGTCACCAACAAAAATAAAAACAATCTCCAAATATTTGGATGATCCTTCCTATAATATCAAGGCCAGCGTTGGTCATATTCGTGATCTTCCGAAAAGTAATAAGGACGCGATCGACATTCCTGCGGGTTTTGTTCCCCGTTATGAAATTTCAAAAGGCAAAGAAAAAGTTGTCTCGGAATTGAAAACACTTTCAAAAAAAGCTGACGAAATTTTACTCGCAACCGACCCCGACCGTGAAGGTGAAGCAATCGCATGGCACATCGTGGAAGCACTCGGTATTGAGGGCGACAAACGAGTGAAGCGTGTGACCTTCAATGAAATTACAAAAACTGCGGTTGAAGAAGCACTGAAACATCCGCGCCAGATCGACCAAAATTTGCGACAAGCTCAAGAAGCACGCCGCGTTTTGGATCGTCTTGTGGGTTATGATCTCTCAGGAATTATTTGGAAAAAAGTTCGCTACGGACTTTCAGCGGGTCGCGTACAATCACCCGCACTGCGCATCATTATGGAACGCGAACGAGAAATCCGCGCTTTTATTCCTGAGGATTTTTGGACGATCACCGCAAATATGAAAGCGGCTGCCGGAGAGACTTTTGATTCCGTGTGTGTGGAAGAACCGCGTGATCTTAAAACCACAAACGACATCGTTTCAAAAGCCGAAGGTGGAAAATGGACGATCAACGATATTAAAGAAACCGAAGCGAAGCGCGTGCCAAAACCGCCATTCACGACTTCAACGCTTCAACAAGCTGCAAGTTCACGCTTGGGATTTTCACCATCTCGCACCATGCAAGTCGCGCAAAAACTTTACGAAGCGGGACACATCACCTATATGCGTACCGATTCCTCAATACTTTCAAAAGACGCGCTCACTGCGATTGAAACCACCGTTGCAAAAGAATTCGGCAAAGATCTTTTTGAACTTCATGTCTATAAAAGCAAATCGAAGAACGCACAAGAAGCGCATGAAGCTGTTCGACCTTCACACGTTGAAACAAAACACGCCGGTGAAAACGACGAGCAAAGAAAATTGTACGAACTCATCCGTTCACGCACACTCGCTTCACAAATGACCGACGCGAAGATCTTGCGCACCAAAGTCACGATGAATATCGCAACAAATGACATTCCCGATTTTGCGATCAACGGGTCCCGCGTGCTCTACGCAGGATGGCTTCTTGCCGACCCCGAAGCGCGCGGTGAGGATGTTGAATTACCAAAACTTGAAATTGGCGAGGCTTTGAAACTTTTGGAAATTACACCGGAAGCCAAACAAACCCAACCACCGAGCCGTTATACCGAAGCGGGTCTCATCAAAGAATTGGAAAAGCGCGACATCGGACGACCAAGTACCTACGCGTCGATCATGCACACGATCATTGATCGCGGATATGTCGAGAAGCAAGGTAAGACGCTCATTCCGACCGACACGGGCGACGTGGTCAGCAGTTTCTTGGAAAAATATTTCGGTGAATATATCAGCGACACATTTACTGCTGACATGGAAGACAAGCTCGACGATATTGCCGAGGGAAAACGCGCGTACAAAAAAACGCTCGAAGATTTCTACACGCCATTCTCAAAGGACGTTCATTCGAAAGATGATATCGAAAAACAAACCACGCTCGGCGATGCACCGAAAGAATTCAAATGTCCGAAGTGCGGAAAAGATATGGTCATCAAATTGGGACGCGGTGGAAAGTTCATGAGCTGTTCCGACTACCCGACCTGCGACGGCGCACGAACGATCGAAGGAAAAGAACTCGAAGGTCCGAAAGAGATCGGCAAGGATTGTCCGAAATGCAAGAATGGAAAATTAGTGGAACGCGAAGGAAAATTCGGAAAATTTATTTCCTGCAGCAACTATCCGAAATGCAAATACATCGAGGAATCCGCTGAAGAGAAAGCGCGAAAATCGACCGGCATCGTTTGCCCAACCTGCGGCAAAGGCGAGATCACCGAACGCCGTGGACGTTTCGGCCTATTCTACAGCTGTTCCAATTACCCCGAATGCAAATACGCCATCAATGCCAAACCCACAGGAAATAAATGCGAGCTCTGCGGAGCACTTATGACAGAAGGAACAAAGACGATCCCCGAAAGATGTTCTGACAAAATGTGTTCCAACCACAACCCGCACAAGCAAGACTTACAGAATTTAAAAAAGAAAAAATAGATAGAAAAAAACAGCTCTCATTGAGCTGTTTTTTAAACAAATTTTAATCCTTCGCTAAGAACTAAAGGGATATGAAGGAAATGGAGAAACACGAGGTGAATCTATTTTCTTTTTATTTCCATCGTCTTCAACGACTTCTATCACTTTCTTCACAACTCTCCCAGAGCCATCACATATTTTACAAGGCAATCTCCAATTGGTCCATTTAGAAAGCCTTATTTTTCCACTACCTCCGCAGTTACGACACGTTTCGTATTCGGTTGTTATTTCTTTTTTCATAAAAAAATTTAAAGAGCAGATGTTTGGCATCTACTCATTTTTTAATAAATAAAATAATAAGTAGAAATAACGCCAAACGTTTTTCTGTCCAGAATACTACACGAAAAACTCTATGTGTCAATCAAAAACACAAAAGGCGCTTCAATTTTGAAACGCCTTTTTTTAACTTATTCTCTGACAATAATGAGATTCTCCGACATGATCAACGCACACACAGCTTCTTTTTCCTCGTGCTTCGAGGCAAAACTAAGCATCAAAGCATGACAGTATCTAAGAGCTTTTTTATTTGCTCTTGTTTTTTCAATACAAACGCCCACGTCTCCTCTTTTACCATGAAACATTTTATGAAATAATCTGTTCCATTTTGTGTTCCCATTATAGAAACCTCTTTCCTTTGCTTCAGCAAGAAGTTCAGGAGTGACATTGGTCCTTGAAAAAACCATCTCAAAATCACTCACTTCAGGGAACTCATATTTTGTTATATCTAAAGACATAAAAATATGTTTTTAAACGATTAAACGGCAACAAAATTACTCGGATCGTTTTTATGGATCTTATCAATGAACAACACACCATCGAGATGGTCGACCTCATGTTGAAACGCCCTCGCGAGCGATCCGGAACACGATCGGGTTATTTTTTCCCCGCGTTCATTATAATATTCAACAACGATCGACGTGCTTCTTTCGACTTGTTCGTATGTATTCGGGATACTCAAACATCCTTCTTGATCGAGATCTTTTTCTTTCGAAAACTCGATGATCTTCGGATTGATAGCAACGATCCTTTTGGGATCTTTGATAACGATCAATCGAATCGAAACATATACCTGCGGAGCCGCCAAAGCGACACCGTCAGGAAACGTCTCCAAGACAGCGAACATCATATCAATCAAATTCTTTAATTTCTCATTTATTACATAAGAAATAGGAATTTCTTTTGATCGTTCTCGTAGACAACGACTCTTCGGATAAAGAGCTATGGTTGAAATGTGCATTTTGTTTTTTATTGATTTGTAAACGAACTTCGACCGGCACAGGTTAACATCTAATTTTTGCAGTGTCAACAAAAAACCGCGCGACCATTTCGAGATCGCGCGATTTTTTGTTCAACTATTTCAATTCCAGCTGTATCGGGCAATGATCGGAGCCGAGCATGTCAGAAAGGATCGTGGAATTTTTCACTTTCGGCATCAGATCGGATGATACGAAGAAGTAATCGAGACGCCAACCGACGTTGCGATCTCGTGCACGAGTTTTCATATCCCAAAACGTATACATTTCTTTTTTTGTTGGATAAAAATGACGGTACGAATCCACGAAACCAACATTCACCACCTCATCAAGCCATGCGCGCTCCTCGGGCAAAAATCCCGTGTTCTCTTCATTCTCTTTCGGACGAGCGAGGTCAATCTCTTCGTGTGCAGTATTGATGTCGCCACAAAAAATCACACTCTTTCCTTCTTTGCGCAATTTCAAAACATACGCCAAGAATTCATCATAAAAATCGAGTTTGTACGCAAGTCGGATCGGACCGCCACCGCCGTTCGGAAAATAAACATTCAGTATCACAAGATCACCAAATCGTGCTTCCACCATTCTTCCCTCTTGATCAAATTCAGGAATTCCCATTCCATATTTCACTTCATCGGGCTTTTTCTTTGAATAAATTGCCACACCACTATACCCTTTTTTTGCAATCGAGTGAGAAAAATATCCGTGATAACCGTCGGGATTTTTAATCGCGTCATCAAGTTCATCGGTATGAACTTTTGTTTCCTGCAGACACAAAATATCGGCATTAAGATCCAGTAATTCCTTCCAATTTCCCTTTTTTGCAATGGCACGAAGGCCGTTAACATTCCATGAAATTATTTTCATCTCCCTATTGTACCAAACAAGAAAAAAATTCCCACACCTTTGAGATTTTACTTTTTCCACACATATGTTTAAATGAATAGAACTATGCAAACAACGCACGAACCAAATGTCCAAGAAATAGTAAGCCTGATGAGAAATCCGAGCGAGGAGGACGTTGCATTGATAAAAAAGGCTTATGAATTCTCAAAGAAAGCTCACGGCGATACCAAGCGCTTTTCGGGCGAACCTTATTTTGTACACGTTTTTGAGACCGCAAAAAATCTTGCTATATTCGGAATGGATTCTCGTTCGATCGCGGCGGGTCTTCTTCATGACACTATTGAAGATGGACACGTAACTGCCACAGAACTTGAAACGGCATTTGATGAAGAAATATTATTTCTCGTCGAAGGAGTTACCAAACTTGGAAAATTGAAATACCGCGGATTGGAACGACATGCGGAAAGTCTCCGAAAACTCTTCGTCGCAACAGCAAAAGACGCACGTGTCATCATTATCAAACTCGCCGACCGCTTGCACAACATCAAAACCCTCGCCGGTCATCCTGAAAAAGAAAAACGCGAACGCATCGCTTTTGAAACACTTGAAATTTTTGCACCACTTGCCGATCGTCTCGGAATGGGTGTTCTTAAAGGTGAACTCGAAGATTACGCTTTTATGTATGCCTACCCTGAAGATTACAAAAAAGTCACTGGTCTTATGATACGAAGACGCGACGAGCATATGAAATACTTGGAAAAATTTCACCGTTCTCTGCAAGTCGAACTCGCGCTCCAAGGAATTAAAGATGTAAAAATAGGACATCGCGTTAAGCATCTTTACAGTCTTTACAAAAAACTCCAACGAAAAAATATGGACATCACTGAGATCTATGATGTCACTGCCTTGCGTGTGATTACAAAAACAGTCGGCGAATGTTATCAAATTCTTGGCATTATTCACAGTATTTGGAAACCACTCCCGGGTCGTATTAAAGATTATATCGCCTTGCCAAAACCAAACGGCTATCAAAGTCTTCACACAACTGTCTTCACCGGCGATGGCGGAATTGTTGAGGTACAAATTCGTACCGAAGAAATGCATCGCGACGCAGAATACGGAGTCGCTTCCCACCTCGCATACAAGTCAGGATATTTCGACAAAATGAGCGAACCGGGCGATAACCCAATGCTTAGAAAAAAACTCGGCTGGATTGAAGAGTTGATGTCGTGGCAAGAAAATGTTTCCGGAAATAAAGAATTTTTGAAAGAACTCAAAATGAACTTCTTCAAAAATCGTGTTTTTGTTTTCACGCCAAAAGGCGACACCATCGAACTCCCCGAGGATACCACCCCGATCGACTTTGCTTTCTTAATCCACTCCGATGTCGGTTTTCACGTTGCCGGAGCAAAGATAAATTATAAAATGGTGTCATTGAAGACAACATTAAAAAACGGCGATATTATAGAAATTCAAACAAAAAAAAGCGCCCAACCAACCCAAAAATGGTTAGAGTACGCCAAAACCAGCAACGCCCAACGCCACATCCGCGCATGGTTGATTAAGAATAAAAAGTACGAGGGAGAAGAATAGACGAGTCCTTAAAGTCAAAAGTCCTTAAAGTCTATAAAGTCACGACGATAACGAAACCGCGGCAGTGAGGATTGGGATGGGACCCAATCCGCAAGACCTTTTGAGCTGTTTTGTGAGTGGAGCGAAACAAAAGAGCCAAAAGGTGTACAGTTCCTGTAAGGAGCGAAAAAGTCCGCCGCGGTTTGAACAGGTTACACCACAAAGAGTGCATCCAATTTTATACTCCTTCCAGTCGTTAAAATTTAGGTCGCCCGCTTTTTTCAAGGTGAGTTTTTTTGTTTATATAGCGAGGCCTCGCCTCGCTATATAACAGTATTTTTCGTTCGTCATTATGTCCTCATGTTAGTGAAAGAGGCCCACTTTAGATTAGTTTTTGTTCGTCGTCCGTCCTTGCGAGCGCAGCGCGGCAATCCAGGAATACGTGACACATACTCCTAGATTGCCCGTCCGAACGGATTTTATCCAGGCGGGTTTCGTTTCACTCGCAAAGACGATTAAGTTAGTTTATAAAAACCGCGCAAACTCAAAAAGTTCGCGCGTTTTTTATATTACCGTGACTTTATAGACTTTTGACTTTATGGACTTTATAGACTCGTCCTCCTATATCGCAAAATTATCCAACGAATACAAATTATCATCCTCCTCAACCTTTTTGAACACGTCCTTCGCGATATCTTTTTCTGCGCTTTGACTCTCTTCATTCCTTGATTCCGCGATCACACTCTGTGCTTCTTTTCTGAACAAGTCGATATCGGGCAAAGCATCTTGTTCTTCTTTTATTTCTTCCTCCGCTTCATCCTCACCTTCTTTCAAAAGTTCGTCGACTTTATCCATTTCACTTTCTTCCTCAATTTTCCTTTCCGTCAATTCTTCCATCTTTTCCGTCATCTCTTCCTTAAATTCTTCCTCGTTTTTTACATCAAGCAAATCCATCGGCATTTCATCTTCCTCCTGCATCACTGTCTCGTGCGGTTCAATCACAGCCAATTCATCTTCCACAACATCCTCCGAAACAGCTCTCTCCGCAGGAACAGCATGATTATCATTCACAACCGCCACAATCGGTGCAACTTCAGCAACATGAGCAACCTCAGTCACAACAGGAACAACATCCACATTCGGCACACCATCTTTTTCAGCCCCTTCATCTGTCCCCATCATATGTTTCTCATCATCCTCCACTGCCTGCTTCATCTGCTTCCCCATCTCTCCCGATTCAGCCGCATTCATAAACGCCAGCAAATTTTTCAAGTCCTCATCCGAAAAGAAATCGATCGTAATCTTCCCACCAACCTCGCGCGTTTCAATATGCACTCGCGTTCCCAATTGCTCGGTCAGTTCCTTCTCCATCTGCAAAATCTCAGGATCAAAACCGCGATCTTTCTTTCGAATTTTATCTTTCGCAGAACGTCGCGCAATACTCTCCGCATCACGCACCGTCAATTTCTTGTACATAATTTCCTTGAACAACGTCATCTGTTCCTCAGGCTTGTCCTTCAACATCATGATCGGTCGCGCATGACCTTCCGTAATTCTTCCCGCCACAAGCGCATTCAAAATTTCCTCAGGCAAACTCAGCAAACGCAAACTGTTCGAAACATACTCGCGGCTCTTCCCAACCTTCTTCGCAATCTCCGAATGTTTGTATCCGAATTCCTCGATAAATTGATGAAACGCCCGCGCCCGCTCCACAGGATTCAAATCCTCGCGTTGCAAATTCTCAATAATCGCCAGCTCCAACTTCATCAAATTGTCGTTCTCCCCATGACGGATCACCACCGGCACCTGCGCCACCCCTGCCAATTTCGAAGCCCGCAAACGTCGCTCCCCAGCAATAAGCTCATACTCAACGACCAATCCGCCATCTTCCTTGGGAAACTCGCGCCGTGTCACCACCAGAGGCTGCAAAACACCATACTGTCGAATAGACTCCGAAAGCGCCTGCAAAGCATCCTGATCGAACTCGCGTCTCGGCTGATAAGGATTCGGCTTGATCTTATCCGTCTCGACCCAAAAAATTGAATCACTGACTAATTGGTTTGACATGTAATAAAAATAAAATTAACTAATTGATACCCCTAAGTTTAACACAAAAAAGTGCTCTCGCAAAAAAACGAACTGTGAAGAAAAAATCAAAACAGTGAGAAAAACCGAAAGTATTTTCGCCAGAAAATTTTATAAAAGACCGTCCGTGAAATTGTACGAGCTTCCACCTCGTACAGAACAGCTTACCCGCCCCTTTCGAAGTGAGTTCTGTTTAAAAAATATGGTGGCTGACCCCAAAAACTTTAATCTTTAAATATTCTAATTATTTCAGAAAGCAAAGTATCCATGTTTGGTTGAAAACTAACTTGTGTTTTATTTGGAAGTATTTCTTTTGTTCGTACTGGGGTATGAAGATAAGAATCAGAAATTTTCCTAGACGAAACTTCTAAAGGTAAAATAATATCCCTGAAACTTTTAGTTCCATAATTATTTGCAACTTCAGTAAAATTCTTTTTTTCAAAAATTGGAGGTATGTGATCAAGTATAGATCTAATGAGCATTCCACAAGACAAGTAATTATTCAAACTATAATTATCATTAAGTTCTTTACACATCTGTATGAGTTTTGTTAAATCATGTTTATTTGATTTAACTTGTGATAAACCAAGTATTATAGAATTTTCAATATAATAAATTTCTCCAGCATTTTTATTTATATTGCTTTTACAATTTCTTGATTTGCTAGTTTCCTTTTCAAATTCAAAAACAAAACTCTTCAAGTCACTCGGCAGATTAAGAACAAATTTTGCTATAGATTCATAGTAAATATGCGGAACAGTATAATAACCAGTCGCAGAGTAAGTGTCACGCGTCATAAATTTTGTTGGAAACAAACTATTAAAATAATCAGTGGCACTTTTAAGAGTAAATTTTTCAATTTTTGAAATATCAAAAGAATCATCCTTTGATAAATAAAGAATTATTTCTCTTTGAACATCTTGAAACTCACTCTCCAGTTCAATCGCTAAATTTTTAACTTGATCAAGAGATACACCAGATTCTGTTTCAATTTTTGCCCTCACTTGTTCATCGCTTTTTTCAATCCACCCATTCGGTACACCATTTATCAACCCCCATTCAATACTGAATCTTTCCATAGCTGCAGGTTCTTGAAAATCTTTATAAAAAAATTTTGCATGTCCGACAAATGAAGAACCGCTCCACGACTTCCCTACTTCGTGACAAATATTAATAATTTTTCCAGTTTCTTTATTAAAATTAGTTGCCTTTTGAATAACTTGATTTATTTTATGTTTAAAATTCTCAATATCTTTGTCCATATAAATATAAATGTTTAAAATTTACCTACTATTTCAATCGTAATTTGATGTGTCTATTTTATGAGCTTTTCAAAAAAATATTGTATTAAAAAGATTAAATATTTTTGTTTTATTTTTGTTTTCTTAAATAAACCACCGTCAAAAAGGTCGCACAAATTGCATACCAAAATGGGTCATAAACTTCGAAAAAATCTCCAAACAAAAATCCGTACAATGAAAAAATCGCTACAACAACTGCCAATTTGTAAATAAAAGGAATAATTTTTTTTATTTTTTCTTTCATATATTTTAATTATTTTATGGATTAACTGTTTCTAAATTATCTAAAGCGTATCCCATATCATCATACGAGGACCACGCATAAGATTGTGCATCTTCAATATTTAAATTAGCTTGGTCTAAAGCACTCTCATAAGAATTTCTTTCATATTCCAAATTAACAACTTGGTCACTCAAACCGTTAATTTCATTATTTAATTCTTTATGATCTTTCCAAAACAAAAGAGACATAATTATCAAACCAACAACAGCCCATTTATTATCATGCATAAAATTGTTTGTTAAAATACTAATAAAAAATGTGCCAGTCCTTATTTATTCTAACCATGAATATTCCAAAAACAATTATTTTTTGTTTTTGAAATACCAATAAGACGTTCCTCAACAGACTGACGCAATTCATCTGGCAAAACCTTTATAACAGTAACGCCGATTTTATTTTTTTCTTTTACTTCTTTTTTAATTTTTTCAAGCTGTGAACCTGTTTGTTCATTTTTTTGAAAAAGATGTTGAACTAGACGAGAACGAATAAATTGCAATTTTCGTTGTCCTATATACATTAATAACCATTTGTTCGTTCCGGCTTTTTTAACCCAGAGAGCATAAATATTTGCACCACCTTCAAGTATTTTATCCAATGTCTTAGCATTATATTCATAAGCTTTCCCCAAAACCTCTTTCGTTATTTTGTTGGTTTTATACTCAATCTCACAAACATTACCTTCTTCTGTAAGTTCTTTCTCTGCTTCAAAAATAAGTAAATCAAATTGTTTTGTTAAATCAAGTTTCATAATTTTATTATATTAAATAAGTTAGTTATTTTTACAAAACAGTATTTACGTCTTTTTGCATCTCAATCCACTGTTCTTCAAAAAATTGTTTTCTTTCTTCCTTTTGTTTCAACAACCACAATATTTCATTTGCATCATATTTTATATAACACATAGGCATTGCTTCATACCAACCACTTCCACCAAAACCTTTTGTTACTTCTATTTCACATTCTTTTGCTTTATTACTATTTTCATTCGTAGTACTAACATACCAATTCTGCCAATCTTCTTTTAATTCCTCAGTAAACAAATCTGGATTGACATCATGCGCAATATAAGACATTTGTTTTTCCTGTTCTATTTGCAACAAAACCAATGATCGTATTTTTCTTTGTAAAGATTCTTCAACATCATTCAAACAAGCTGAGGTTGCAGCATTACACGTAGCACTATCGAAACATTGTTTCAATGTTGTTTTCAGTGGATCAGATTGATAATTCCCTGAACTCTCAAAATCACCTTTAGCAAAAGCCTCTATATCAGATAGTTGATTATCACCAATTGTTGTTTTTGTTATTTCTATCGGTTTTGCATTTTCTAAAGTAAGAAGAGCACACGTTTTTTGTTTTTCAAACGGAGTTTGCATCATACTCAACCCAAATTTTGTATCCAAACATTCTTCAATTTTAACCTCCGTGACTTGGGGAATTTCTTTTGGTTGAATAATTAAATACACACCATAAAATAACGCAAAAACAATAACCGCTAACAAATAGTAGCCTACATATTTTCTATTATTTTTTTCTATTTTATCCATCGTTTTTATCTTCATTTAAATCGTAACTATCCATATTATTCCATGTTTCCTCTTCTTCATCATCATTGTTGATTTTCTCCTCCAATTC
>Ga0172379_10004531_pt1 | contig 20414 bp, 17 predicted proteins | sample GrowelOW334metaG_FD_119756 | JGI IMG/M metagenome (GOLD analysis project Ga0172379, IMG submission 119756) | Groundwater microbial communities from an aquifer near a municipal landfill in Southern Ontario, Canada - Groundwater well OW334 metaG | ecosystem: Environmental > Aquatic > Deep...
CAGTGCAAACGCAACGCCGAATAATCCGAATGCTAAAGTAATATATCCTAATTTTGATGGTTTGAGTTTCATCGCCAAATCCATTCCGTGCAAAGGATAAGGAGTATGGACATCATAATTTTTATACCCCAATTCTTGAACCTTTGAAGCGGCGTGAATTATTTCATCCGGAGTATTAAATAGAGCTGTTAAACCAAATAATTTTTTATCGCTCATTGTTGTTTCCCTCCATTATGTGAAGGCTGCGCCCCTTCGGCAACAGCTTTAATTTCAGACATAGCAACTACCGGAAGTGTTTTTGTAAAGATTAAAACCAAAGTGAAGAACAAGCCAAAACTTCCGATTAATGTTCCAAGATCATAAATTGATGGAACAAAGTATCCCCAACTTGATGGAAGAAAATCGCGGTGAAGACTTGTAACCGTAATTACAAAACGCTCAAACCACATACCGACATTAACAAGAATTACAATAACCAACATTATCGGGATAGTTCTCCTAATCTTTTTGAACCAGAATAACTGGGGAATGATCACGTTGCAGCTTATCATTATCCAATAAGCCCACGCATACGGACCGAATGCTCGATTGATAAAGACAAATTGTTCAAACGGATTGCCGCTATACCACGCAATAAAAAATTCCATACCATAAGCATACCCAACCATTGAGCCGGTAAGCAGAATTATTTTATTCATTTTTTCAAGATGGTTAAGAGTGATAATATGTTGTAAATCAAAAACTTTACGCACAAAAATCAATACCGTTACTACCATTGCAAATCCGCTAAAAATTGCGCCGGCTACAAAGTATGGTGGGAAAATTGTTGTATGCCATCCTGGAATAATTGAAACGGCAAAATCAAAACTTACAATTGTGTGAACGGATAAAACCAACGGAGTAGCAAATCCGGCTAAAAGCATATAAGCTTTTTCGTAATGCTGCCAATTTCTATGTGAATTTCTCCAGCCCAAACTAAATATTGAGTAAATACTTTTCTTCAATTTTGAAGCGGTTCTATCACGCAGTACTCCAAAATCGGGGATCAAACCGACATACCAAAAAACCAACGAAACAGTAAAATAAGTTGAAACCGCAAATACATCCCACACTAACGGCGATGTGAAGTTCACCCATAATCCATGCTGATTTGGATATGGGATTAAGTAACCGGCTAACCAGGGTCTTCCGGTGTGAATGATCGGGAAAATACCTGCGCACATTACTGCAAAGATGGTCATTGCTTCAGCAAAGCGGGCAATTCCTGTTCGCCATTTTTGTCTCAATAAATAAAGGACAGCAGAAATTAACGTTCCGGCGTGACCGATTCCAACCCAGAAGACAAAGTTCGTAATATCAAAAGCCCAACCTACCGGTTGATTTAATCCCCAAACACCGGTACCGTAAAGGAAAAGATAGCTAACACTAATCACTCCAATAAGGAGTAAAGTTAATGTAATAGATAATGCGATAAAAAATTTCTTGTCAGGTTTTTCGTCCAGAGGTTTTGCAATCAACCGGTCTATTTCGGCTAAAGTTATTCTACTTTCAATTACCGGCAGTTCTTGGGAGTAATCAATATTCACTATACTTCCTCCGAATGCGTATTTCTAAGTTTTGCTAAATAAGTTACGTTTGGTTTTACATTCAACTCTTCCAAAACATAATAACCTAACTTATGATTTCTATATTGATAAAATTCTCCTTTAGGGTCTTTAATATTTCCAAATTTTATTGCTTCTGTTCCACACGAATTTTGGCATGCAGTACGAACATCACTTCCTTTAAGCGGTTGATTTTTACGAATCGCTTCTTCGCGTGCATCCATAATTCGCTGGATACAGAACGAACATTTTTCCATTACTCCGCGCGAGCGAACGGTTACTTCCGGGTTGTGCATCAACGAAACGGAATCTTGTAAATAATAGCCATCAGCATAATGGTCTCTAAAATTGAAGAAATTAAATCTTCTTACTTTGAACGGGCAGTTGTTTGAACAATAACGGGTTCCGACGCAGCGGTTGTAAACCATTTGATTCAATCCATCGGGGCTGTGTTGGGTAGCTGCAACCGGACAAACATTTTCGCATGGCGCTTGATCGCAATGCTGACAAAGCATCGGCTGAACTGCCGCCTTCGGCTCTTCCGGTGTGCCGGAATAATATCTGTCAATTCTCAACCACATCATTTCCCTTCCCATTGCAACTTGATCTTTGCCCACAACAGGAATATTATTTTCGACGTTGCAGGAAGCGACACAATTTCCGCATCCAATACATCTGTTCAAATCGATTGACATTCCCCATTTCACATCGTTGTAAACAAAATCATCGTACATATTTGGAAGTTTGTGGTCCTTCCCTTTATGAAGAAATTCAGGGTCTTTTATGAATTGAAGTACAGTCCCCTCTTGAATAATATCTCTTTTTAAATGAGCGTCTTTGGTTAATGTGTCATCAAAATTCTGGTGATCTTGCGTTGAGATAACTTTATATGAACCATTTACTTTTGAAACTGAAGCATTTGTTACCATCCAAGGAGAATTTGAATTATCCGAAATAGAATAAAATGGCTGAACGTTAATACCGGCTTCTTCGGCAATAACTCCGGAATTTTTTCTTCCGTAACCGGTTTCAATTGAAATAAAATTATCTGCCACACCAGGTTGAAGAATTACCGGAAGTGTCATTTTTTTATTTCCAGCTTTCACTTCAATCAAATCATTATTTTTTACACTAAGAGCTTTTGCTGATTTTTCCGAAATTGCCGCGTAATTATCCCATGTAACTTTTGAAACCGGATGAGGAAGTTCTTGCAGCCAGCCGTTATTTGCATATCGACCATCGCCTAAGCGGTAACTTTCGGTAATTAAAACTATGAAATTTTTGTTTGAATTTTTAGCCGGGTTAATTCCTTTAAATGATGAAGATGAAAAAGATAAATTCAAATCAGCTGCTTCTTTTGTAGTGATAACGCCATCATGTAAAGCGCCAACCCAAAATTTTTCAAAAGTAAACGGTGATGATATTTTAGGAAAAATATTTTCCAACCAATTTTTCTTTAAATAATCGAGATAAATTTTTTCAGAATAATTTTTAGGATCGTCAGAAAACCAATTTAAAAGAATTGCTTCTTTTTGTCTGGTTGAATAAATTGGAGATATAACCGGCTGCTGTAAACTGTAAACGCCGGTACGAACATTATAATCGCCCCATGATTCCAACGTATGATTTACCGGTAAAACATAATTACTTGCAAATGCAGTTTCATTCTCAGATTCAGATAATGTAATTACCGTGGAAACTTTACCCAGAGCTTTTTCATATTGCAAATCCTGCGGAAGATGGTAAACCGGATTTGTATCGAAGTGAATAACAGCTTTAACCGTTCCGTTCTTCATTGATGAAACCAAAGTTTTTAATTCTTCACTTGAGCTGTAAATCGACTGAGAAATATCAATGGCATCAGTTCTGTATAATTTCGTATTTCCTAAAACTTCATTTAACAAATTAACGGCAACTTGTGTCTGTTCATCAAGCGCTCTGCCGCCGTAAACAATAGCTGAACCGCGGTTGGCAGCTAGATCATTTACCAAAAGCGATAACTTTTTATAATCAATTCCATTTTGAGAAGCGAAATCTTTTAAAGAGAAAGAGGAAATAATATTTTTAATATTCACGTCAACAGCGTTAGAAGAAATATTTTTCTTTGAGATTAACTCGTTTAATAGAGAAAGAACGAATGCTAATTGATTATCCGGACGAACACGAAAGCGGTAATCTGCATTCATTCCGGTTAACGACATACTCCCTTCCGCAACGTACAAGCGGTTAAAAGATTTCACATCATTAACATTTTTTCTGTCGGAGAATAATCTCATTTGCTCAATAACATTTCCTTCCACGCCTAAAAAATCACCTTCGAGTGAAAGGATAATGTTTGCTTCATTCCATTTTATTAACGGAAAAACATCCCCGCCATAACATTTCTTCCACGCATAGTTTTTAATTTCATTATGGAAAACATCGTAAGAATAAATTTTTGCGGATGGATATTTAAACTTAAATTCTTCAAATAATCTTTTGCTTGTTGGAGAATTGAAGCGATGGGTTACAACGGCTATTTCTTCGCCGGCAGCTGAGTCCATAATATTTTTTATTTGAGAATCAACACTCTCCCAGCTTGCTTTGTCGAAGATTCCACCTTGTTTTACCAATGGGAACTGCAAGCGGGAAGGATCATATAAATTAAGAATGGATGCTTCCCCTTTAGCGCAAATTTTCCCTTTATTTACTGGGTGATCGGGATTGCCGTCAATTTTTATCGGTCTGCCTTCTCTTGTTTTGATAAGAATTCCGCAATTTTGAACACAGCCGTTACACGTTGAAGCATAATAATTTGGTTTGCCAAGAGTAACTTCTTCAGGTTTTACGTTGTAAGGAATCACTTCCCCTTTATCTCTATAATCCGAACAACCGGCTCCGGCTAACGCGGCCGAAGCACTGAGCAGAGCAATAAATTTTCTTCTGGAGATGCCGGACAAGTTTTTATCGACACTAAAATCATCGGTTACGCTTTCAGAGAATTCATGTTTTTTGGCTTCGAGAGTTTTCTGATCGGCGTATAACTCTTCAAAACTTCGCCAATAATTTGCTTCCGGTTTATCATTTTGTGAAAAATTTTTATCAGCCATTTATAGCACCTGTCGAATTTCTCTTTACCGCATAAGGATTTTCTTTTACCGATATTTTAGCAACACTACATTTCTTGTTAAACAAAAGCTTAACAGGATTTGATAGAATTGCCGCACCAGTTATCAAAACAGCGCTCAGAGATATAAAAAATTTTTTTCTTGAAACTTTCATCTTATTTTCCATTCATAAACTATCTGTGGCAAGCCCAGCAATTGTCCGGACCGTTTTTCACTTGTTTTAAATAAGGTAATTTTGCCTGAGCATTTCTATGACAATCGAGGCAAGCCTTCATTACAAAAGAATTCATTTGTCCAACAACTTCCATTTGAGGAATATCCCCATGGCAGGAAACGCATTGAATCCCTTTATTTACATGAACGCTATGATTGAAATAAGCGTAATCAGGAACTTTATGGATTCTTTTCCACGGAATTGGAATTCCTTCTTTAAAATATTTTGTTAATTTGATTATCTCAGGACGATCTTTTCGCGCTATCGTATGACAATTCATACAAATTGAAGCCGCAGGAATACTTGCATGCCTCGAACTTTCAACCGAAGTATGGCAGTACTGGCAATCGATTTTCAGTGTTCCAGCATGAAGAAGATGAGAAAATTTAATTGGTTGAACTGGAGAATATCCAACCCCGTCTCTTTCCGCGCGAGATACAAAATAGGTGATGCTAAATGCTGCCACCACTACAAATAAAACCAAAGGCAATCTGACTCTCAGTAGATAATCTAAAAATTGCTTAGACATCTAATTCCTTTTTTATGATAGTTAAAATTCTAACAAACTTGATTAATTTTTAGTTCAATATTGGAAACACAATATTCATTTTTTTTGAAGAGTAGGTTAAAATGATCTAAATCGATGAGGCAAAGTTAAAAAATTGAATCTTAAAATAAAATATTTAAAAACATTTTCTTGTTAAATATTATTTTCCATGGATTTTTTTACAAGAGAAATTGTGTGCAGAACCTCCATTTTTAATCCATATTTTTTAATTCCGTACTTCAATTGTCCTATACAGCCCGGATTCCCGGCAACAACAACATCCGCTCCGGTGTCCTTGAGGTTTTTCATTTTACGTTCAAGAATCTTTTCCGCATCGTCATGGCGCGTTACGTTATAAATACCTGCGCTGCCGCAGCACCATGTTGATTCTTCTAAAGGAATCAAATTCAAACCCGGAATTTGCTGCAAAAGCTTTCGTGGTTCTTCAGTTATTTTTTGTGAGTGGCATAAATGGCATGCATCGTGATAAGTAACTGTTTCTTCCAAAGAATGCATTTGATTATTTGGACCAAAGTTCGCGAGAAATTCTGAAATATCTTTTACGCGTTGGGAAAACATTTTAGCTTTTTGAGCATACTGAGGATCATCTGCAAAAAGATGAACATATTCTTTCATAAAAGCTCCGCATCCCGCTGAATTGGAAATCAGAAAATCATACTCAAACTCTGAAAAGACATCCAAATTTTTCTTTGCAAGCTCTTTTGCCTTTTCAATTTCTCCATTATGTGCGTGAAGCGAACCGCAGCAGACTTGTTTTTTCGGCGTAATTATTTCACATTGATTTTTTTGAAGAACTTCGATCGTATCAAAATTTATATCTGAAAATGCTACATCCATTATACAGCCGGTTGAAAATGCTATTTTGTACTTGGCGGGATTTTCGGGAAAGGTTTTTTCTTTCAAACCTTCACTCGAAAAAACTTTAGATATTTTGGGAGTGAGACTTTCGATTTCAATCAATTTTTTAGCGGTTGGGAAAACGGACAAAACTTTTATTAATACTTTTTGAATGCCGGAATTTTGATAGAAGTAAAGAAATCTTGCAAGTAATTTGAGTCTCGAATGTTGAGCGACAATGGAATTGAGTAAGAATTTTTTAATTGCTTTATTTATTTTTGAAGAACCTACACTGCTATGCTCAATAATTACTCTTGCGCTTTCAACCATTTTTCCATATTGAACGCCTGCCGGACATGCGGTTTCGCAAGCCTGACAATCTAAACAAAAATTCATTTCTTCCGCAAAAAGATTTGATAACTCAAGCTTCCCTTCCGCAATTGATTTGATCAATTTTATTCTTCCGCGAGGAGAAGAACGTTCTAATTTTGTTAGTTCATACGTTGGACAAGTTGCAAGACACATTCCACAGTGCATACATTGCGTAAGAACATCATCGTTTGGTAAAAATTTTAAGAGAGTTGCTTTATCTTTGGGAGAAATCATTTTTATATTTTAGTGATGAGAATGAAAATCCGGAATTTGTTCTCTCTTTGTCGGAAGCGTTCCTTCACATCTTGGTGCAATCGTAAGAATTTTCCCGGGATTTAAAACATTGTTTGGATCAACAACCATTTTAATTTTTTTCATAAATTCAATCCCTTCTTTTCCGACAGCGCTTTCAAGAAAATCTTTTTTCGCTAATCCTGTTCCATGCTCGCCAGTAATCGTTCCTCCCAATTTTATCGCTTCGTTAAAAATAAAACCAAATGCTTTATGTGCGCGTGTAATTTCAACGGAATCTCTTTCATCGGTAAGGCATGTAGGGTGTAAATTCCCATCACCAGCGTGACCGAAATTTCCAATTGCTACATTAAAATTTGAAGCTGCTTCTCTAACCTTTTCAATCATCACCGGCAATTCGCTTCTTGGAACTGTCGCATCTTCTAAAATGGTTGTCGGCTTTCTCCTTGCCAATGCGCTGAAAGCCGATCTACGCGCAGTCTTTAAGAGTAAAGCTTCAGTTGGGTCTTCAGCAATCCGAATTTGCGCGGCATTATTTTTCTTTAATATTGAAACGATAGTTTCCGCATCTTCATCAACACTACTTACTCTTCCGTCAACTTCAATTAACAACATTGCTTCTGAATTTCGGTCTAACCCGATTTTCGTATAATCTTCAACACAATTCATTGTAGTATTATCTAGAAATTCAACCATGCTTGGTGTTATTCGTGAAGAAATAATGTCGGCAACAGATTTACCGCTGTCAATTATTTTTTTGAAATTCACAGTAATCGTTTTTGAACGAGTTGGAAGCGGAATGAGTTTGAGCAGAATTTTTGTAAATATTCCAAGCGTCCCCTCACTGCCGATCACTATATCTTTTAAATTATAACCGGCAACATCTTTAACACTTTTCCCGCCGATTTTTAGAAATTCACCGGTTGGAAGAATCATTTCAACACCGAGAACATAATTTTTTGTTACACCATATTTTAATCCGCGCAAACCTCCGGCGTTTTCTGCAACATTTCCACCGATAGTGCAAACATTCATACTTCCCGGATCGGGTGGATAAAACAATCCAAGTTTTTCAACTTCTTTTTGAAGAACTCCGGTAACCATACCGGGTTCGACAAGCGCGGTTAAATTTGCTATATCAATTTCTATAATTTTATTCCATTTTGTCATCACAACAACAATGGAATTCTCAACGGGAATAGAACCGCCGCTCAAACCTGTTCCAGCACCACGGGGAATAATCGAAAACTTTTCTTTGTTTGCTAAATGAAGTAATTCTGAAATTTGTTCGTTGTTTTGCGGAAAGACAACCGCTTCGGGAAGCTGTTGTAACATTGGTGTGCCGTCGTATGAGTAGCTGATTCTATCTTCCGGCGAATCGTAATAATGCTCGCTTCCAACAATTTTTTTAATTTTTTCTAAGATGAAAGGTTGCATAAATTTTATTCAATAAAATGTTTTATAAATATTTCTTTAACATTAATCCTGATAGTTATGCTCTACAACTAAAAGTATTGTATTATTTATTCGCCTTAACATGGTTCTTTCTAAATTTTCGTTCATAAGAACGAGATGAAAAGATTTAGATTTTTCATAATTCAGATATTTACTGAAATCGAGATTGAGCAAAAAAGAATCATTCGAAGAATCATTTTTCCCTTTGTAATATTTTATTATAATATTTTTTGTCGTGCAATAATTTCAAACCGTTTTGAAATTGCGTATCTGTAATCAAACTCGCTTTCACTCTGCCGTTCATTCCAAGATATCTGGAAGCTAATTCTTCTTTCAGCAGATCGAGAATATCGCGTTTATCATTTTCTACTAATTGAGTTAAGTTATCTTTAAATTCCTTTTGCAATTCCAACATTTTACTTTTTAACACAACATAAGTTTTGTCATTTTCCGAGAGGGAAACCAATTCATTAACTTTCTTTTCAATTTCAGATTGATATTTGTAATTTTCTTTTTGTAGAAACAAACGAAATTCCGCAAGGATTTTTTCATCTTTCAAACTGCTGTACGACTCTTTTTGATTTGAATCATAATAAATATTGGCAAACTTAAAGAGCAATCCTTTGGCTAAAATATCCTGTATAAAACTGCTGATTTTTTCATCTTGCACAATACTGTCCGGTGTAATTCCACCGGAACTAAGCACTCGTCTTTTATGATCTGTTGCAAAAGTAGATTCTATTAGCGTGTCATACTCGGCAATTACATCATTCTTTTTCCCGTAATCAATTTTCTGAATGCATCTTCCGCTTGGCGTAAAATATTTAGCTGACGTTATTTTAAGCGAAGTATTATAAGATAAAGGTGTAATGGTTTGTACTAATCCTTTCCCAAAAGATTTTGTACCGACGATAATCCCTCTATCGTGGTCTTGAATTGCACCGGCAACAATTTCCGAAGCAGATGCACTTCCATCATTAATAAGGAGCAGTAAATCTGCTTTTGGTAAAAGCGGCTCTTGCTGGGAATAATAACTTCTTAACGATGAGGTATCTCTTCCTTTTGTAGTTACAACTAATTCACCTTTTGGTATAAATTTATTAACGATATCTACCGCAACGTCCAACAATCCTCCGGGATTGCCGCGTAAATCCAAAACAACCGAATTAATTTCTTTTTGTTTTGATAATTCCAAAATAGCTTTTTTTAATTCATCGCCGGAAGAACGTCCGAAGACGTTCAATTTGAAATAAGCAGTATTACTCTCTTCGGGATAAAAACCGTAATACGCCAAATTTTTTACAACTATTTCTTCACGTATTAAATTAAATTTCAAAGTATCTTTTTCAGTCTCACGAAATACTTTGAGCCCAAGAAACGTTCCCGGTTCTCCTTTTACCATAGAAGAGATTTCGTCAAATTTTTCCGGAACAACTTTTTTGTCATTCACTTCTAAAATGATATCACCGACACGCAAACCTTGCCGTTGTGCAGCGTAACCTTCCATCAATTCAAAGATGGTAATTTGATTATCTTTTACACCGATTGATACGCCAATTCCGCCATATTTTCCATTCGTAAGAATTTCAATATCATCTTGTTTTTTTTCATCAATAAAATTTGTGTAGGGATCAAGCGTAGAGAGCATTCCTTTTATTCCCGCGCGAAGAAATTTTTCGGGATTAATTTCATCAACATAGTTGAAAGAAATTTCTTTGTACACACGGGTAAAGATGTCGATGTTTTTTGCAATCTCGAAATAAACATCTTTTTTAACGAAGACAAAACCGAAGAAACTAAAAAATAGTAATCCGGTTAATCCCCAAACAATTTTCTTTTTAAATGATTTTCCTTTAGAACTTTTCAAATTTTTCTACCTCTGCAATAATTTCATTATGAATGCTAGTTATGTCTTGTAAGCCGTTCAATACTTTTATTCTTTTTTCTTTTTCAGCTAAATAAAAATAACCATTTCTTACCCGTTCGTAAAAATCTTTTTTAGATATTTCAATCCGGTCAAGTTCGATTAAAGAATTTTGATGCTTTCTTTTTTCTGCTTCTTCTGTTGGAATATCAATAAAAAAAGTTAAATCGGGAATCGTATTTCCAATAACCAAGTTATTAATTTGTTCAACAATAGCAAGGGGAATTTCTCTTCCGAATCCTTGATACGCTGTAGTAGAATCGTGAAATCTATCCGACAGTACAAAATAGTTTTTTTCTAAATACGGTTGAATAACTTCGCGAACAAGCTGAGCGCGCGATGCTGAAAAAAGGAATATTTCCGTTTCAATAGTTAAATTCAGATGTTTTTTGTCAAGAAGAATTTCGCGTATCTTTTCAGATATTTCGGTTCCTCCCGGCTCTCTCATGATCTTAACGATCTTCCCTTTTCTCTCTAAAAACTCTTTTAACAATTTTACTTGAGTGGATTTTCCGCAAAAATCTATACCTTCAAAAGTTATGAACATATTAGTATTTCTTTATAATATATTTGATGCGTTCAGGGTCTAAATACATAAGTCGTACATATTGCGGTGGGATAACCGTAGGTGATACGCTTCCTACTGTATCGGAAATAATATCGTTGTAATCAATAAACACTTGAAAATCTTTTTCAGTAATTTTTCCCAAAAAATTAATTCCGCCTGTTACCGATACTGAAATTTTATCAGGTAAAAGCAAAATCGTTTTATCCTTTGGAGAATTTTTAAGTTCGATTGGGATATTTTGTATTTCCATATCAACAATTTTTTGGACGTCTCCATAAATTTTAACTTGCGTAGGATCAACATCTACCGCAGGAGAATGATTGATCCCAACTTGCTCCATAAATTGGTTAGAAATTCCTTTCACAAAAAAATCCTTGGTACTTACATCGGAGATATGACTAAGTAATGCTCTTGCACCTGTTAAAGTCACGGAATCCGGGAAAACACGAAGTTGTCTTGCAAGCCCATATCCTTTTCTAAAATCAATTGTAGCAACCGGGTTTACTTTAACTTTTTTACTAATCTTTTTATCCAATTCAATTTGGAAAAAAACCGGTGAAATATCTGTTACTTTGATATCATTGCTGAGCCATTGATTTTCAGATATACCGTTTACGAGTTGATATTTAAAAGAACTTTCTTTTGCAGGAAGAATACAGCGAAATGAAATATCTTTTGATAATAAAACAGATATTAGCCTCCAACCTTGTGCATTCACATTTAGAAGTATGGTTGAAGGTAATTCGCTTTTAATAGCAACACCATTATCATTTACCAAAATTTTTAAAGGAATTTCGATTTTATAATTAAAAAAATTCCCAAGAACTACTGAAATCCAAATGACTACAGCAAATAAAAACGAAGCGATAATTATAGGAAGTTTTTTCTTCATACTGTAAATATAAATGAAAACAGGTTAAACTTGGAAAGAGATTATTTTTTTAACGATTTAAAATATGCTAATAAGGTTTCCCGGTTAGCGCGTGATATCTCCCGCCCGTGAATTGGAAATATTTCAACCCCGCGTGCAAGTTTTCTTAATTGATGAACATTGAAACTTTCTAAATCTTCGGGAGAAACAGATGGAGTATTATATTCATGCTTCTTCTCTTCTTTTTTAGATATTACTTTTTTCTTGTTTTCTCCGGAAATACTTTCTTCCAATTGTAAATCTTTTAAAGCTTCGGCTTTTAATCGTTCTAAAGTACTGGCGCCATGACCGGTTTGCGGCTCAATAGCATCATCAAATAACGAGGCATTCATTATCGGTAAATTTACTTTCTCTTCTGTAGAAGCGACAATGATCGTATTATGTTCAGGTTCAGCTTTTGTTAATTTCTTTTCTTTCTTAAGAGACGGTTCCTCTTTAAGTTTCGCAGGCTTCGGGGGAATTTCTTTTCCCTCAAATGAATTTGCACTATCACTTGAAACAGTTTCATTGTCAGTTTCTGACAAAATTTCCGGGAAAAAGATTCCTAATTGTAAATCGGGATGAGGAATAAGATGCATAGAAATTAATTGACCAACCCGCTTAGCGGCAGCAGCACCTGCTTCAATAGCAGATTTTACAGCAGCAGTTTCGCCGATTATTTTTATAGTGATTAAAGCCGGAGTAACTTTCTCTTTACCAATTAAAGATACATTGGCAGCTTTAAGCATTGCATCAGCCGCCACTATTGCTCCAACCAAACCCTTTGTCTCAACTAAACCAAGAGCTTGAGGCATATAAAATTATTTAGAGCTTCGTTTCGGTAAAATCGATTCGACTTCCGTATGAGGTCTTGGAATTACATGTACCGAAACCAATTCACCTACACGTTGTGCTGCGGCTGCTCCGGCATCAGTAGCAGCTTTAACTGCTCCTACATCACCTCTTACCATTACTGTAACATAACCGCCTCCGATAGTTTCTTTTCCGAGTAGTTCAACTTTAGCGGCTTTAACCATTGCATCGGCTGCTTCGATAGCTCCGATTAATCCTTTGGTTTCAATCATTCCAAGTGCGTCAAGTGACATAGTTTTGCTCCATATTTGATGTTTTTGTTGTTCAAAAAATAAACGTTAATAACATTAATGTCAATCAGAATAAATAATATTTTTCAATGCCCCGTTTCAACAAGATATTCTTGAAGAATAATTGCTGCGGCGTTTCTATCAACTAAACCCTTTTCTCTTCTTTTTGATTTCTTTGGAACGGTAATCAAAATTCTCTCCTGCGCAAGAGAAGAAGAATAACTTTCATCAACAAGAATAACCTCAAGCGCAAAAAGTTGTTCAAGCTTTGTTTTGAACTTCATAATCTTTTCAGTCATTATTGAAGTTTGACCATCTTCTCTTAATGGATTTCCTAAAATGATTTTTTCTACTTCTTGCTCCCGAACAATTTTTTTTAATTCTACAAAAAATGAACTATCGTTTAGCAAAGTTAAAAAAGGATAGGCAAAAGTTTTTAGTGGGTCGCATAAAGCTAATCCGATCCGCTTTGCCCCGTAGTCAATAGCAAGAATTCTTGAAAGTTTTTCGCTTTCGGTTCTACTGGACATAATTTTCTAACCGGGTAACGGTATAAACGCCTTTTATCTTTTTAAGCCGATCGATAACACGTGAGAGGTGCTCTAAATTCTGAACGAATAGTGTAACCGTCCCTTCGAATTTTGAATTTTTTGTATCAATGTTAATCGATTTGATATTTGTATTTTGAAAGGTTACAACTTGATGTGCAATTTCGCTTAATAAACCGGGTTGGTCTTCACCTTTAAGCGAAAGTCCAACTATAAAATTTGAATTCTCAAGCGCCGGCCATTCAACGGAAATAATTTTTTCGGATTCTTTTTCAGAAAGCTGGAGCATACTCTTACAATTTTTCCGGTGAATTTTTATCCCTTCACCTTTGGTAATAAAGCCCACAACTTGATCTCCGGGAATCGGGTTGCAGCATTTTGAATAAGAAAAAAGTAAATCCGAACTTTCTCCATTAACAACCAACTTTCCACCTGAAGAACGTGCATACTGGGCAAAATTCTCAAATTCAGCATTCACTTGCGGGGATTTTTTTTCTTCTTCTTTGTCCGGTAAATGCGAACTTAATATTTCATCAAGATTAATTTTCCCTTGTGCAATTGCTTTATAAAGTTGCTTGGAGTTATCAAATTTTAAATTTAAATATACCTTTGCAATATCTTGTTGAGTAAAGGAAAGTTTCAATTTTTTGATTTTCTTTTCCCACAATTCTTTCCCCGCCTTAGCTAAGTCGTCGTCCTCTTTGTTCAACCATTTCCTCACCTCAGTTTTAGCTTTATGAGTTATAACAAACTTCAACCAGTTTCTATTCGGGTGTTGATTTTTTGAGATGATAATTTCTACTTGATCGCCGCTGTGCAGTTGTGTGTCTAATGGGACAATTTTTTTATTTACCTTTGCCCCAATGCAGTGGAATCCAATCTTCGAGTGAATATCAAAAGCAAAATCAACCGGTGTACTTTTTAGCGGCAGTCTGCGCAGATCACCGTTTGGAGTAAAAACATAAATTTCATCAGAATATAAATTCAGTTTGAAATTTTCAAGAATGTTTTTTCTGACGTCTTCTGTTCCACTCGATTCTATCATTTCACGAATCCAGGAAACATAGCTGTTCATTGTTTGATCAATAGTAGGATTCCCTTCTTTATATCTCCAATGTGCAGCTACTCCTTTCTCTGCGATGTCGTGCATTTTTCTAGTACGGATTTGTACTTCAACTAATTCGCCGTCCGGCCCAACAACGGTAGTATGAATTGATTGATAATTGTTTGTTTTGGGAATTGCTATATAATCTTTAAATCTATCCGGGACCGGAATAAAAACTTGATTGATAATCCCAAATGCAGTGTAACATTGATTGACGTCATCGGTATCCAAAATAATTCTCACAGCAAAAAGATCATATATTTCTTCAAACGGTTTGTTCCGTTTAATCATTTTCCGATAAATGCTGTAAAGATGTTTTGGTCTCCCGCTTATTTCAAACTTTATACCGTATTCATTAATTTTTTGGATGATTGGTTCGGAAAATTTATCAATATATTTTTCGCGCTCAGGACGTTTAGCGCTGATTTTCTTTTTAATGTCTTCATAACCTTGTTTGTTCAGTTCCTTAAAAGCTAAATCTTCCAACTCCCATTTTAATTTTCCTAGACCGAAACGATGGGCAAGCGGGGCATAAATTTCAAGTGTTTCTTTTGCAATTCTTTTTCTTTTTTCAGGATTGAGAAAATCAATTGTCCGCATATTGTGCAAACGATCGGCAAATTTTACAACGATCACGCGAATATCTTTTGAAACAGACATCAAAAGTTTGCGGTAATTTTCCGCCTGGTTAATATCCGCCCCTTGAAAAAGCTGTTGAATTTTCGTAAGCCCATCAACGATTAGCGCAATATCGTCTCCAAAATTTTTCTTGATGGTATCTATCGAATATTCCATGTTATCTTCAACAATATCATGGAGTAATGCACATGAGACGGAAATATCGTCAAAGGGAATTTCTGTAGCCAGAATATTTGCCACAGCGTAAGGATGCGTAAAATAAGGCTCATTTGAGGCTCGCGTATCATTTTCATGCGCTACTGCCGAAAAGTCAAATGCCTTTTTAATAAGCTCAACATTTACTGCGGGTAAATTCTTTTGACAGTTTCTTATTAACTCGTCAAGCATTATAGCCGCTGTTACCGGGGCAATATTCATAGTCTATTTATCTTTTTCTAACGTCGTTAATTTTTTTCTTAAAGCGATTATTCTCTCTAACCGCTCCCCTAAAATTTGTTTTTCATAATTCGTGAACTTCTTCTTAAAAAGGATTTCATTGCAAAGAAGAAAAGCTTTGTCATACTCACCTTGTCGTTCATAATCTTGAGCAATTTTATGTTTCAAAACAATTTCATTAATTCTATTTGCCTGTTTTTCTGAAGCATACGAAACCAACAGTTCATAATGGAGTTCAATCGCTTTAGAAAGACTGACGTCTTCATAAGCACGGGCTAAAGCCCACTTAAAACTCCTGTTGTTAGGATATTTTTTCAACGTTTCTTCAGCTAATGAGATTGCCGATAAAGATTTTTTCTGATCAATATAAATCCATAAGAGAGAAACGACACCGGAAACATAATTATAACTTTCTCTTTCAATTCCTTTATTTAGCAATTGAATACCTTCAATTTTTTCATCTGCGAAAAAAGGAAGCCATGCCGCTTTCACACTTTTCCAATATTTATAAGTGCCAATCGCTATTAAAGCTTCATTGAACGATGAATCAATTTTTAGACAATTCTCAAAATAATTTACAGCATTTATTGCCTCTGCGAAAGTCGAAAACCATTTCCCTTGCACTGAAGAGAAGTAAGCCCGGTAACCTTTCACCATTCCAAAAAAAAAGTTTGTCCAAAGTGATTTCTTATCATTATTTTTTTCGACAATAGATTCGGCTTCTTCTAAATATTTTTCGATTTTTTCAGTTTCAAAAGGAATAGCGAGATCATTTGCTTTAGTAATTAACACTGCCGCCATATAAAGTTTTCCGAAAGGCAAATTAGGATAAGCCTGATCAAGCGTTTGAAAAGTTTTTCCGGCTTGGTCATAATTTTGTTCCATAATTGATCCAATTCCCTTTTTTAACAGAAAATCAACATGCTGATCCGGATAGCTTTGCGCAAAAGTAATTGGAAGAAAGAAAAGGACTAAAAAGAAAATTTTATAACGTGCCAAAAGTTCTGTCTCCGGCATCGCCAAGCCCCGGCAATATATATCCGCGCTCGTTAAGTTGTTTATCTAAAGCGGCACAAAATATCGAAACATCCGGATGGTCGTTCGCAATTTTTTTAATCCCTTCCGGAGCCGCTACCAAGCAAGCGAAAACACAATTTTTTACACCGCGTTTTTTTAAATACTTTAACGCTTCGGAAGAAGAACCGCCTGTTGCCAGCATTGGATCAAGTAAAATAACTCTCGCGTTGTGGATGTCTTTTGGAGTTTTGTAATAATATTCCACCGGTTCAAGAGTTTCTTCATTTCTCTGTAAACCGATATGTCCAACTTTTGCATCAGGAATAACTTCAAGAAATCCGCTTACCATACCAAGTCCGGCACGCAAAACCGGTACGAGCACGACATTTTGTTTTAGTAGATATCCGGTTGTTTTTTCCAAAGGAGTTTCAACATCAATTTTAGTTAAGTGATATTCCTTACTGATTTCAACAGCAAGAATAAGAGAAATTCTTTTTACTGCAGCGCGAAACACTTCCGGATTTGTTTTCTTGTCCCTAAGGATCGTTATATCTTTTTTAATTAACGGATGGTTGTTTAGATAAAATTTTTTGTGCGTTATTTTCATGTAACTCTCATTTTAATGATTCTGCTTTTCTTCCTAACACCGATAACAAATTTATAAACGGCGATAACGGAGGAGTATAATTATATTCCGTTTGTGTTAATTGAGTAACCGGAATATTATTTTTAATGTAAGTCGAAATTAGATCAGCGTAGCCCGAAACTTCTTTTCCGCCTAAAAACGAAGCGCCTAATATTTTTTTTGAAGAACGATCGAACAATATTTTTCCAAAAACCGTGATGCTCTCTTTCATAACTTTCACAAGATTAGGCACAGCTTCGACCACCGAAGAATATGGAATATTTTTGTTCTGTAATTCTTGTTCGCTTAAACCAACTTGAGCAAAATAACTATTAAATATTTTCACCGAAATATTTTTTATTACCGGTTGTAAAAAAGCATTTCCAAACGCTGCGTTCTCTCCGGCAATATGTCCTTGCCTTTGAGCCAACGTAGCAAGAGGAAAGTAATCATCACTGCGGGTAATAAAATTTTTAATCTCGATGCAATCTCCGCATGCGTAAATATCTTTCTGCGAAGTCTGCAATTTGTTGTTCACTTTTATCCCGCCGAACTTTCCAATATCAAGTTTCGCTTGGAAAGCCAACGAATTGTTTGGTGAAAAACCGGCGCAAGTTATTACAAAGTCAATTTCAATTGAACGTCCTTCAGACACTAATTCAACAACTTTAGAATTATTAAATCTGTACTTAACATTTTCCGCATTTTCTAAAAAGTTAATCTTCTTTTCATCCAATATTTTTTTAACTAATTGTCTAATTTCTTTATCGGCAGAAGGAAAAGGTTCGCTCGCTTGCTCTATTAAATAGACTTCAAAGCCGAGTTTGTTCAATGCTTCAGCGGTTTCCAAACCGATGTATCCCGACCCAATGACACAGGCCCTTTTCTGTTTTGCTTCACTAATAAACTTTTTAATTCGAATTACATCTTCAACAGATTTTAAAGGAGAAACATTCGTGAGTTCGGAAGAGAATTGAGGAACGCGTTTTACTTTTGCACCTGTTGCAAGTATTAATTTATCATAATTGAATTCAAAAGGTTTTAATTCTTTTAACGAAAGAACTAAAACACTTTTTGTGTGAACATTAATTTTTTCTACTTGATGTTTGGTGTAAACTTTCACGTTTTTTTCTTGATAAAACTTTTGTTCATCAAAAAAAACAATGTCCAATGGATTTTCTATTTCACCCGAAAGCACATATGGAAGTTCGCATGTGCCGGTGGAGATGTAATTACTTTGTTCAAATATAATAACCTTTGCATTTGGATTAATGCGCTTCGCTTTTGCAGCTGCAGCCGCACCGGCGGCATTTCCGCCAACAACCACAATGGTTTGCTCAGGTTTCATTTTTCTTTAAAACTTAACGTGAACGGAACTCCGTAAAAACCAAAATGTTTTCGGATGAGTTTTTCCAGGTATCTTTTGTACGCTTCAGTAATATTTTTTGGATAGTTTGAAAAGAAAAGAAAGACGGGATACTTTGTGCCGACTTGATTTATAAATTTTATTTTAACTTCCCTACCCGTAGAAGTTGTCGGCGGCGGAGTTCGTTTAATTTCTTCCAGCAAAGTATCATTTAACTGATCGGTGGGAATTCTCTTTTTTCTTTCCACTTCAATTTCTTTTGCAAGATCAATGAGTTTAAATATGCGCTGTTTGGTTAGTGCTGAAATAAAAACTACCGGCACGTAATCAAGCGAGCCGATTTTGTCGCGTAATTCCATTTCAACTTTTCGCGCAGTGTTCGTTTCCTTTTCAACCAAATCCCATTTGTTGTAAGCGATGATAATCCCTTTTCTCCGTCGCACCGCTTCATCTAATATTTTTTGATCTTGATTTTCAAGTCCGATTGTTGCATCAATTAAAATGACCGCTACATCTGCTTCCGCAATAGCCTTCAAAGTTCTGATTGAAGAAAAATATTCTATACTTTCCAGAATTTTACTTTTCTTTCGAAGTCCGGCTGTATCGATTAAAACAATATCTTCTCCGTAATATTTTATAACCGAATTGATGCTGTCGCGTGTTGTACCGGGAATATCCGTTACGATGCTTCTATTATATCCGAGAAGTGCATTTGTTAAAGAAGATTTACCAACATTCGGTCTGCCGACGATTGCAATTTTTAATCTTTTATCTTCCTCTTCTTCAACCTGTTCAACAAAATCATTCGTTAAAAGATCAAGAAAATCGCCTGTGCCTCTTCCCACCAAAGCAGAAACCGGAAGAGGATCGCCGAGACCAAGAGCGTAAAATTCATGTAACAAATGATCCTGGTTATGTGAATCAACTTTATTCACAAGCAGAAAACATTTTTTCTGAGCCTGACGCAGCATTTGCCCAATTAAAGTATCAACCGGTAATATACCATCGCGCGAGTTGGTTATAAAAAGGATGACATCCGATTCTTCAATTGCAATTTCAACTTGCTCACGGATGGCCGTTTCAAAAAGGTCGGGAGAATTAGGGACGTACCCGCCTGTATCAATTAAATTAAATTTTTTATTATTCCACTCAACTTCTCCGTAATTACGGTCTCTTGTTATGCCGCTCGCATCATCAACAATTGCATCGCGTACACCGGTTAAACGGTTATAGAGAGTTGATTTACCGACATTCGGTCTTCCTACTATTACAACTAAAGGTATTTTCATTTATTGTTTGTTTTTCTAATTTTTTCATTGTAAAGGTACGGAATTTTTTGAGATTTGTAATTAAGAGAAACCCGCTAAAGCAATATAAAAGCAAGATATTACACCCCTCTGACAGCATTGAACCTAAAAGCTAAATGAGTACCTTTATAAGAATAACCCCTTTTTTAAGCCACCTTAAACATTTTTTGATATTTTTGTTTCAGTATTTTTAGATCATGCACAGTTAATAGAAAAATCTCTTCTATATGAACAGCCAACTCATCAGCTCCTTCAAATGAATTTTGTCTGCCAAGCTGCTCAAGGTCTGCGGCAATTTTAGTTATTTCTTCCAATCCCAAAGTAACGCTGCCCCCTTTTAATTTGTGAGCGCAAAATACAAGGTCTTTTGAATTTTTATTTCTAACCGCTTCAATAATCAATTCAATCAACTTAGGAGTATCCGTTAAATAAATATCCAATATTTCAACAAAGAACTG
>Ga0172379_10004532_pt1 | contig 20413 bp, 20 predicted proteins | sample GrowelOW334metaG_FD_119756 | JGI IMG/M metagenome (GOLD analysis project Ga0172379, IMG submission 119756) | Groundwater microbial communities from an aquifer near a municipal landfill in Southern Ontario, Canada - Groundwater well OW334 metaG | ecosystem: Environmental > Aquatic > Deep...
GGGACCCCCCAGTCACAGCTGGCCAACTGTTTTGTTTTGCCGGTTCTGGATTCGATTGAGGGAATATTTGAGAGTGTGAAACAGATGGCTTTGGTACATCAAACGGGGGGAGGAACGGGGTTTAACTTTAGTAAATTACGACCTAAAGGTGACGCGGTTACCAAGAGTAGTGGTGGGTTTGCGACGGGGCCGGTGTCGTTTATGAAAGTTTTTGATATTGCGACCAGACAGGTGATGCAGGGAGGGAAAAAACGGGGGGCGAATATGGGAATTCTCAATGTAGACCACCCAGACATTTTGGAGTTTATCACTTGTAAGAGCGAAACAGGAGAGATCGAAAACTTTAATATTTCGGTAGGGATTACCGATAAGTTTATGAAAGCTGTGGAAAGAGACGACAACTGGGAGTTGATCAATCCGCGCACAGGAAAGATTGTCCAGACTTTGCGAGCTCGGAGTTTGATGTCACAACTAGTAGCACATGCATGGCGGAATGGAGACCCAGGTTTGGTTTTTTTGGATCCGATCAATCGGAACAATCCATTACTCAAGAAATACGGAAGAATCGAGGCGACCAACCCATGCGGAGAGCAGCCCCTGCACCCATTTGATGCGTGTAATTTGGGAAGTATTAATTTGGCGAGAATGGTAACTGGCAGGGTTGATCCCTCGCACAGCAAGGGATCAACCCTAGTAAAAATTGACTGGGAGCGACTAGAGTGGGTTGTTCGAACGGGAGTCCAGATGTTGGACAAAGTAATAGATGTATGTAAATATCCCTTACCTCAAATCACGGAGACGGTCCGGGCGAACCGACGAATTGGTTTGGGAGTGATGGGATGGGCGGATATGTTATACCAACTGCGGACGGCATACGATAGTACTAAAGGGATAAAATTAGCGGAAAAAGTAGCCAAGTTTATTCAGGTGACAAGTTGGAGTGAGAGTGAGAAGTTGGCAAAGAGAAAAGGAGAGTTTCCAAGATGGAAAGAATCCGGCTTAAAAATGAAAGCCCGCAATGTAGCGATAACAACGATCGCCCCGACGGGATCGATTTCGATGTTGGCTGACACTTCAAGTGGGATAGAACCGGTGTTTGCGCTAGCGTATACCAAGAATGTGGTAACCGAGGCGGGACTTAGGTATATCAATAAATATTTCGAGAAAGAATTGGCTGAAAGCGGGTGGGCAGATGGTGATGCGGAACACAAAGTGCGTGACCGGATTATCAGAGAAGTAGCAAACTGGGGGAGTTTGGCCAAAGTGAGCGGGGTGCCGGAGGAAGTGAAGGGGGTATATCGCACGGCACATGACATTGCGCCGGTTTGGCACGTCAAGATGCAAGCAGCGTGGCAAAAATATACAGATAATGCGGTATCCAAAACGATTAATTTTCCCCAAAGTGCCACGATCGAGGAAGTGGAGTCGGCATACATGATGGCTTGGAAAATGGGATGTAAGGGAATGACAATCTACCGAGATGGATCGAGAGAGACCCAAATTTTGTCGATAGGATCGGACCGACCCGCCTTCGCTGAGGCTACGGCGGGTAAACAAATTATTCAGAGTAAGATTAGAACGGAAACGCTCAAGGAGCGAAGCCAAAAGTTAAAATTGAGTTGCCCGGAATGCGGGGGGAGGCTGGCTGTCGAAGAGGGGTGCAGTAAATGTTACGGATGTGGGTATAGCGTATGCAACGGATAATTTTGGCCAGTGGGAGTGCTAGACGCAGGGAACTGTTGGGGAGGTTGGGAGTTGAGTTTGAAGTCAAAGAATCGGGATATGATGAGACGGGAATAAAAACGGATGATCCGGCGGAGTTGGTGACCGAATTGGCGATCCAAAAAGCCTTGGCGGTAGCCAAGTTGGAGACGGATGCGTTAATCATGGGGGGAGATACGATTGTGGTAGTTAGGGGTGAGATTGTGGGGAAACCCAAGGATGAGGCAGATGCAGAGAGAATGTTGCGACTACTATCAGGGACTAAACACCAAGTGATTTCGGGGTTGGCCTTGGTGAATAGCTTAACGGGAGACCAACTGGCAGGGCACGAGGAGGGGGGAGTAAAGTTTAAGGAATTAACTGAGGCAGAAATTAATAAGTATGTAAAAAGCGGAATGTGGAAAGGGTTTGCAGGAGGATATGCCATCCAGGGTGCAGCAGCTCCCTTTATTGTCGAGCAGACGGGGAGTTTGTCGGCGATTGTGGGATTTCCGGTAGTACTGGCTACTGAGTTACTCGAACAAATGGGAGTGATGGTAGAAATAGATCCAATCGAACTAGAGATAGAAATAAAGAAAGAAGTGGGCAAATGAAACAGGGTTTGATCTATGTGTTTACGGGGGAGGGGAAGGGAAAGACTTCTGCGGCGGTCGGGATTGCCGTTAGAGCGGCTTTACGGGGGATGAAGGTAGCAATTGTACAGTGGTACAAAGAGGAAAGATGGCCGATTGCAGAACACAAGTTGGGAGAGAAGTTCGGCAATATCCAGGTTTATCCGATGGGAGCTGGGTTTTACCAGTTGCCGAGCGATCATGCGACGCCGGAAGAGCATGAGAAGGCAGCGAGGGAAGCCTACAAAAAAGCTGAGGAATTAGTGGGGAAGGTAGAGGTGTTGATTCTGGATGAAGTTTGTAATGCGATTGGAGATAAGCTTGTGACGGAAGAGTTGGTAATCAAATTATTGGAGCAAAGAGGGGAGACACACGTTATTTTAACGGGGAGAGGCTTAACAGAGAAAATTAAGGACATGGCTGATTTGGTGACCGAATGCACGAAAATCAAGCATCCGTTTGATACGGGACGACTGGCTACCCCGGGACTTGATTACTAGTGTAAAATTCTGTCTTAGATAATTAATCACACTGCTTGGAGGAAGATATGTCGTTCTCTAGAATGGAAATGTATGGAAGGCTAGGATTGGCTGAACCTCGGTTACCCACAGAATTGTTTACTGGGGTGAGGAATAACGCAATCGAGCTGATGCAAGAATATGGGGAAAAGTTGACAACTAAACCAGATTTGTTTAAGCGGATCTTGGGTGGGAAACCGCGAGAGTATTGGAAAGCAACGACCAGTGTTAAGCGAGGTACGAGGGGAGAGAGTGTCTTTGTGGTGATGCGAACTAACCCAGAAGAAGATGTTAATGCTGGGGATTTGGGAAGCGCAAGAATAGGAATTTGTTTACATACAAAAGGTGCTGCTGATTTATATCTAATCGGAATTGGTCAAGGTGATTCTTATTTTGAAGAACGAGTAAGTGGGATCGAGCCCAGGAGGGTTGAGGGGAGTGTTTGTTTGAGGGAGTTAAATGAGTCGTTTTGGGAGGAATTAAAGAATGCATTTGAATGGAATAGAGAAGTGAGATGGGAAGATAGTCCTTAGTGTAAGTTTTGCCGTATAATGAAAGAATGGTTGATCTCAAAAAAGAAGTGGAACCAGGACGACAGCCTTTGGGGGAACCGGAGAGAGAAATGGTGGGAGAAGCAGTACAGCCAGAGGTAGAGTCGTGGGTCACGAAGATCGAGAAAAAATTGGCGCGGGTGCCTAACCAAACGCAGGATGTAACTGATGATTCGGTAGTAATCCAGAGCCCGCAGGCTGCTCAGCCACCAGTAACACTGCCGATTACTCAACAACAAATGCAAATAGGGAAGAAAGCAAAGCCGGAGTTGGGGATTGCCTGGCTGGTAACTTGGGCAATTCGCCAGATCAAAAAATTGACTAGAATTGGACGGAAAGTTAGACTGCAGGACTTGCCGGAGGCAAAATAATGCAAGGATTAGATCAAGTATCAACGATCATGACAAACCTGGCTTATGCGTTGGTATTTTTAGCCTTGGGATTTTGCGGATTATTGGCTTTGGGTTATGCGTTTTTGCTGTGGGTCCGTAATCGTAATAGAGAAGAATATAGCTTGTCATTTGTAACGTTAGAAGTGGCACTGCCCAGGGATAATGAGATCAAGATTGATGCAGCGGAGCAGTTGTTCGCCAGTTTGTACTCGGTAAAAAATGATGAATGGTACAGTTTTTTACTGTCGGAGCATGCGGTTTCGTTTGAGATCGTAGGAAAGAAAGAGGATATTCGGTTTTACGTGTCGGTGCCGCATGAACTGATGGAGTTAGTGGAAAAGCAGATCCATGGGGCGTATCCGGGAGCAGAGATCAAAACGGTCGAAGAACCAACTATTTTTACTGAAAATGGGAAAGTGGCCTACGAAAGTTTGGTCAAAAGCCGAGCCGGGTATTACCCGATCCAATCTTTTCGTGATTTGGCGACTGACCCTTTATCCTCGATTACCTCGTTCTTGGCCAAGATACGAGAAGAGGAGGGAGCGATGCTCCAGGTGGTGGTATCCCCAGCTTCGCTTCGCTGGAGTAGCCGCGGGCAGGGATATATTAGTAAAAGCAAAAAGGATGAAAGTAATCCGGAAAAGGCGAGCTATACGGTGGATCCCAAGAGCTTGGAGGCGGTTGAGCGTTCGACAGGCAAGAGTGGATTTGAGGTGTCGATTAGGTTGGTTGTCAATGCACCAACCAAAGGTGAAGCTCAAACACTGCTAAAGCAATTTGCCGGGACTTTTGCCCAATTTGCGGGTCCTTACAACAAGTTTGCAAAACAGAAAGTGTGGCTGAAGCGGCTGTTTATGATCGATTTTGTCTATCGCTATCAAGCGATGTTTAGGGGCAAGTCAATCTTAAACTCGGAAGAATTGGCGACAATTTTTCACTTTCCCAATAAACAGGTGGAAACACCCCACATTCATTGGCTAACGGCCAAAAGTGCCCCGGCTCCGGCGCAAATTCCGAATGAGGGATTGTATTTGGGGAAGAGCGTGTACCGGGGGATGTCGCGGAAAATATATATTTCGGAAAAAGATCGTGCCCGCCACATGTATATTATTGGGAAAACTGGTACCGGCAAATCAGAACTATTGATGGATATGATTTTGCAGGATATCAGAGCGGGGAAAGGAGTATGTTTTATTGACCCCCATGATACGGTAGAGAAAATTTTGGAGTATATTCCTCCGGAGCGGGCAGAGGATGTCATTTATTTTGACCCTTCGGATACGGAACGACCGATGGGATTGAATTTGTTGGAAGCGAGAACGGAGGAAGAGAAACAGTTTGTGGCGAGCTCGATCATCAACTTGATGTATAAATTGTACGATCCTCACAAGACGGGGATTATCGGTCCTAGATTTGAACACGCGATTCGAAATGCCATGATGACGGTCATGGTGGAACCAGGCGCGACATTTATTGAAATTGTGCGGATTTTGACTGACCAAAAATTTGTGCAGGAACTGCTGCCCAAAGTGCAAGATCCGATTGTGCGAAGGTATTGGACAGATCAGATTGCCCAGACAGCGGACTTTCACAAATCGGAAGTGTTGGACTATATCGTGTCAAAATTCGGCCGATTTATTACCGATAAAATGATGCGGAATATTATTGGACAGTCATATTCGTCGTTTGATTTCCGGAAAGTGATGGATGAGGGGAAGATTTTGTTGATTAATCTAGCCAAGGGAAGGATAGGGGAAGAAAACTCGGCTTTCTTGGGGTTGGTATTGGTGCCCAAGATCCTGGTCGCGGCTATGAGTCGGCAAGATATTCCAGAAAAAGATCGACGAGACTTTAATTTGTATGTCGATGAGTTCCAAAACTTTGCAACCCCCGACTTTGCCACGATTTTGTCCGAAGCCAGAAAGTACCATTTGAATCTAACGGTGGCGAACCAATTTATCGGCCAAATTGAAGAAGAGGTAAAAAATGCCGTGTTTGGAAACGTAGGCACTTTAATGTCTTTCCGGGTGGGAGTACAAGATGCTAACTTTTTACAGCATGAGTTTACCCCGACTTTTTCAGAAGCAGATTTGACCAATGTGGAACGATTCCATACTTTCGTAAAAACCATTGTAGATAATGAGCCGATGCCACCCTTCTCGATGGATTTGACTCGGGATATTGAGGCTGAGCGGAAGTTGGCTAACCCCAAATTGGCGGAGATGATCAAGAAATTGTCTCGGCTCAAGTACGGGAAGGATAAGAATATTTTGGAAGTGGAGATCGCTAAGCGGGCAAGGTTGTAATTTTCCTGAAAAAAAGAATAACATATTGTTTATGGGATGGTTGATATTAACATTGCTTAGCGCCTTTACATTGTCGATTTCGCGTATTTTGCAGCGCGTGCTTTTAAGGGGGGAGGAGAGCGATAGTTTTGCGTTTAGCTTTGTTTTCCCTTTACTTGTGTCGATAGTCATTTTTGGATATTTGTTGGTAACAAGCACACTAGAATTTCCTGATTTGTCTGCAGTTATACTCAACGTTATTTTGATGATAATTTTTTATAGTATTGGAAGTATTTGTGTCTATTATGCTTACAAACAATCGCCCGCTTCTGAAGTTTCGATAATCTTTGCATCAAGTAGTGTGTGGTCAGTGTTATCAGCGGTCTGGTTTTTGGGCGAAAACCTTTTGCCCAAGAATATTGTTGGAATAGTAGCAATTGTTGCTGGTTTGGTAGTACTCAACTATCAGAAATCGAGATGGAAATTGGAAAAGGGACACTTGTATGCGATGGTGAGTGCGGTATTTTTTGGTGTGGCTTTCACCAATGATGCCGTAATCATCCAATATTATCACTCGGCTCCTCCATATGTTTTTTTAGCTTTTGTTCTACCTGCTTTAGCCATACTTGCATACCGACCAAAGTTGGTTATGAACATACCGTATTTTTTCTCCAAAAAAATGCTTGGTAAATTCCTACTGACGGCCGCTACATATGCCTTGTCTGCGATTGCGATATATTCGGCATATAAAGTGGGAGGAAAAGCTTCGATAATCACTCCAATTCAGCAAATTAATATTGTTTTGACGGTCATTTTTGGCTATTTCTTATTAAATGAAAGGGAAAAATTAATACAAAAATTTATTGGTAGTACCTTGGCTTTTTTGGGTGTTCTCTTGTTGATTTAACTTAGATACTCCCAGAGGTGATAAAATGAGTGAATTGGGTCGATAGCTCAGCTGGTTAGAGCGCGAAGCTTATACCTTCGATGTCCTAGGTTCGAATCCTAGTCGACCCACTGACGTGTTAGAATGGGGGAGATGAAGCGGACGATAGTGATAGATCCAGCACTAATGGAACAAGGGGAAGAAGCTTTTTGGGAAGAATTTAACAAGACGGACAAGCCAGGGGATAGATATGTGGTTGTGGATACCAAGAAACAGGAAGTAGTGGTAGAAAATGTAAAGCTGGTTCGGGAGATGAAAAAAATTAAGGTGTAGGTTTAGAGTTCGGCAACTTTGATCTTTTTGGGTTCGGTCTTGGTACCATTTAAGAAAACGAGATATTTTTCGGTGGTGGAGAGACGTTTGTGTCCAACCATATGGCTAAGTTCGACGATAGGAACACCGGCTTTGAGTTGTTCGACGACAAAAGTATGACGGAGATCGTTGACCTTAGCGCCTTCGATGCCAGCGATACGGAAGTATCGATTGACGGCAGTTCGAATATTTCTAATCAAGAAAGGATTGCCGGTTTTGGTGATAAAGAGGGTGGTATTTTTGGTTTTGGGGCGTTCACGCACATATTTTTCGATAGCCAATTTAGCAGTATTGTTGAGGGGGACTTTCCGGGCATCGTGAGATTCGAAGGCACGGATTTTGAGATTGGATTTTTCGAGACTAATGTCTTGAAGTTGAATCCCGGCGAGTTCACCAATCCTTAAGCCCGTTTGGAGCAAAAGTTCAACAATTCCATACATGCGAACGTCGGCTCGGACGGCGTCGCGAAGAGCACGGTATTCGAGAGGGGAGAGAATGCGAGGAGGGGTGATTTCGTATTTGGGGTGACTAACACTGGTGGCGGGGCTAACGGTGAGAACTCCCACGCCGAGCAAGTATTTGAAGAAGGATTTGATGGAGTTGAGTTTGCGGCTGATACTTTTGAGAGTATATTTTTGATCTTTGAGAGATTGTTTGAATTGTTCTAGATGATCAGTGGTGATGTTTTCCAGGCTAGTAACGTTGAGTTTGGCCAAAAATTCAATTAATTGGTCAATGTCTTTGTTGTAAGCTAAAATGGTGGCAGAAGCACGACCATTTTTCTCGAGAAATTTGATAAATTGGTCTTTTTGTGGCTGCATAACGTCTAATAATACAATATTATGGGTTATTAGGCAAGTACCAGGTAATTATGCGTAAGTTGGCGATATACATCATTATTGTTTTCCAAATCTTACTAATTGCGTCTTTAATTAGGGGGGTATATGAATCGTTTCAAGCCAGAGAGAGAATTGAGCGTTTGGAAAGGACTAGGAGTGAGCTGGAGCAAGAGAGAGCGGAATTGGGGGAAAAACTGAAAGAGGTGCAGAGCGCGGAGTATTTGGAGCGAGTGGCGAGAGAGGAATTACATCTGGCTAAGCCGGGAGAGAAAGTGGTGATAGTACCAGAGGAAGCGAGAACAGAAAAAGGAAAGTCGGACACGGAGGATAACCAAACGGAATTACCTAACTGGCAGAAGTGGTGGGGGGTGGTGAGTGGTAAAATGTATTAGTCTGGAGAGTGGGCAGGACGGTAATGCGCGAGTCTTGAAAACTCGTGAGCGCAAGCTCTAACAGGTTCGACCCCTGTACTCTCCGCCGAAAGGGTTTATGAAACAGATAACACTCGAGGAAAGATCAGCGGGAGGGGTGGTTTTCCGAAGAATTGCGGAGAATAAGCCAGAATTCCTGGTAGGTAAGCACTCAGGGTATCACAAGTGGGTGCTTCCCAAGGGGCTGATTGAGCCGGGTGAGAGCCCACAGGAGGCGGCGGTGCGGGAAGTAACTGAGGAAGTTGGGGTGGAGGCGAAGATACTAGATTTAGCGCCCCTAAAAACCGTTGAGTATTGGTACTTTGCGGACATGGATACAAGCGGGAAAACAACTAGAAGAGTAGCCAAATATGCAGAGGGTGGGGGAGGCAAGACTCGAATCCACAAACAAGTAGTGTTTTACCTCATGGAACTAGAGAAAGATCTGGGGAAAGAAGGGTGGGAGATGGAAGAGCGAAAATGGGTGAGCTACCAAGGGGGAATGGAACTATTGGCGTTTGAGACGGAGAGAGAAGTACTGGCAGTGGCGGGGAAAGAGTTGTGCCTCTGACCAGAATCGAACTGGTATTGCCGGCTTCGGAGGCCAGTGTTCTAATCCGTTAAACTACAGAGACTGTTGTGCGCCTGGGAGGAATCGAACCCCCATTGGAAGATCCGCAATCTTCTGTCCTATCCGTTGAACGACAAGCGCCTATGGGTATTATAACTCAAGAGAGATAATTAGGAGTTTTCGAGAGGGATTTTTTGGCCAAGCCAGCGGCTGGCTTTATCGACAAAAGAAGCGGTGGGGGTTTCTTCTTTGAGTTTATCGGCAAGGATTTCGAGAATGGCGCTCTTTTGGGGGGGATCAAGAACCAAGAGAATAATGCCTGGGAGTGACTTGGTGGTTCGCACAAAAACTACTTCTTGACTGAATTGTTTCTGGACCCAAAACTGGGTCAAGTCTTCCCATTTGTATAATTTGCCGTCGGTGTTAATACCCAGAGTGGTGAGTTGATGTTTGACCTCTTCGGGTTTGTGGGTGGCAAGAACATAACTTAAGAAGGCGAAAGCCATGATAACCCCAATCAGCAAAAATTCTTTGAGCAAGAAAAGAATGACAGCGAGAAGGAAAGCAATACTCAGGATGGTGGTGTAGAACTCACGGGTACGTTCTTTATAGGGGCGGGCAGGAGCGGACCACTCAAAGAGGATAGTGTTATTTGGCATGAATCTATCTTAGCAGATCACCAACTTTGATACCAAAATGAGCGGCGGCTGACTTACCCTGAAGAACAATTTCTAAGAAGCGTTTGTCCTGATAACCACTACTGCCGACAATTAGACCGGCTTTACCGTTGGGGACGTCTTTAAGTCGGTCGTAACACTGGAGTTTACCCCAGGGAGTCATAAGAGTTTTTCCCGCCTGGTGCCCCAAATCTTGTTGCCAAGCGGTAGTTTTGCAGTTGCCAAAATTGTCAACGTACCAGACGGCTAATGGGGAAGGGAGGAAATCAGAGAGGGGGTGAAGGGTAAAGGGAACGTCCACCCCACTTAGGTACCATTTGGCAATTCGGGGTAAAAACTCATAACTACGGAATTGAGTATTGATGATAGGGTCGCGAAGCTTTGGAGTTAATTTACCTTGCTTGATCATGGCGTCAAGCACGGTCGGAATATCGTAGACTTCAATATTTTTCGCGAGGCCGTATTTGTGGACGAGGGAGAGAGTAGTCCCGTCGACGGTGGCAAAAATATGGGTATTTTGATATTTAATATGTCCAAAAGGGGTGCCATTGGGCCATTGTTTGGCTTTGCCATGGCGGGGGGCAACATTGGCGAGAATGATGCCTGGCTCATCCATGGCGCCGTCAATAGTGTCAATGATCATCCCAGAGGCTTCTAGGTCGGCGTAGGCGCCGACTGCGACGGGACTGATGTGGGTAGCAGGGAAAAGGGTGGCAGCGCGGACTACTTGTCGGTTCATAGTGCCTGGATCGGCACAGTCGTTGATGATAGTCACGTACATAGACGGTTTATTTTAGCATGGGAACGGAGTGTCTTAATGTTTGGAAAAAGACAGATAGAGAGTAATACAGAGGGTGCAAGCGAGTCCCCAAAGGAAGGGTAGCCAAAGGGGAAAATTGAAAATGGTGGGGGAGGTGTAGTGCCAAGCTCCACTTGACATCATTAGACTTTCAACTGTGGTTCCAAAGATGCCGAATAGAACAAACATTAAAGCTTCGTGGTGAATAGGTGAAAAGCGGTGTTTGAAGTAAGCCAATAGGAGAAGGAGAGGAATCAATAATAAAGTAAATTGCCAGAAGTAAATTACGGCGATTATTGCGAGAATGGCGATAGACAGAAAGGTAATAAGGTGAGAAGAGGAGACCGTCATAGGTGAATTATTGCATGTTTTGGAAAATTGGTAGTTGTTGTTTGTTCCTGCGGTACTTGATGTGCGGAGAGTACAGGAGTCGAACCTGTTAGCCCTTGCGGGCATTAGTTTTCGAAACTAACGCATTACCGGCCTGCCCACTCTCCTGTGGGGTATGGCTATTTTAGCATGATTCAGATCTGGGTAGCGGAAAATTGGATCAGGTCAAGAAAATAGTTGACGACTCCGCGATAGCGAAAAAGATCCAAAAAACATTTGAAGATCGGGAATAATTCCAGAAAGTCCAAATTTATGTACTTTACGCGGTCCCAGACCGGTGAAGGGCATCCAGACAATTTTTTTGTGCTGACTCAGCATAAAATGATTGATAGCAATTTCGAGTTGAAACTTTTTAAGAGGTTGCTGGAGAATTTCGGTGAGAGTTTGGCGGTGAAGAAGACGTTCACCAGATAGAACGAGATCAGCCCGGACCAGTTTTTGGGGCCATTTATCAGCAATGGTGCGATAGACAAGCATGTCGATAGCTGGATCTTGGGTAAAAGCTTGGATAGATCTAGTAACTTCCTCGGGAGTGAAGTGGGCAATATCGGCATCAAAAAGGAGAATATTATTGTGGAGGGCGTGAGTAAGGCCGGTTTTGACAGCAGCGGTTTTCCCGAGATTGTGAGGATGATTAAGCAAAAGGACGTGGGGGAATTGTTGAAGAATTTGAGAGGTATTGTCGGAACTACCATCGTTAACCACAATGAGTTGGGTGAGAAGAGGCACCTGAGAAAGCTGGGTGAGCACGTAGGGGAGGCGGAGAGATTCGTTGTAGGAGGGGATAATACAAGTGGTGGTCATAGATCCCTATTGACGGCGGCATCCCAGATTACTGTGTATCTGGATGCACTTCTCAGGTGCTTCGCACTTGATGTGCGGGACGTTGTGAACAACGTTAGAGAAATTATACAGAACTATCCAGGCTATATCTATATCCCAGACTTACAGCCACAATTAGCAATTTAAGCTAAGCCCCTACAACCCTTAAGTGTTTTAGAAGCTTTCTCGCATGAAACTCAATAAAAGTTGGTGGCAATGCATTTCCAATCATTGTAGCAACCCCTGTTTTACCAGATTTCATCGAAAATTTATAATCAATGGGAAACGTCTGCAGCAACGCTGCCTCACGCAGTGTAATGACACGATTTTCTACTGGGTGGATAAATCGGCCTTTCGAGGGGTTGTTACAACCACCTGTGATGGTCGGTGATGGCTTATCCCAAGCCATACGTCCATAAACGTCTCTGAATCCACTGGTTCGTTTGTGACATTCCAGCTGGTACTTCTCTCCCAAGTCAGTGCGACTTCCACCATTTTTAGGGATCATTGAAATGAGTTTTTTTACTTTATCAGTTCGCTTGTCGGTGTCACGGTGGAGTGGATCATTGGTTTGACCAGCTGGAGGCAGAAATGCTATTGCATCCCGGACAGTTTTCATTTGATCTTCATCGAGTTCTTGTTTGACAACTTCAATATTATCCAAGCGTGATGCGAGCATAATCATACGGCGCCGAGATTGTGGAACGCCGTAATGAGACATCTTTAGAACTTTTACATCTATTTTGTAGCCAATTTTTTCTAATTTAGAGCACAATTTTTGAAGCCGGTAATCAGTGGCAAGTGTTGGGACATTTTCCATCATGATGGTCTTTGGTTGAAATGCTACGGCAAAACGCAATACTTCATAAACCAACTCGTTTCGTGGATCGTCTTTTTTACCACGATTTCTTGTGCCAATTGTCGAATAGCCTTGGCACGGTGGGCAGCCAGCTAGTAAATCTAACTCACCTGTCTTTAAACCAAGCTCTTCCATGTACTTCAATGGGGCAATCTTTGTGATGTCACTAAGCTTAAGATTCGTTTTTGGGTGATTAAGTTTATAACTTTCAGCATATGTTGGGTGACTTTCAATAGCCCCCACAACAATAAACCCTGCCTGTTTTAAGCCTTGAGTCAAGCCACCTGCGCCACAAAATAGGTCAATTGCAGTTCGCTTTTTCATATATTAATATAATTGTAACCGGTCACGACGATAAAGTGTAGTCTTCATGACTTACTTACCATTAATAAGAACAATGTCTCGCAAACCAGAGTCGTAACGATAATGGACTATTTCACCATTAATGATTAGATCTACCACCCTATCAAGAACATCCAATGGCACTACATACCACTCGCTTGGTACGTAGCTTTTGCCATTAGAAAATGTTAATGACATATCCAGTTTTACCTCATCGAAAAATCGGTGTATTAGCTGTTCAAATTTCTGAGCATTCATGTTCAGGCATTTATAGCTGGCAGCGATTTTGACTGGTGCCATAAGGTATGTTGAGTCTCTTTGGGCATTACGAATACGGTCCTCCACTTTACCAGTAGTGTATCCAACCTTATAAAGGTTCTGGATGTCTTTGATACGCGAGTCTTCACTGAGTGATTTAAGAATATAAATATGGCCAGTTACCCGATCCTCTTCTGTAATGTCTTGCCACTCAGGATTTGTTACATAATCGGTAGGAACAATCCTTGCACCCTCTTTGGCGCGGTATAAAGTACGTGCGAATGAACGGAGCCGAATGTTGGATTCTGTCCCGTTTTCGTAAATTACATGCAGACGTGCATTGATTTTGCCATTGACCTTGAAGCTGTTGTCTCTATTTTCTACAAAAGCTAAAACACCACTGAATACAAAATATCTATTTGCTTGGATTTGGTATTCGCTCCCAATGCTAGTTCGCAACAACTTACCCGATTTCAGACCAGCGTGAGTATCTTTAAAGCCCTGTTCATACTTGAAGAAGTTCTTACATTTATGTGCGCGCGCAATGTTGTCTGCCTTTTTAATATTGGTTGGTATGTTGCGAATCGTCAAAACACCAGTTGGATCATCGAGCAATCCAAATTGATCGCCAGAGAAGATTTCATTTAAATTTTCTGGTGGCTTTGCTGTTTTAAGTAGTCCGTGAGTATCCAAGGGTTTAAGCTCTTTAGTTTTAGTATCGTCCAAAATTAAAGCACGTAATCGTACACCAAGTTTTCGTTCATTAATGTCAGTAGTGTCAACCATTGGTATTCGACCGTGCTTAGCGTAAAAATCATTAATTTCTAAGAATGAATCGGCTAATCGATCTTCTGGTGTTACTGATTTAGCACGAGGATTCATCTTTAGCAAGTCGTGTTCATCATTGCTGAAAATTTTTTTAAGGCGGTTAGACATAGCTACCCTCCTTATTAGTATTCTCCAACTTCTTACGTTGCAAATATGCCAACACCTCAGCCATTCGCTTTTCCTGCTCGTTGCGGGAATTAATATCTGGTTTGCGACCATGCAATTCATAAAATAGATTTATTTTTGGCCACAGTAGTTCAGCCTCTTCTTCCGTGACCTCAACTCGTGTTGCAGCAATGGCTTCTTGTATAACATGTAAGACTTGCGTAGTTACTGCCTTAGATAGGATCTCAAAGGCTTTTTGGAAGGGATTGACAGAATCAATAAGGTCAATATTTATATCGTCAATATTGACAAACTTATCAGCCATTTTAATGAATCGCCGGTCACCAACGTTCTTTATTTCACCATTCTTAATAACGGAATCAACGACAACTTGTTGACGCAATTCTTCAACCTGATCTTCGTTTAGATCAGGATATCGTTCACGAATAATTTTTGGGATCAGCACCTTATTAGTGACTTCTGGGTCAAGATTACCTGCAGCTGCCTTAATGAATGTCTCGTCTTGTAGAATGTTGGCCTTAAGATCATTGAGATCAGTCTCGACGATTTGCTTTACACGTTCGCTAGTTGGTTCTTTGAAGCCTTTAATTCGAATTACCCCTTTCTCTGGAGCATCATCTTCACCAGATCTCTTCGTCTTAAAAACGAAGTTTGGAGCAAGCACTTGTTCCATCAACAGAGAACCCGTAATAGCTTTGAGCATGTTATTAACGGATAATCTTACTTCATCGGTGGTTGCTTCTGGTTCAGCAATAAGATTGGTAAATTGGGCGTGGGTTTTATTCGAGCTATCGCGTGTGCAACGACCAATAATCTGGATTATTTCAGTTAAAGATGCACGGTAACCAACTGTCAGTGCGTGTTCACAAAATGGCCAATCAAAACCTTCTTTTGCCATACCGAGTGCGATGATAAGATCAACAGCATTGATATCTTTTTTAGCAGTTTGACTCAAATAGATTAGGGTTCTCGCACGCTTCACCTGATCGGTATCGTCAACTAGGTCGGCGACCTTAATAATTTTGCCATCATCGTGACGCTTAACATGAATAATACCCGTGTCATCATCTTGATCAACAACGGTGCCAATCGTGTCCAAGATCTGCCCAACTTCCTCAATCTTATCTTTGGTTGATTCGCCGCTATTTACATTTGGGATATGTAAGATAGTTTTTTTATCAGTATTAAGAATTTCATGAATAGCAGAAGTATACCGACCCTGATAAAAATGGTAGCCAATACCCAAAGATTTTAGGTATTCATAGCCACTGAGTTGGTCGTAGTAGTTGAACGTAACCGTTGTGAACTTCACCTCTTCTTCTGGCAGTAAAATTGGTACTGCATCACCACGGAAATATGATCCAGTCATAGCTACAATATGCACATCACTACCGTACATTACATCACGAAGTAAACTGCCAAGTCGGCTGGAGCCCACATCTGATGAGACATGATGGAATTCATCAATAGCCAGCACACAACCATTAAAGGCATCAGGTGACAATGCCTCAAAAGCAAACCGAAGTGTGGCGTGGGTGCAGATAAGAATCGGATCATTATTACGAATAAAGGAAATAAAAGCCCCCACCTTGCTTTCTTCAGCACCCGGAGTGCAAAGATTATTACGATCATCAACTTCCCAGTCTGCAAAAAAACCATGTGACTTAAGGTCAGTAGTCTCGAATGATGCACCAATGGAACGTTCTGGAACTGAAACAATAATCTTGCGGCGGTTTTGATTGAATAACTTATCTAAACCAACGAACATCAGAGCGCGGGACTTGCCAGATGCTGGGGGAGCCTTCACTAGTAAGTGTTGTGCAGCTCGTTTTTCGAATACGCGTCTCTGCATTTCTCGCATGCCCATAGAATCGGTACGAACGCTGTCACCAGTTTGGTCATATTCGATTTCTACAATATTGATTGGTTGTTTTTTTGTATTCATTTTATTTTTTCCTCGCTCACCATCGTATTATATAAATTAAACAGATGAGTGAGACGCTCTTCATCATTTTTGAATGGTTTTTTACGATACACCTTGTCCACTAACTCATCCAATTCTTGATGAGCTGCTAGTAAGTCATCTGGCATTTTACTTGGGTCATAAAGCTCTGCAAGTGTTTTATCTGGATGATTCTCTCGGGCATCTAATATTTCAAATGATTTCTGCTCAATAGTTTTTTTCTCGTCTTTTTTAAGTTGTGGTAACGGAAAATTATTGTAAGCAACGAGAGATGAGTATCGAATGTCTGTTTTGAGTCTGCCAGCAACGGCTCGTACCCAAACCATGTGCATTTTGGAAGTCACAACACCAAATACCCACGGCTCGGCTTCGTAGATTGCGAAACCAAGATCAGAAATAACTGTATTCTTGTCAAGATAACCAATAGGTATATAAGATCTACGTTCTGAAGATATGCGCGGCATAATAATAGAATTTGTGTTCTTGTATCCAATTTGAACAAACCTATATGGTTTTTCAGAAAATGTACGCGTACTTGCAGCATCACTAGTAGCACGAAATTGGGCAACTTTCTTCAAACGACTGTTGATGAATGGTATAGCTTTTACTTGCTCATATTGTGGTGCAGTAATCCACAAACAATAACGATCCACCCCCCTAATAAAATCTGCAGAACCCATAAATCGTTTAATATATTTGCTGGCATTGGGAAATTCCCCCAAAAGACTATCTCTTTGCTGTTTGGTTAGTACTAAATTGCCACCATCTTTAGGCATACTTCCGAGTGTCATGTGTGGCAAGTTGTGAGAAATTACGGTATTACGTTTACCGATTATCAGATCGGGGCCATTTGGCACTAGATATGCATTAATGTGATTGCAACTCACAGATAAATCCCCAGAAATTACACTTTTCTTCTTTTGAATACCCACTCTTCCAAGAGCAACTATAATACAAATCACACCAGCGTTACTCTTGGCGCGGTTATTCCATTTAAACGATGTGTAAGCAAAGATAATTTCTAAACCTTGACCAAAAACATACGGCCAAAACATTTCCACCTGCTCGCCTTGGCAAACTGAGTTGGTCGAAACAAACGCAAGTTTTGCGTTGGAATGCGCTATATACTCAGCTCCTTTGAGAAACCATATAGATATGTAGTCAACGTTCTTTGAATAAGTACGGCCATTAAATGCAAGCTTAACATCCTCTTTTTGTGTTATTTCTTTTATAGACTTACCCCCTTTGTACGGTGGGTTGCCAATTAGGTATATCTCTTCCGTGCCATTATTTGGACACACTTCTTTCCAGGTTGTACGTGCAGCGTTACCATGCACAATATTTCCAGACTCTTTAAGTGGAATGAGTGGTATATCAATACCAAATTTTTCTGTGAACTCAATATTCATTTGATGTTTAGCGAGCCAGAGTGAAAGTATTGCAACCTCATGAGCAAAATCGTCAATCTCAATGCCATAAAAATTCTCAATGTTAATACACGAACCAGTGAGAACTTGTTGTGTACCACCCGCAAGGTCACCTAAGCGTTCCAGAATCGCGTGTTCAAGACGTCGTAATTCTTTATAGGCAATAATTAAAAAATTTCCAGATCCGCATGCTGGATCAAAAACTTTAATTTTACTAATCCTCCGTAACAACTGCTCTAATTTCTTTTTGTGATTATATGCATCGTCAAACTGATCTCTCAGTTCATTAAGGAACAGTGGTTCAATGGTTTTCATGATATTGGGGACACTGGTGTAGTGCTGACCAAGACCAGTTCGCCTACTAGGTCGGACAACTGCCTGAAACATACTCCCAAAAATATCAGGATTGATATTGCTCCAGTCTAATTTGCTGGACGACTCAATTAGCAGGTCCCGTGATTCTTTATTAAATTCTGGAATCACAGTGGATTCACGGAATAATTTACCATTCACATAAGGAAACTCCGAAAAGTGACTTGGGTAGTTTTCCTTTCTTTCGTCATCTAATGATTTAAACAGTTCAGTTATAAACATTCTCAAGTCAGAACCGTCTTTTTGAGTATAGGATGCTATAGCGTTCGTAAATTGGTTTTTCTTAAAAATGTTTACATCTTCAGCAAAAAAACAAAATAATAAACGGGTAAAAAATGTGTTAAGCGTATGCCATTCGCTGGCAGTTTTATAACCATTGTGGGTAATTAACGAGTCGAATAGTTTTGCCATTTTCTCAGCTGCTTTGACATCTGCATGATTTTCGGAAATGAACTGAGCTTTTTCCATCCCTGCCCACGGCAAGAAAAAAGCGTAATGCTTATCTATATCGCGAATTTTAATATCTAGAGATTCACTGGTTTTTGTATCAATTGAAAGCAAATTTTGGTAATCAGTAACAATCACAAAGCGAGTGCTGTAACGAACAACAGTTGAACTAGATTTAAGATCGTCAATAACAGAGTAGAGGTTCTCGTTTGTTTGTTTGAAATAAACAATGCCTTTTTGTGCGACCTCGTTAATAACGTCGTCTGCCACATTGAGCTGACCACTTTTTAAGCGAGCGATATTGCCTTGCGACCGGCCATATGCTGCTAGTAAATCAAATATGAAGTTTTTGTCGTAAGCAACTCTACCACCAAGGGGTTTTGTATTCTTTTCGATATCTTTCAGAGTTATGTTCATATTAATTCTAATTTTTATTGTTTTTCAATTTGGGCTTCTCCCCTGAGATCAACCGCTTAATATCCTTGAGGCGATAACGCCTGATTTTCTTTTCACCAATACGTACAGCCACCAAGATACCTTTACGATCCCAAAGACGAAGCGTGTTGGGATGAACACTCAAAATTTCTGCTGCTTCTTTAAGTTTTAAAAGTTTTTCCATACGCACATTACTTACCAATTGATTACATTAGCATATAAAATATTTGGCAATTTATCAATTGTTTCCTAAAGTCGACACGGAGAAAACGCGCGTAATGGCTTGTGTTGCCTCATTGTGTCTGAAGTGGCATAGTTCACCGTTATTTAGCTTCAAACGGCTCGTTGAGGACGTTGTGAGCCAGTGCGTGCCAATGTTTTGAGTAGCTTGACCTGGAGTTCAATCAGCACCACAAAAGACCGGAGAATAAAACGTTTGAGAGTTTTCATAAAAACCTTAGCGCATACGAGCCCTAGCAATGGGTCCTTCAAGCTCGTTGGAGAAGTTGATGAGTTGACCACCGTTGGTAAAGGCGACACTTAAGCTGGGTTGTTCTTTGTTCTCATAGACCTTGATGCAGGGAACACCGTTATCGTTGCGATATAAGCCAGGAGCGTTCTTGTCTAAATCTTCGCTGCAAGTTTCAGTAGGTGGATCTAATTGGACAGTTCTGGCTTCTCCCTTCCAAATGAGGAAATAATTTACCCTACCATTACCGCCATCTTTCTTGCCTGTCTCCAATGTGAATTTAGAGAGATCGATGTTTCCTAAAGCCACTGAATGCTTGGCAATAAAGTTGCGAGCCAATTGTTCAATCTCTGTCTGATTATATTTACCGCTGTAGTCATATTGTTTTTGATCACTGAACCAACGTGAGCCATTGGCTTTATATCCCCAGGTGCCAGGAGTCTCATCAACTTGCATGATATGGTTTGTTACAGAATTAACAACAAAATAGGTTGAATCAACCGAGTAGGTTTCACTCTTGGCAGGAATAAGTCGGTCCTCTTCCAAGTTATAGAAGGCGTCATTGCATTCATATTTCACTGCAATAGTCGGCATTTCCAGGAAATCACGGACAGCAGCCACTGCCTTCTCCCGCTCTTCTGGAGAGCGAGCAGTCAAAGAGCAGAGCTTATCAGACATCTCACGACTGGCTTGGGAGTTATGTTCTCGATATTTAGGATCAGTATCGGCTGTTTGGGTGAGTTCTTTAATCTGTTGGAGCTTTTGGTCCTGAGCTTGTTGAACCTTAACTGACTGAATCTTAGGACGAATAAACCAGAAGGCAGAACCAAGAATAACCAAGAGTACAAAAGCAATAACTAGGGGTTTGTTTTGAGTCATTTTCATTGTCATATTTTTATCCTCCTGAGCGAGCTAACTAATAACGTGTCGAGATGTTAGCTTCCTTTGCCTCAAGATGTCAAATCGAAACACGTTGCATCACCAGGCTAAGTCTAACACAAATGATGACAAGGAGTCGGAGGTAAAGAAGACAAGGAGTCCC
>Ga0172379_10004533_pt1 | contig 20412 bp, 20 predicted proteins | sample GrowelOW334metaG_FD_119756 | JGI IMG/M metagenome (GOLD analysis project Ga0172379, IMG submission 119756) | Groundwater microbial communities from an aquifer near a municipal landfill in Southern Ontario, Canada - Groundwater well OW334 metaG | ecosystem: Environmental > Aquatic > Deep...
ATCATTTTGTCGTCGCTTCCCGGTGCTGCGATTACGTCGGTCAAAATTGACGGCGTGAGCCACGAATTTAGCACGCTTGAAGGCGTGAAAGAAGACGTGGTCATGATTCTTCTCAACTTGAAAAAAGTTCGTTTGAAGGTTACCGGCGACGAACCGCAAGAAATTTCTCTCTCTGTTAAAGGGCAAAAAGTCATTACCGCGAAAGATATCAAAACTCCCGGACAAGTCGAGATATTGAACGACGATCAATATATCGCCGAAGTTACCGGACACAGCACGGTTTTGAACATTAGCATGACGGTCCAAAAAGGACTCGGCTATGCGACGCGTGAAGAACTCCAAAAAGAAAAAGTTGAAGTCGGCTCCATATTGCTTGACTCTATTTTCGCTCCGATTCGTCGCGTGAATTACGAAGTGGAAGATATGCGCGTTGGTGATCGTACTGACCACAATCGCTTGAGGATATTTATTGAGACAGATGGCTCTCTTACCGCTCGCGAAGCTTTGGAAAGAGCGATCAACATTATGATCCAGCAGCTTTCCGCCATCGTCGGATTCAAAGAAGAAATTCCGGAAGAAGAACTTGCCGCTGAAGAAGCAGCGATCAAAGAAAAGTCATCAAAAGAAAAAGAGCAGGTTGACCCCGAACTCTTGAAGACACGCATTGAAACGATGAACATGACCACAAGAACCCAGAACGCACTGAACGCTGCCAATATCCGCACGCTCGGAGGACTGGTCCGCAAAAAAGAAGAAGATTTGCTTGACGTTGACGGACTCGGAGAAAAAGGTATTCAGGAGATCAAGAAGGTTTTATATGATCTCGGAATGTCACTTCGCCAATAATTAATAGAAACGCGCAGTAGAGCGCATTAGATTACAACCATGAGACATCACGACGCAAACAGAAAATTCGGAAGGGAAAAGAAGGTGCGCACCGCGCTCTTTCGTTCTTTAGCCGTATCCCTTATCAGGGATGAGAAAATAAAAACGACCGAAGCGAAAGCAAAGGAACTCCGACCTTTCATGGAGAAGCTTGTCACGAAATCAAGAGGTGCTACACTTGCGACCAGACGCGTTCTCATTGAGAAGATCGGCGGACGAACGGCTGTTAAGAAATTGATCGACGAGATCGCTCCTCGTTACACAAAAAGAACGGGCGGTTACACGAGAATTACGAAAATCGCTCCCCGCGCCGGCGATGCGAGCAAGATGGCTATAATTGAATTTGTATAATAATACCATGACGAACACGACAATCTACACTATTGATGCGGAAGGAAAAAGACTGGGAAGGATCGCTTCCGAGGCGGCAAGGCACTTGATCGGCAAGGCCACCCCTACTTTTCAAAGAAACGCAATGAACGGCGAGAAGGTGCGCATCATCAATGCGTCCAAGGTTCACATTGATCCTAAAAAACTTACCGACAAAGTTTACAAACGATATTCCGGCTACCCCGGAGGACTTCGCGAGCGCCGCATGGAAGAAGTTATCGCCATCAAAGGGTACAAAGAAATTTTTGTGAAAGCGATATACGGCATGGTTCCGTCCAACCGCTTGCGCGCCAAAATTATGAAGAATCTTGAAGTTGCAGACTAATTTAAAATACTATGCCAGTAAAAACAGAAACAAAGAGCGAAAAGTTCACTAAAGGTATCGGACGAAGGAAAACTTCCACCGCATCCGTCAGGATCGTTCCGTCCGCCAAGAACGTCGTTACCGTCAACGGTAAAGATTCTTCCGTATATTTCCCGACAGATGAAATGAGAGGTATCATTTTTGAAGCTTTCACCGCTGCCAAGCTCCCGACCAACTTCGCCGTATCAGTCAAAGTAAGCGGAGGAGGAATTCATTCCCAAGCCGAAGCCGTCCGCCACGGAATCGCTCGCGCTCTCATCGGATACGATACTGCTCCGGCCACACGAGTTAAATTGAAAAAAGAAGGATTCCTGAAACGCGACCCGAGAGCCAAAGAAAGAAGGAAATTCGGCTTAAAGAAAGCCCGCAAAGCCGCACAATGGGCGAAACGTTAAACGGAGAAAAAAGATAAAAGTAAAAAGAAAAAAGCACGACGGAAACGCCGTGCTTTTTTGTGTCGCCGGACGGGGGTTGTACCCCCGTTCGAAACGTTTGGATTTTTACCGCTCATTTTTTTTGTTTTTTGACAAAATACAACCAATCATGTTATCTTTCACTTCAGAACAATCTCAAAAAGGACAGCCGATTTGAACAGTATCTTTGAAAATGCGTTTGTTACAGATACGAAAAAACGACAAAAAGTAGAAAAAGTAAAAGCAGAAGTGGAGGCTTTGGAAGACTTGCTTGGAAAAGGAATCGATGAACAAATTAAGCCGTTGGTTGTGGCATTAAGAATGCACGATATTCCGACAATTATGTCATGTGAAGGACATTTTGATTACGGATGTTCGTATCCGTGGGTTGATATAGACACACCGATTGACGATCTTGCGGTTGATAAACTTTTTCGTTTTCTTATAAAATTTTATTCAAAAAGATATGTACGGGAGGATATTCGTTTAAGTCTGGTGTTCTTTCCGGATCCGAGCGTTAGGTTGCAAACTTCCGGTTCCTCTACTGTTTCTTTATCGAAAAAAGAAATTGCTCTTAAAAAAATGAAAGATTATCGAGAGGAAATGAACAGCTTTGCAGAATTTTTATTCAACGAATTTTCAGAGAGTGGAAAAGAGTAAGTGTGTAAACCTTAAAACCGTCGGAAAATATCCGGCGGTTTTGTTTTTTTGAAATTTTATCATCGCTGTTAATCTCCGCGTACGCGGAGATTAACAGCGATTTTACAGTTTGACATGATAGGAGAATTCGTGTTATCTTCTATTTTAGAATAACCAAATTTTTAGGAGGTTTTATATTGAAATTTAATACGACAAAAACCGATATTTCTCCCTTCTCTGATTTGCGGAAATCGGAGAAAATGAAAGGGAAAAATTCTATTCTGTATGATCTGCCGGATTGTCCCGATCTGATTGTTCGCAAATCTTTTGTGAATCCGTTTTTGACGGAAGAGACGCATGAAGAGGCGCTCCGCGTTTTGATAAACAAAACAAAAGCGTTTCGGGAAGTCGCTCAAAAATGTTCTCTCCGCGTCGCAAAAACTTGGTATGTCATCGGACATGATCCCGTTTCAAAACAGCCATGTCTTTTTGCAATTACCGAACGGATTAACGGAAAGAATTTGGACGAACTATTTTCTTTTGACGAAAGCATTCTCAAAGAGTTTGATGAAATGTTTGCGTCCATATTTTTGAACCTATGGAAAGTTTATCACGACGGCGGATACGTCTGGTCGGATTTCAAAAAGGGGCAGATTGTGTACGGAACCGCGCCGAATGAGCAAGAAAAACACCTCTATTTGGTCGATGTTGACCCCGTGATTGAACTTTGGGGCAAAGAATGGGCATTGGAACAAAGGGAGCTTTCTTTTCGAAAACTCATGAAAAGAACAGAAGAAATGATGTCCGAACTCATCGTATGTTAAACAGCCCCAAGCTTACCTTGGGGCATTTTTTTTGATACAATAGAGGCATGGAAAAAAAAGAAGATCAGCCGTTTATAAAACTTGAAAAATCAGATATTAATGGGATTACCTCAAAACTTTTTCGCGTTCCGGGGCATGAGGATATGGTTGTCCGAAAATCTTTCATTGATGTTCCCGATGAAGAAGCGGAAAATATGAGTATCCACGAAAAAACGGAATATTTACGGAACAACGCGACGGAATTCAAGAAAATCGTTGATCGGATAGGTATTGTGATGGCAAAAACGGATTACATTGTTGGAGCAGATCCGGTTACGGGGAAACCGGCGCTTTTTGGGGTAACTGAGCGGATAGAGGGAGAGAATTTGGAAAAAATGAGATCTTTAGATAAAGAAATTGTCGACAAGGTTGATGAACTTTACGCAAAACTTATTTTCGATCTTTTTAATTCATACAAAGAAAACAATTCTTTTTGGTGCGATCCAAGGAATGATCAGTTTATATTTGGAAAAACAGAGAAAAATGAAACGCCGGAGATTTATTTGGTGGATGTTGATCCCGCTGTCATAGATTGGAATACCGTTCCGATGGAAGACAGAGAACACCTTTTTTGGGACAGTTTGGGACTGTTGTTATCACAAGTGGAAAATATGGAAGAAAAAATGGGCGAAAAAGGATTCCGATTTAAAAAAGCGCGCGCGGCAATAGACAAAGTAAAGATGGAAATTTTTAACATGATTTAAAAAGAAATACACTTATGGAAAATGCTCAATCTGATGAAAAAGAAAATGGAGAGAAACCGGATCATCCGTTCACTCAATTAAGGGGTTCGGATATACGGGGGGACAACTCCATTTTTTACAATATTCCCGGCGAACCGAGTATGGTTGTCCGAAAATCTTTCGTTAATGTTTCCGATGGAGAAGCGGAGGAAATGGATATTCATGAAAAGGCGGAATATTTGCGGAATAAAGCGGTTGAGTTTAAGAAAATCATTGATCGTCTCGGCATTCGCACGGCAAAGACCGATTATATTATCGGAACGGATCCGGAAAAAGACCGACCGGCAATCTTTGGGGTTACAGAACGAATAGACGGCGAAAATTTGGAAGAAACACCTTTTTTAGATAGAGAAACCGCCGAAAAAGTTGATGATCTCTATGCGAAGATCATTATCGAGAGCATTGATTCATATTTGAAAAATGGTCCTTATTGGCATGATCCGAAGAATGCGCAATTCGTGTTTGGAAAAGCACAGGGAGATGAAAAACCGGATATTTATTTGGTGGACGTTGATCCGAATGTTCATACATGGGACGAGTGGGAGAAATTGAAGGAACCGCAAGAATTTTCCACGAAACCGGAATCTATTTTCTGGGATCATATGAAATGGATATTGATGGAGATGGAAGATTTGGAAAATAAAGTGGACGAGAAAAATTTTAAACTCGTTAAAGCGAGAGAAGCGTTAGAACGTGCAAAAACAGCAGTACCCGGTGCTGCGGAAAAAGGCATTAAATAAAAACATGAACGAAAAAAGAAACGACATTGAAAATGCGGACATCGTTCCTCATCTCGAGGATGTAAAAAGGGCGGAAGAAAAAACGATGGCGGAACTGGAAACTATCTCCCAGATTGTCGGTGGAGATTTTGGTATGAAAGTTTCCGAAGGCGAAGAAGGAGAAGGAAGTTATTTCAGTCCTTCGGAGAATAAGATAGTTTTTGACCCTTTAGTAATAAAGAATGACCCCGACTATGCCAAATACGTCGCTGGACATGAAGGGTCGCATCGTGCGATATCGGCGGGGGCAAAGGAGCTCGGATTGACCAAGGCGCAGGAACAGGAATTTTTCGGAAATGTTGGTTTTAGGTATCTGAACAACGCCGTTGAAGATCCGGCGGTAAACACGTGGCTCAAAGGGCGTTTTCCCGGATTTGAACCGTTAGTAAATAAAAAGTATGACAAAGAATTAGAGAGCGATGATCCCAATTCCGGAATGGTTTCGCCGGAGGTCGCTCGTTTGGCAGAGCAGACGGGTAAAATGCCGCTGTTTGCGCAATATGGAACAGAAGTCATGAGAGATTGGCATAAAGGAGTGGTGAGTGAAAAAGTCGATCCGGCGGTAAAAAAAGCGCTCGATCGAACGATCGACGATGCGCGGGAAAATATCAAAAACATTCCGAACTCCGCTTCGCATTCCCGTCAGGAAAAGACGGAATCCGCACAGAAAAGATTTGAAAAGAACGTCAATTATCTGTGGCCGGAAGTGAAAAAACTTGTCGAGAAAGACCTTCACAACGAAGAGTTGCATAACAGTGCGAATGATTACGAAAAGATGGAGGAGGAGATGGAGAAAATGGAAAAACAGGAAAAACAACAACAAGAACAGCGCGGTAATTCTTCCGAACAACAGCAAAAACAATCCGAAAAACAAGAGCAACAATCGGAACAGCAAGGGCAACAACCGGAACAACAAGGACAACAGGGCGATTCTTCCGACAGTCAATCCAATAAATCGGAAGGGCAACAGGGAAATTCGTCCGGTCAAGAATCCGGTCAGCCGTCAAATGATCAATCCGAAAAATCAGGACAGCCGTCCGACGGTTCTGAGAGCAGCCAGCAAGGAAGTCAATCAGGTAAGCCGGAGCAACAATCCGGTAATTCTTCCGGCACTGAATCTGGGGAAGGATGGGAACAGCCCGGTAGTCCATCGGACGGACAACAGGGAAGTCAATCAGGTAAGCACTCCTCCGTTCGCCAGTCGGCGGACTCCGGCATGACGAGGGAGCAAATTCAAAAAAAACTTGATGAAACAGGACGAATACCGAAAGAGTTTCGCGAGGAGTTGAAGCAAAAAATGAATGAAGCGAAAGAAAAAGCGGAGAAGACCCTCAGGGAAGCGATAGAAAAAAAGGAAAAAGAACTTGCAGAGGCGAGCGGCGGTAAAAATGAAGATGGGGGAGAAAAAGACGGCGATTCAAAAAATGAAAATGGAAATGAAACGCAAGATTCCGCGGACAAAGAATCAAGTGGCAGCAAAAGTGAAAAGACGGAAAGTTCAAAAAACGGCGAAGGGGCGGAAGAAAAAGGAGCTGAAAATGAAAAATCATCGCAACCTTCGGGTTCCGAGAAAAACGGATCAAATGACGGAGAAGAAGAAAGCAAGGAATCAAAAAATGGTTCGGGGGGAGGGGGATCGGAGAATGAAGAAAATCAAGAACAGAAGGATGAAAATCAATCGGCGAAAGGAGAAGGCTTGGAAAACAAAAAAGGATCGACGAGCGAAGAAGCCGAAAGCAGCGAGAGCGAAAACGATGATAAAAATTCGAGCGATGGAAAAAGTGGAAAAAACAGCGACGAACAAAATGTTCCGGACGGGGTTACAAACCCCGTCCGGCAGCCGTCGGAAGGCGAAGAAACAAAAAACGAAAAGAAAGAAATAAACGAAGCACTTTCAGAAAAGATAAAACAAGAGATCGAAAAGCTGAAAAACGAGCTGGAAAAAATGCAAAGCGGCGAAAAGATGAAGCCTTTGCCTTTGGATGAATTGTCCGAGGAGTTGAAAAACGAGCTTGAAAAACAATTGACAAAAAGACCGAAAGAAGAACGCGAAAAATACAAAGAAAACGCCAAGCGCGCGATGGAAGAATTCGAGGACGCACTCAACGAAGAATTGGAAGCAAAGCTCAGTGAAGATGTCCCCGAAAGTCATGAGGAACGCCGCGAAAGAATGGAGAAAGAAGCGAAGTCCGGCAACCAAACGCAAAATACTGCGTCGGCTCGTTCTTCCGAAATGACGAGAAAAGAAATAAATACGAACCAGATCAACGCGGAAACGCTCAAAGTGCATTTGACGCAATATGAAAAAATGAGAAAAGACGTCGCACCGCTCGCCGATGCGCTGTATTTGAGGCTGGTAAATCATATTTTGAAACCGGAAGATTATGGGAACGACGAAACGGGCTATTCCACCGGATTGTGGCCGGATTTTACCAAAGTCATGCAGGCCGAGCATAGTAAAGATGAAAGAAGTAAACTCTGGTTCCGCGAAACTTTTCCCGGAAAAAAAGATTATTATTTTGCTCACTTGTTTGACGCGTCCGAATCAATGAATCACGGAGGAAAAATGACGGAGACTATGAAAGGCGGAATCGTCGTTATCGAGCCGATCGACCGCATGCAAGACCTTGACCCGAGCAAAATTACCGTGCGTCAAAGCGTGGCCGCGTTCAACAATAGATATTTTCCCATCAAGTCCACGGAAGAGCGCATGACAAAAAAGGTGGAAAAAGATTTCGCTTCCATTGTTTCTTTGCCGAAACAGGATGACGCGGGAACCAACACCTTTAAAGCGCTTGAAATAACACTGGCGGAACTACTCAAAAACCCGGGAGAAAACGGGAGCTTCGTGCTTGTCTATACCGACGGTGCGCCGAATGGTGGTATTCGAGCAAAACTTAAGACTTTATTGAAAGGGGGAAAGTCGGAGAGGAAAAAATTAAACATAAAGATCGGTATCATCTGGCTCGGACAAACCGACGACGAAGAAGAGATGAAAGAACTCAAAGACGAATACGGATTCGATTTCGGCGTTGCTATGACCGCCGTGAAGCCATCGGAAGAAGATCGCCGAGAAGGAAAAAAGAATTTCGCCGAAAAGCTCGGAGGCCTGCTCGAATCCATTGTGGAAAACCCCGATAAATATTAAAATATAACAAGCCCTCTCGTTAACGGGTCGCCGGACTGGGGTTGCACCCCTGTCCGGAACGTTTGAACTTTAAACGGGAATTCATTACTACTTTTAAACGCCATGAACGGGGGTACAACCCCCGTCCGGCAATAAATATAATTATATGACATCACAAAAATACGATGCGCTTCCGTCATTTTTTGACGCTCTCTCGCAGGTGGTAACGCCTGCGTCCGATATTTCGGGTAAACCGATACCTGATCTCGGACTTATAATTTTCGAAACCGAAGAAGTGGCGCTTCCCGAAGTAATGAAACGGCTTCCCACAGGTATTGAAGCATCGGATATTGTTTTGCAAAAGGAAAGCTCCGCGGAACACTTTGCGGATGCGCTTTCGCTCGCAATCAAAAAAGGAAACTGGCTTTTTGTTACCGTCGAAGATGACACGGCTTCGTCAGTAATCAGCATTTTAAAAGAGATCAGCGAAAAAGGCGTTTTGTCGCGGGACGAAAAAGAAATCCCCCTTCACGAAAAAACAAGGATTGTTGTTTTGATAAGTGAGGAAACGCTTGAAAAGAAAATTACGTATCCGTATCTTATGGAAATATTCGGACCGATAGCACGAATTTAACAGCTTGCTTTTAACGTATAACTATTTACACCAACATGGCAAATTTTTTTCATATGAAATCGCCGGAGGAGCAAAGGGAATTGGACCGGTCGGAAAGAATGGCGAACGAAGGCGGAATATTTTTTGAAAAAGTAAAAGACCCGCAAACGGGAGAGGAACATTCTTTCGTCAACGTATTCGGTGTGTCAGTCGAAAGCTACGCAACTGAAGAAGAGATCGAAAAAATAAAACAAGAAGTCGTTCTTTCCGACGTGGACAAAAAAATTCTGCGAGCGGAAGCGGAAGCATATAATCTCAAGCAAGCATTCTTTTTGGAAGGAGATCCCGGCGCCGGAAAAACATTTTTGGAGGAAGTTTTCATTCAGATGATCCACGGTGCAAAAACTCCGATTCTCCGCATCTACGGAACGCCGAGAACCACGGAAACCGACATTTTGGGTAAGTGGGCGCCGAGAGTTGATGAAAATAATAAAGTCGCTTTTGACGAAGAATACGGAAAAATTATGGAAACGGGGGGTGGTGCGCTTGAGCGGGAGAAATGGAATGCTGAGATGGCAGAAACGAAAGCGAACCTTTCTGACGGAAAGATCAGTCAAGACGAATATGAAATTCAAATTCAGATTCGTTTGGCTGAACATTTGAATAGGACGAGAGAGATATTGCTCTCATCTTCCATATTGAAAAAACTTGTTGAACAAGAAAACGAGTGGGAATTCGAAAAAGGCCCGCTACTTTTGGCGTATGATGGGAACAACGGCGATGGCGCGCCGCTCATTGTGGACGAGTTTAATCTCATACCGTCGAACTACCAGCAAATCTTCTTGTCTATCGGAGGAAAAAGCGGCGGATTGTCCGACAACATTTCGTACTGGGGAGGAAGCGGCGACCCTCAGCATAAAAGAGGAAAAAATGCCTGGATTTGCGGAGCGTCCAACTTTCCCGAAAAAACGCAAGGCCGAGGCGAAGTGGTTCCGCCGATGACGGACCGCGTGGTATGGATGACCGTTTCTTCCGAGGAAAGCCAAAAGAAAAAAGATGCGATCGCGGAAACCGCAGGAGGCCGGCTTACGCACCGCGCCGACAAACTTAAAAAAGAAACGATTAAATTCAGTCCGATTGTTGAAAATGGAATCGCATGGGACAAAGTATTGGGCGAAAAGCTCGGCGAACTTTTGGCGGATGTTGTTAAATTGCTGGATACCAACTTTTGCAACTATTACGAAACCGTCGGAGATTCCCTTTCCGTTGGAGGAGAAAAAATCCGCCGCCATCAAAAAATGGAGTTTTCTCCGAGAAACATGATGCGCGTTTTTTCGTATCTTGATACCATGCAGGTACGCGATAAAGAAAGTGGAAGCATTGATTTTACTGCAACGCTGAAGAGTGCGTATGAATTATATTACGTCGCCCGTTTGGCAGGTGAGGAAGAACGAGAAAAGGCAAGAAAATTATTTACTACCGTTATGGAAGGAGTGATAGGCTGGGACAAAAATGGTGTCAAAGTAGCTGAGAGATTGAAACAACTCGTCGAAAGTGCCACCCCGGAAGGTGAGGAAAGGAGAAAGCAGCAAGAAGAGGAGAACAAGAAACTCAAAGAACGACAAGCCAAAAGAGACGCCGAAGACGCAATGGAAGAGTTGAAGAAAGACACAAACATTCCCGACAACATAAAAGAAATGCTCAAAGGAATTTCATAATGCGTCGTGTTTTGTCAATTTGTATTTTAAACATTATCGATTATAAAATAACATGGAACACCTAAAATCACCAGAAGAAACCAATCGCCTCGTCGCGGAAGTGACGGAACGGTTGCATAATTTAACAGGTGGAACCCCCGCCGATCCAGAGAAATACAAACGCGGGATGGAACTCGTCGCGAAGATCAACTCGGCGGAAGGAGAAGCCCAGCTCAAGCTCATGCAAGAGCTGAAGGATTTGTATTATCCAAAAGAGCTTTCCGATCAACCAAAAGAAGAGGAGGAGATTGATACAAAAAGCGTAAAAGAAGAAAACCCTGAAGTGGACAAAACACCAGACCAAACAGAAAATATCAAAAAACGAAAATTAGGACCGTATGCCATCGGTTTGGAGATTGAAAAAAAACAAAAAGAAAATGAAAAAGGTGAGGAGAGGATAAGAACGAGAGACGAGCTATTGAAAGAGGAAATGGAGAACAAAGCGAGAGAAATATATATTAAGAGCGCCGAAAAGTGCGTAGAAACAGGAGAGATAGAAACTGCCGCAAAATACTATCAGAAAGCCGGTGATACCAAGAAAGCAAACGAAATGTATGTCCGTTTTGCCGAGAAGCGTGAAAGAAAGGGGTATCTAGACGATGCCGCAAAATACTATCTGAAAGCCGGTGATATCGAGAAAGCAAACGAAATGTATACCCGCCTTGCCGAGATAGATGAAAGAGGGGGACATCCAGACTATGCCGCAAAATACTATCTGAAAGCCGGCAATATTAAGAAAGCAAACGAAATGTATATTCGTACTGCCAAGTACTACGAAAAAGATACTGATGGGTTTAAAAGTACCGCCGTAGAATATTATCTGAAAGCCGGAGAGATCGAGAAAGCAAAAGAAGTCTGTATTCGGTTTGCCGAAAAACTTGTAAAAGAAGGACGCGCAGAGGATGCCATAAAATGGTATCGGAAGGCATCAAAACTTGAAGAGCAGGGTAAGAAATGAATTTGAGTTCAGTATTGACAAAACTGCGATTTTTAAAAAAATTATGGAACACTTCACCTCAACACGCGAAACCAATCGCCTCGCCGCGGAAGTGACGGAACGGTTGTATAACCTGACGGGTGGAAAACCTGTCGACCCGGAAAAACAAAAGCGCGGGATGGAACTCGCTGCAAAAATCAACGCGGCGGAAGGGGAGGAACAGCTCAAGCTCATGCAAGAACTGAAGGATTTGTTTGATCCGAATAAGAAGGAAGAAGAACCCATCCCCGATGAAATGGACGCGAACGATGAATTTGTTCCGGAGGAAGAAGTTGATGATGATCAAAAAAATGCAGAAAATAATCCCGCTGAAAAAATTTTACCGAGTGGAACACGCGTAATCGAAGGAGACGCCGGGGACTTCGCCGGAAAAGGCTTACCCATTGGCGAAACCCTTGTCATAGAAGGAAATACGGAAAACTATGCCGGTATGGAAATGAGCGGATCATTACGGATCAAAGGAAACACCGGCGATGGCGTTGGATATAGAATGAGGGACGGCATACTGCTTGTTGATAAAAACGCGGGAGAATATTCCGGTAGCGACATGAAAGGCGGGACGCTGAATATTGAAGGCGAAGTAAAAGGATTTTCGTTCTACGCTTTTCATCCTGCAAACAAAGGTACGGTCAAATGGAAAGACAGAACACTCTGGAGAGATGGCAAATGGACCCCGGAGGGAAAACATATGATGGACAACAACTCGATTCCAATTTCTGAATAAATTCACAATAAAAAATAAGAGAATAAAGAAAACTATGGAACAACCAAAATCAAACGAAACAACTCAATCTGCGGATTTAATGGAACATCTGCACAACCTGTCGGGTGGAAAACCCGTCGACCCCGAAAAAGAAAAACGCGGTCTGGAACTTGCCGCGAAGATCATGGCGGAAAATGATGCCGAGAAAAGACTCGTGCTCATGCAAGAGCTGAAGAATCTGTTTGATCCGAATCGGGAAGAAAAAGAACCCGCCTCCGCTACGGCTACGGCGGGCAAGGAAACACTCGACAAAAAAGATGAAGCGCCAGCGCCGAATCCTGAACAAAAACGCAAACCCAACGAATCGCGCGAACTAAAAGAAAATGGCACAATCACCGTCGGTCCGCTTACGGGAACTTTTAATCCGAAGAAATTTTTCAGCGATAAAAACAAAAACGTAAATATATGAGTTGTGGATAGTTTTAAAAACAGGGTACTGAAATCGTCCGGCAACATCTCAGAACAGCCACCGGCGACCGTTGCTTCGTTTACTCTTGGCAAAGCGATGAATGACACAGAAATTCGCGCCGAACTTCCGAATAATCACGTTTTCTCCCAAGATGACCTGTGGATGATCGCCGATCTCATAAAAAAACAGCCAAACGGCGGGAGTGGGGAACTTCTCAACAACGAAGTAAACATTTTCTACGTGCAAGTAGGTGCGCTTGTCTTCGTCGTCGGCGTGTTCTGGAATGGTTCCGGTTGGGACGTCGACGGTTGGGAGCTTGACGAGGACTGTCAGTGGGACGGCGGGTATCGGGTGTTCTCGCGCAACGGTTGAGTTTTTGCGACTTAGAAATTTGACTTTTTGCTCCTTTGTCCCTTTGCGTTTTGAGGGCAAGAACAAACCATTTTTTTGATTCTTCTTATTATGGCATATCTCAAAAACGGAGGTAAACCATATTAAGCACCAAACTTTATAAACTTCCAAAAAATTTGCGAAACTTTATAAAGTTTGGTAAAATACTAATATGACGGAAAAACAGCTTACTTTGCGCCAAAAACTTGAAATAATCCAAAAAAGAACTGGATTGAGTCAAACGAAACTCGCCGAAAAATTCGGCGTGTCTTTTGTCGCATTCAACAGCTGGTGGACGGAAAAATCCGTTCCTCATGCAAAAACACAATCAGCCATTGAAGATTTGTTTTTGGAAGTAACCGGACAAAAAGTAATTCCTGAAAAAGAACTTTTGGAGAAAAAAGAAATTCTTTTGCAAAAAGTGGCATCGCATAAAAATGTCATCGGTGAAATTCTGTCAAATCCCGACATTCATGATCGTTTTGTTCTCAGTCTTACCTATAACAGCAATAAGATAGAAGGGAGCACGCTTACCGAACCGGATACGGCGGCGATTATTTTTGGTAATGTCGCTCTTGCGGATAAAAGTTTGACGGAACAGCTTGAAGCGAAAAATCACCAAACCGCGCTTGATTTTTTGTTCGATCGTATCGCAAAAAAAGAAAAAATCGACGAGGATTTAATTTTAAAACTCCACAGTATTCTTATGAACGGCATTCGTCCGGATGCGGGACGATATCGGAATCACGCCGTCCGAATTCTTGGTGTTGATTTACCGACGGCAAATTATGCGAGTGTTCCGAAATTAATTTCAACCCTTTTAAACGAAGTAAAAAAACAGACAAAAGATATTATTGCCGTTTCGTCGCAGTTGCACAGTTCGTTTGAACAAATTCACCCGTTCTCCGACGGGAATGGAAGAATCGGGCGTTTGCTCATAAACGCCATGCTTCTTGAAAATAATTTTGCACCCGCCGTTATAGAAGAAACGCAAAAACAGCTTTATTACACCTATCTTTACAAAGCTCAAACAAAAAACGATTCGAGCCAGCTCCAAAGTTTTCTTTGCGGTGCCGTTACGAATGGGTTTAAAATTTTGGAACGAAAAGATTTATAAATTTACATGTATCGTACCTAATATGGAACAACCAAAATCAAACGAAAACTCACTTTCCACTGATCTCATGGATCAGTTGCACAACCTTACGAACGGAAGCCCCATCGATCCCGAAAAAGAAAAACGCGGTCTGGAACTTGCCGCGAAGATCATGGCGGAAAAGGATGCCGAGAAAAGCCTCGCGCTCATGCGAGAGTTGAAGAATCTGTTTGATCCGAATCGGAAGGAAGAAAAAGAACCAGCCTCTGCCGAGGCTACGGCGGGCAAGGAGACACTCGACAAAAAAGATGAAGCACTGGCGCCGGCTCCCGAACAAAAACGGAATCCTAACGCTTCGCACGAATTAAAAGAAAATGGCACGTTCACCGTCGGTCCGCTTGTGGGAACTTTTGACGCAAAGCAATTTTTCCGTGATGATAACCCAAAAGTGAAGCTGTCTATTTTTGGGGGATTTGAAGGCAACGTGTGCGCGATGTCCGAAAAAGTTTCGGGAGGGATGGAAACGCAAATCTCTTCCCACGATTTACCCAAACCGATGAATGATACAGAAATCCGCGCCAAACTTCCCGAGAATCACGTTTTTGGCATTGACGAATTGTGGATGATTGCAGATATCATTGAACACAAAAGCGCTGTGTTACGGAGCGGTAGTAAATATAATTTGTTTTATGTGCAAGTAGATGCTTCTGTCCTCGGCGTCGACGTGTACTGGCGTGGGTCCGGGTGGGGTGTTAACGCGTGGGTTTTGGACGGGTATGTTCAGTGGAATGAGGGGGATCGCGTGTTCTCTCGCAACGGTTGAATTTTTGTCCGCCAACCGGGAGGATTGAACCTTTGATACTTTGTCTCTTTGAGTTTTGTGAATAAGTATAGCCACCATTTTCACGCGCTTTTAAGAAAGGCGATTTTTTGCTACAATACGCACGTAGGGGGCGAGCAAGAAATATAAAATGAAAATTATGAATGACGAAGAAATAAAAAACACTAACGAGGAAGAGGAGGCGGATGATATAACTTTTGAACCTGAAGAGGATAATGACGAAGAAGTCCCGCAAGCGAAGATAAAAAAACTCAAAGATGAATTGAAAGCGGTACGAAAAGAACGCGACGAATATTTGACGGGCTGGCAGAGGGCGAAAGCGGATTATATCAACGCGAGAAACGAGGAAGAACGCTCTCGCGCCGAATTCGTAAAATCCGCCAACAAAGAACTTGTTCTCGATGTTTTAACGACGCTCGATAATTTTGACATGGCGTTCGCCAACAAAGAGTCATGGGAAAAAGTAGACAAAAATTGGCGCACCGGCGTGGAATATATTTACAACCAGCTTTTGAGCACACTTGAACAAAATGGCTTGAAACAATTAAATCCGGAGGGAGTTGCTTTTGACCCGAATATTCACACCAGCGTAGAAAGTGTGCCGGTAGAAAAAGAAGAGGACGATCACAAAATCTTGGAGGTAGTACAGAAAGGGTACACGCTGAATGGCAGCCTGATACGCTCGCCGAAAGTGAAGATTGGGGCGAAGAATTAAGATTTAGGATTTATGATTTAAGAATAACGATGAAAAATATACTTTGCTTAAATTTGCAAAAGTAATATAATAAAAACAATGACTGATACAAATAAAAACAATAATAAAGAAACTGAAACTGAGATGCTGGCTCGGTTGATTGCCGACGGTTTTAATGGCATGCAGCAACAAATTAACGGTCTTCAAACGCAATTAACTGATGTTCACCACGGTCTGCAAGGACAAATTAACGGTCTGCAAAATCAGGTTGACGAACTTCAAAGTGAAGTTCGTAAGGGATTTGAAGATAATCGTCTCGAACACAAAGAAATCAATCAACACCTCGCTTCGCTCGACCGAAAACAAATCGGCACGCTGGAAAGTTTGGACGAAACCGTTCCGCGAAGCGAATTCAACGAACTTTCTGAAAGGGTAGTGGTTTTGGAAACAAAAATGGCTTAGTGACCCTAAAAAACACTTTCAATTTTTGAAGTGTTTTTTTGTTTGTTGTAACAACAACCCCCCGCTCCACCAAGGGCAGTTCTTTCCCCGTCGTTCCGCTTCGCTACACTCCTCCTTAAGGACTGCCCTTGATTCCACTCTTTGCGGTGGCAACTTCTGACTGGCGGGCGCGTATTTTTTCTTTGTTTTTCCTAAATCATAAATCTTAAATCCTTTCCCCCCCCTTGACTCTTTTTTTCATATAGCTATAATATAGTTTATAACTATACTAACTTTATGGTAAAAAGAATTGTCATACATCACGAAGAGATACAGATCGTTTTTAAAACGGATCCTGATCTGAAAGATGCGGCGCTGGAGAAAGCGAAGCAAGAAGGCATGACGTTGAAAGCCGTTCTTTGTTCGGCGATGCGGGCGTATGTGAACGATGAGATGGTTATGAAGATGACGCGACGGGAAGAAGAATATGAAACGGACGATGGGTCGCCGAAAGCGAAAGCGCCGCCAGAGAAGAAAGAAAAAATTAAAAGTGGAATTAAAAGCCCTGTAAGAAATATAGAGAGTATTAAAAAGAAAAACTCGCGTAAAATTTCTAATTCCTAATATTTAATTTCCAATAAAAATCCTAATATCTAAAAAAATATTTTTATTTAGACATTAAGCGTTAGACATTTTATTAGAAATTAGAAATTGGATATTAAAAATTATTTTATCAAAAAACAAAAAATTAAGAACTAAGCAATATAAATTTATGTCCAAAATAATAGGAATCGACTTGGGAACAACTAACTCCGCTATGGCCGTTATGCAGGGCGGGGAGGCGAAGATAATTGAGAATATTGAAGGGGCGCGCACGACTCCTTCCGTTATTGCTGTGGCTAAGAATGGCGAGCGGCTGGTGGGTGCGGTGGCGAAGCGTCAGGCGGTTACCAATCCCCAAAACACGCTCCATGGCGTTAAACGGCTCATTGGGCACGCTTTTACCGATGAAGGCGTACAGAAGGACAAAAACATTGTTGCGTTCGCAATTGAGAAGGCGGATGACGGCGTTGGCGTGAAGGTTAAAATGAACGATAAATATTACCGTCCGCAAGAGATTTCGGCGATGGTTCTTCAGAAACTCAAACAAGATGCGGAGGCGAAGCTCGGCGAGAAGATCGATGAAGCGGTTATTACCGTTCCGGCGTACTTCAGTGACTCGCAGAGAAAGGCGACGAAAGACGCGGGAGAGATCGCGGGATTCAATGTTCGCCGCGTTATCAACGAGCCGACGGCTGCCGCGCTTGCCTACGGTTTCAACAAAAAGAAAAATGAAAAAATCGCGGTCTACGACTTCGGAGGCGGTACGTTTGACGTTTCCGTTCTTGAAGTGGGCGACGATGTCATTGAAGTGAAATCAACCGACGGCGACGTGCATATGGGCGGCGAGGATATTGATCAGGACATCATTCACTGGATCGGCGATGAGTTCAAAAAAGAACAGGGAATTGATATCACCAAAGATGTGCTTGCTGTTCAGCGTTTAAAAGAAGCGGCGGAAAAAGCGAAGCACGAACTTTCCACTTCCGTAGAAACGGAAATCAACATTCCTTTCATTACCTCCGATGCTTCGGGCCCGCGTCACTTGCTTATGAAAATGAAGCGCGCGAAATTGGAGGAACTCGCGGCGAAATACATTGACCGCTCCATTGAGATTGCCAAACGCGCCATGGATGCTTCCGGTTTTAAAATTTCCGAAATTGATGAAGTTATCATGGTCGGGGGACAGACGCGCATGCCGGCAATCGTTGACGCGGTTAGAAAGTTTTTCGGGAAGGAACCGAATCGTACGATCAATCCGGACGAAGTCGTTGCTCTCGGCGCATCCATTCAGGGAGGAATTCTCCAAGGCGAAGTGAAGGACGTGCTGTTGCTTGATGTTATTCCGCTTTCGCTCGGCATTGAAACGCTCGGCGGCGTGGCAACGAAACTTATTGAAAGAAACACCACCATTCCGGCTTCAAAATCGCAGGTCTTTTCAACCGCGGCGGATAATCAGACTTCCGTGGAAATTCATATCGTGCAAGGCGAGCGTCCGATGTGTGCGGATAATAAATCGCTTGGAAGATTTATTTTGGACGGAATCCCGCCGGCGCACCGCGGAATGCCGCAGGTGGAGGTGACGTTTGACATTGACGCGAACGGAATTCTTTCCGTCAAAGCGAAAGAGAAAACAACCGGCAAAGAACAGTCAATTCGCATTACCGCCTCAAGCGGACTTTCCAAAGAAGATATCGAAAAAATGAAAAAAGATGCCGAAGTGTACGCGGAAGCCGACAAACAAAAACAGGAAATGATCGAACTCAAAAATCACGCGGAAACTTTGACCTACACTGCCGAGAAAGCAATTAAAGATGCGGGCGACAAAGTTCCCGCCGAAGTAAAAACCGCGGTGGAAGGGAAGATAACCGCGCTCAAAGGATTGAAAGACAGCACTGATAAAGAAGCGGTCAAAAAAGCAGTTGACGAACTTTCCGAAGAGTTGATGAAGATCGGCGACGCGATGACAAAAACGGAAGAACCAAAAACGGAAGGGGTTCCGGCTGAGGAAAAGAAAGATGAAAACGTCCGCGATGCCGACTTCAAGGAATAGTAATCGTCTTAGAGGTTCGACCTCCGGGACAGAGTGATAAATATATGTTATAAAAACCCCGACGTTTCGTCGGGGTTTTGCGTGAGGGTTACCAATTAAGGGCTTTTGTTGTTTTGGATTTTATCAATCCGCATTCTTTGCACGTAATATAGGTTGTGCGAATTTTTTCGGTTGTGTCGTAAAATGTCGTTTCTTGTTCACGAATACAGCCACAATTTTTGCAACGGCCGCAGTATTTGGCATAAAGCGCTAAAAGAACAAAATAAATTATGATACCTGTTACAAGCCACATGGGATAATCCTCCGGTAAATGTCTGACTTTTATACTAACCTATTTAGTAATTTTGTAAAGATTTTTAAAAAATGGAAATCAGGTAGGAATCTATTTCTCTCTGCGGAATATCGTAGAAAAATTGGTTGCTGTTGTGGAGTTTGGTGGCGAGGTCAACACCGACGAAGCGCCAGTGCCAGGGTTCGTATTGGAAATAGGCGTTCTGTTTTGGGTAGGAAATGATGAAACCGTAGCGGTAGGCGTTTTCCGTGAGCCATGTATAAGCTGTGCTTCCATCAAACTTCGTAAATCCTGCGCCGAGTTTTGGCGTGGTTAGATCAACGGTTGTTCCGATCTGGTGTTCCGAGTACCCTTGATCGGCGGAAAATCTATTGGCACCGCTTCCGTACGTGACGACATAATTTGATTTGAGCGACGCTTGCTCTCCGAACGAACGATAGGCGCTGATGATAAGTATCGGATTGGTTGTTGTCGCATCATCGAGCATTTTTACAAGATATGGATAAGCGTTTCCGTGAAATTGAAGTAGTTTACTTTTATTAAAAACATATTCCGGATTGATAACCGTCAAATTTGAAGGAACGTAATTTTCGTTCAAAAAATACACCTTTGAATATTTTTGCAAAAGTTCTTTGTCGGTCTGCGAAAGTTTGGTGAGCGTTCCGACTGTTCCGCTTATGGTTTGGATCTGCGATTCGAACAACGTATTTTTATTTTGTTCGTCCGCGAGGTTTCCCGAAAGAATGGCGTTTTCGCTTTGTGACTTCAGGAGATTGGATTCCAGATTCGCAATGCTCTCTTTCAGTTCCACGATATTTTTTTCAAGAATAGTTTTTGTCGTTTGAAGCGTTTGTTTTGTTTCTTCCAATTCTTTCTCGGTAATCAGGTAACGGTATCCGGCGTATCCGAGCAGGGAAGACACGAGAATGATGAATATTGCTTTCGGTATAAGAGAAAGAGAAAAGAATGGTTTTTTGTTTTCTTCCATATTACTATTATACCATATGGAAAAATTGCTATATACTGAAACTATGAACAAATACCAAAAAACGCCTGAATTGATAATCGATTTTCATGGGTACACCGTGAGAGAAGCAAAGAGTGCGCTCAACAAACTTTTGGCTGAGGGGCAATATTTGCACGTGCGGATTATTACAGGAAAAGGCGTGTATCGGGAACATGGATCGGTGCTTGGACCGTTCGTGAGAACATATTTGCAAGAAAGAAATATAAAATTCAATCAGGCGAAGATACAAGATGGCG
>Ga0172379_10004534_pt1 | contig 20407 bp, 17 predicted proteins | sample GrowelOW334metaG_FD_119756 | JGI IMG/M metagenome (GOLD analysis project Ga0172379, IMG submission 119756) | Groundwater microbial communities from an aquifer near a municipal landfill in Southern Ontario, Canada - Groundwater well OW334 metaG | ecosystem: Environmental > Aquatic > Deep...
AACGATGCGTTGGTGTGAAGAGTGTAACGATGAACGAGCAATGTTTCCAGGGACATTTTCCCGGTGCCCCGGTCAGCAACTGCGTGTTGATCATAGAAGGAATGGTACTAAATGGCGGTATTCTATTGCTGGATGGTTCGGATACGAATGATCGACTCGTGTTATTTATGGGCATCAACAATGCAAAATTCAGGCGGCAGGTGGTTCCCGGCGACCAGCTCGTGTATGAACTGACGATGGTGAACCGGCGCAGTAAAGTATGCACAATGCGCGGAGAAGCGTATGTTGACGGACAACTCGTCTGCGAAGCAGAAATGATGGCGACAATCGTAGATAGACCGAAATTACCAAAGGCATAACCTACTATGGCTACTCAAATCCATTCTACTGCAATTGTCAGTTCCAAAGCGGAACTTGCCGACAGTGTTATTGTCGATCCGTATTCCGTTATTGAAGACGATGTGATTATTGGAGAAGGGACGTATATTGGTCCTCATACGCTTATCGCGAATGGTGCGCGAATCGGAAAAAACTGTATGATTCACAAAGGCGCTGTCGTTTCTACGGCGCCGCAGGATCTTTCCTACAAAAATGAACGGACGTTTTTTGAGCTAGGGGATAATTCCACCATTCGTGAATTCTGTACGCTGAATCGCGGTACTGCAAAGCAGCATCTCAAATCCTCCGTTGGCAGCAACTGTTTACTGATGGCCTATGTTCATGTTGCACACGACTGTGTTATTGGCAATAACGTCATCATCGCAAATTCCGTGCAGATGGCGGGACATATCACCATTCAGGATTTTGCCATCATCGGCGGACTAACAGCAATCCATCAGTTTGTAACGATCGGCGCACATACAATGGTTGGCGGACATTTCCGCGTGCCGAAAGATATTCCCCCGTACATTATTGCCGGCGGTTGGCCGGTGTCATTCGAACGGTTGAACATTATCGGTCTCCGCCGCCGCGGCTTCACCAGAGAAGCGATCGATTCATTACATGACGCGTACCGTATCTTATATCTCTCCAACTTAAATGTAAGTCAGGGCGTCGAACAAATAAAATCCAGTATGACGATCACGACCGAAGTGCAGAATTTGATCGACTTTATTGCGGTGTCTAAACGGGGAATTGTGACCGCGCGCAGACACACCGCGGGCGGCGGCGAATAAACACCGATGCCTGAACCTTCCAAACAATTGTGGCGCATCATTTCGTCCGGATCGCAATCCGGAGCGGTGAACATGGCCACGGACAGAGACCTCGCGGAAAAACTGCAGCGTGCTGAGATTCTGCCCACACTCCGGCTGTATGCATGGAAACCCTGGGCGGTCTCGCTCGGGTATAATCAATCCGAAAAAGATATCAATCGCAGGAAATGTGAAGAGTATGGATTTGACATTGTCCGCCGTCCAACCGGTGGCAGGGCGATATTGCATGCCAATGAATTGACCTATTCCGTTGTGATGTTAGCGGATGGAAAAGGAATCACCGAAACATATTCGCTCATTAGCAAAGCACTGGTTGCGGGATTATCAACTATTTGCCCGGAAATCAGTTACGAATCATCCCAACCGAATTTTGCCTCACTGTATAAACGTCAGGAATCGATTCCCTGTTTCTCTGCATCGGCGCGGTATGAAGTGCAAATCGGGGGGAAAAAAAATGTTGGAAGCGCGCAACGACGATTTTCTTTGCCAAACTTGCCGGAAGTAGTGTTGCAACACGGATCGATTCTTCTCGGTCCGGAACACAAGCTTCTGGCAGAAATTCTGAATGTGGAAAGCGAAGAGATAAAAAAGAAGATCGTGCAGGATATTGAAATGAAGACGATCGATCTTTCAACAGCGCTGCACAGGAGAGTACTATTCGATGAAACGGCGGCAGCGGTTCGTTTAGGATTCGAACAGGTGATGGAGATAACTTTTGAACCAACGATTGAGGCATTGTTATGAGCACACAAACGACCGACTACAAACGTATCACGACCAAAACCGTGTTTGCCATGAAACAGAAGGGGGAGAAGATTGCGATGCTCACGGCATATGATTATACGATCGCCCGTCTGCTGGATGAGGCGGGAATTGATATTATTCTTGTCGGAGATTCTGTTGCAAACGTGTTTCAGGGATTGGAAACGACTATTCCAGTTACCATTGATGAGATTATTTATCACACAAAAGTTGTCCGTCGTGCTGTGAAGCGGGCGATGCTTGTTGCTGATATGCCGTTCATGTCATATCAAGTAGACATTAAAGAAGCGGTACGAAACGCCGGACGGTTGTTGAAAGAATCCGGTGCTGAAGCAGTAAAGATGGAAGGCGGTAAGAGAATCGTACCGTTAATTGAACAGCTTGTCGATATCGGAATACCGGTGATGGGACATTTAGGATTAACTCCTCAATCAATCTATAAGTTCGGAACCTACGAAGTTCGTGCCCGCGAATCGGCGGAAGCAAAACAACTTGTCGAAGATGCACGCTTATTGGACAAAGCCGGTGTGTTTGGTATTGTACTCGAAAAAATTCCGGATTCACTCGCCGCAAAAGTAACGCGTTCCGTTTCCTGCGCTACTATCGGTATCGGTGCAGGATCCGCCTGTGATGGCCAGGTATTGGTCACTAATGATATGCTCGGAATGAACGAGCAGTTTAAACCGCGGTTTGTGCGTCAGTACACCAACCTGTCGGAAACAATGCGAACAGCGTTTAAATCCTATATCTCCGAAGTAAAAACAACTAAATTCCCCTCAAAAAAAGAGAGTTACTAGAGAAATTCATACTTGCCCAAAATAATTACAAAAAATTGGAAAACACATACTCGATTCTTTTCTTGAAGGAGTTCCATAGGAATGCCGTACATGAATTAACCATTTCAAGGCGGCACAAGAAAAGAAACAAAAGTCCCGTTACGATTTCAGACCTCCACTGTATTTCCCCCTTGACAACATTGCCCCTTGGCAGGGGAAATAACATCTCGCTCAATCTCCCAACATTTTGCTCCCACCTACATTATTACGATTGCAATGTTAACTCATGAGGCTTACTTCATATATTTTGTCATACTTGTCCAAAATAAATCATATATGAGAGAAATTCTTATTTGACAAGACACTAAATTTTTATTAATTTGGAAACGGTAAATACGATTAAAGTTTCCATTAAATATTGCCATTGATTTCAATGGAATTTTTTGAACCTAATGGAAACTGTAAAAAACATAAAAGTATCCAAAAGAATCAGGCGATTATGGAATTCAAAAAGGATAACGAACCAAAAGAGCGCATCCTTGAACTGGCAAAGAATCGGTTTTTTGCGCAAGGATTTAATAAAGTAACGTTGGATGAACTTTCCGGAGAATTGGGCATCAGTAAAAAAACCATGTACAAATTTTTCCCCAGCAAAGATGAATTGGTGAAAACGGTAGTCTGGATGATGATGCGGCGGGTTGAGAAGGAAGTTCACTGGATTACAGAACAGCAGAAACCGTTCGTTCACCGTTTGGCGGACTTAATTTTTTTTATCGGCAAAACGGTTGGACGATTCAGCAAATCATTCCAACAAGACATGAAACGATTCGCACCGAACATCTGGGCGGAAATGGAAAAATTCCGACAGGAACATATCGTTGCGAAAGTCGTGGAAATGATTCGCCAGGCAAAAAAGGAAAATGTCTTTCGCCAGGATATTAACGACGAGGTGATTGTGATGATGCTGGTCAGTTGTTTCCAAAACATTCTCACACCGACAGTCCTTGCGGAACATTCATTCTCGCCGAAGGAAGCGATGTATACCATCTTCCATGTGATCTTTGAGGGTTCGTTGACGGAAGAAGCACGAAAAGAATTTGTTCATTACAAAATCAATATTCTGTAAGAGGAAATTATGAAATCCGGACACACATACATCCGAGCTACGATAATGTTTCCATCGGTCGGCATTGCAGGAATTTTGCTTTTGTTGATGTTGATCGGCTGCGGTAATAATGGGGGGAAGATCGAATCGAGCGGTATTCTGGAGTCGGTTGAAGTTAACGTTTCTTCGAAAGTATCCGGACAAGTTCTCCGTTTGCGTGTGCAGGAAGGGAGCACGGTCGTGCGCGGAGATACGCTGGCAGTCATCGATTCCGAAGTGCAGCAGTTACAATTGCTGCAGGCGCAGGCTGGAATCGATCTTGCCGAAGCACAGTATCAGCTGCTGAAGAACGGCGCGCGCTCCGAGGATTTGCAGTCGGCAGAAGAAACAGTCCGACAGACCGAATCCGGTTATAAAACAGCGAAAGCAGATTTCGATAGAATCAAAGAGCTCTATTCAACTCACTCTGTCTCAACAAAACAGTATGAAGATTCGGAGTCCCGGGTTACGATTACACAGGCGCAATACAATTCCGCAAAACAGAATCTTCAAAAATTGCAGCGTTTTGCACGGAGCGAAGACCTGAACGCTGCCAAAGCGCGTGTAGCCCAGGCGCGTGCTCAGGCGAATCTTATCCGTAAACAAATCAATGACTCCCACATTCTTGCTCCGGTCTCAGGCACAGTCACCTATAAACCGGTTGAAGAAGGGGAACTGATCGGCACCGGAACGATTATCGTTAGAATCTCGCGCCTTGAACGAATGGAACTGATGATCTATGTGAACGAAGCAGAGCTCGGGAAAGTGAAACTCGGCGCAATTGCCGATGTAATGATTGATACATATCCGGAGAAGAAATATTCCGCTACGGTGGTGTATGTTTCTCCCGTTGCGGAATTCACGCCAAGAAATGTACAGACAAAGGATGAACGGACGAAACTGGTTTTCGGCATAAAATTAGAAGTGGAAAATGCCGAGGGTGATTTAAAGTCTGGTATGCCGGCTGATGCAATTCTTCAATAAAAGATCAACACTGTTCCAGAATGACGAAGGCTCGAAATTGTGAGTTGGCATTGAATTGGAAAATACAGTTAAAGAGATTATGAGTGCACTTACAATCACCGCAGTAACAAAAAAATTCGACACCATAACGGCGGTGGACGGACTTTCCCTTTCTGTTGAGAAAGGTGAAATGTTTGCACTTGTTGGACCGGACGGTTCGGGAAAAACAACGACGATCCGCATGTTGTGTGGCATTGTCACTCCCACCAGCGGCATGGTGAATGTGCTAGGATTTAATGTGCAGAAGCAGAAGGAAGAGGTCAAAAAAAGGATCGGGTATCTTTCCCAGCGTTTCTCATTATACGGCGATTTGACGATCGACGAGAATATTGAATTCTTCGCGGAGATCCACGGTGTTTATGACTATGCGGACCGGCGGAATGAATTATTGGAATTTACCAGATTGATGCCATTCCGTGATCGACTGGCAGAAAAACTTTCCGGCGGTATGAAACAGAAATTGGCGCTCGCATGTACGCTTGTCCACACTCCGGAAATCATATTCCTTGACGAACCAACGACCGGTGTTGATCCGGTCTCACGGCGTGATTTTTGGAAGGTACTGTCCGCACTGCTGAGAACCGGCATTACGATCGTGATGGCAACTCCATATCTGGACGAAGCTGAACGCTGCAGCCGTGTAGCTTTGATGGATAATGGAAAAATTCTATTAGCGGATACACCCGGAAACCTGAAAAAAGTGATGAAAGGTGAGGTTATTGAAATCGTTTGCTCCGATATTCGCAAAGCATTTGCGTTGATGAAACATTATCCTGGTGTATTGGAAGTACAGGCATTTGGGGACCGGCTGAACGTTGTTATTTCCTCTTCCGCGGACGAACTACCGGCGATCTGTGAGCATTTGAATGACCAGTCGATTACAGTAAGTGATTGGAGAATGGTAAAACCCTCCCTCGAGAATGTGTTCATTTCGTTGTTGACGGAGACCAAAGAATGAAAAACACGATCGAAGTAAAACAATTAACGAAACGATTCGGAAATTTCACCGCGGTGGACCATATCGACTTTGAGGTGAAAGAAGGGGAGATTTTCGGTTTTCTCGGTGCGAACGGTGCGGGGAAATCAACTACCATCCGGATGTTGTGTGGATTACTTTCTTCCACGGAAGGAACGGCGCATGTCGGTGGATTCGATATCAATAAGAATCCCCACCAGGTGAAAAAAAGTATCGGATATATGTCCCAAAAGTTCTCGCTATATGAGGATCTGACAGTAGAGGAGAACATCGATTTTTTCGGACGAGTCTACGGGATTGAAAACAGTGCTTTGAAGGAACGAAAGGAATGGGTGCTGGAGATTGCGAATCTCCATGGGCGCCAGGGGAGTATCACCGGTACACTCAGCGGCGGATTGAAACAGCGCCTTGCACTCGGATGCGCCGTGTTGCATCGCCCGCGCATCGTTTTTCTGGACGAACCGACCAGTGGCGTCGATCCTGTCATGCGCAGAAGGTTTTGGGAATTGATCAACAATCTGTCCGCAGAAGGAGTCACCGTGCTGGTGACGACACATTTTCTTGAAGAGGCGGAATACTGCAACGATATTATCCTGATCAATGCCGGGAAGATTATTGCCGGCGGAAGTCCGAAGGAACTGAAACAGAATTATATCAAGCATCCTATTCTGGAAGTACAGTGCTCTAATGTTGTGGATGCGATGGAAAAGATTGAAGGACAGCCGTGGGCGGTGGAAACGTCTATCTTCGGTACGAGTATTCACATAAACGTGAAGGATGAAGAATCGGCGAAGGATCAGATTACATCGCTCCTTGCGCAGTCTCAGATAGACCTGATCGGCATTGAACGCATTACTCCGTCATTGGAAGATGTGTTCATTTATCTTCTTGAACACGGCGGAGAAACGCAATGAAGATGGTACGACAGTTATTGCCAATCATAAAGAAGGAATTCCGTCAAATCAGACGGGACAGGAAAGTGCTGGCGGTGCTGATTGTTGTTCCGGCATTCTTGTTGTTATTGAACGGCTATGCATTGAACTTCGACGTTCGCAATATCACCATGGCGGTCTATGATGCGGAAAAGAGTTCTCAAAGTCGGGAGTTGGTCAATAGTTTCATCACTGCAGGATATTTTGAGTACACCGAACATCTGACTGATTATGCTTCTGCGCAACGCATGATCGACGAAGGGAAAGTGAAACTTGTTCTTGTCATCCCACCCGATTTTTCGCGCGAGAATATTTCCGGCCGGCAATCGTCCATCCAGTTGCTGGTAGATGGCATGGATGCCAATGCGGCAACGACGATTGTCGGTTATGGACAAGCGGTAACGCAACAGTTTTCACAAAAGATTATCCTTCAAAATCTCTCTAAGATAGGACGAAAAAGCTACGTGCCGGTTAATTACGAAGCGCGGATCTGGTATAATCCGGAGATGAAAAGTGCAAAATTTCTCGTCCCCGGATTGATCGCCTATATTCTGGCGATAACGGCTGTGATCGCAACGGCATTGTCAATCGTGAAGGAAAAAGAGCGGAATACGATTGAACAGATCGATGTTTCGCCTATCAAACCGCTGAATTTAATTATTGGGAAAATGTTCCCCTACGCAGTTATTTCACTACTTGCCGCGGCACTTGTCCTTCTCTCAGGGTACCTTTTGTTCGATGTTGTCGTTAAGGGAAGTTTGGTGCTGTTATTTTTTGCGACATTGCTCTTTGTTATTGCAGCGTTAGGACAGGGTCTACTGGTTTCAACTGTTGCGGATAGTCAACAGGTGGCATTTCAGCTTGCGACTGTCATCTCAATTTTGCCGACGATGATTCTTTCCGGTTTTATGTTCCCGATTAAAAGCATGCCGCTATTTCTTCAGATCCTTTCCAACATAACGCCTGCAAAGTTTTATCTTGTTATTATGCGCGGCATTGTATTGAAAGGAGTCGGCATCGAAGCGTTTTGGGATCAGTTGATCTATTTGTCAATTTACATTGTTATTATTATCACTATCAGCGTGAAGCGGTTCAAGCATCATACGGTGTAATATGAATCTCCTGCGGTTAAAAGCTCTTATTCAAAAAGAATTTGCGCAGTTCTTCAAAGATAAGAAGTTGCTGCCGCTCGTTTTTGTTGCTCCGATTCTTCAACTGATATTCCTCGGTTACGCTGCATCGCTAGATGTGAAAAAAATTGCGTTTGTTCTGTGCGATATGGATAAATCCAGTGAGAGCAGACGGTTCGTTCAATCATTTACGAATTCCGGATATTTTACCATGGAGTATTCCACGGAAGAATATACCGAAGTGCAGAAGTATCTTGATAACAGCCTGGCAACAATGGCGCTCATTATTCCTCCGAAATTCGGCGACAAGTTACTCCGGAGAGAATCGGTTGATGTGCAGGTGTTGTTTGACGGAAGCGAAGGGAATTCGACCGCCATAGCGTCGAGTTATGCAATGCAGATCATCAATCGATTCTCCCAACAAGTACTGGCGAGTATCGTCGGCGATGTGCGGAAGCTGGGGGGCATAACATCCGAAACGCGCGCATGGTATAATCCGACGATGATCAGCAGAATGTTTATGGTACCTGGCGTACTGGTGCTGCTGCTGCTCGTTACGACAACAGTGCTTACCGCAATGGCAATTGTGAAAGAAAAGGAAATCGGAACGCTGGAACAGCTTCTTGTCACACCGCTTCGTCCGGTGGAATTAATTATTGGGAAACTGATTCCCTTCACATTGATTGGTCTGATCGTTGTTACGGTGGCATTACTGGTATTGGTCTTTGGATTTTCCATTCCGATTCGGGGGAGTGTGGTATTATTGTATGTGTTGACGGTGGAATTTCTTCTGTCGTCGCTCGGACTTGGACTATTTGTCTCCACGACGACAAAAACTCAACAGCAGGCGATGATGGTAGGATTATTCTTCGTCTTGCTACCCATGATGTACCTTTCCGGATTTGTCTTTCCGGTGGAGAACATGCCGCCGATTTTGCAATGGATTGCGGCGCTGATCCCGATGAAATATTATCTGATTATCATTCGTTCGATCATTCTGAAAGGGGTTGGTCTTTCGGAGCTCTGGTTTGAAGCGCTGATATTGCTGGTGATGGGTGTTGCGATTTTGACGGCGAGTGTGCTTCGGTTCAGGGAAAAAATTGATTAAAGGATTGGATACCCAAGCGAGAAGTATGCGACGACCGGTCCTAATGTCAGCGGCTGTTCCAGCAAGTCTCTGCGAATATAGAAACTTCTGCCAACGGAAACATTGATCGGTCCCGCCGGCGTATCTAGTGAAAGAATGCCGCCGATACCGTGATGAAAATCGCGAATACGAATATCTTCTCGCTGCGGCCAGATACTTCCAAAATCATAGCGAAGACGGAAGTATGTATCCCACACCAACTTGAAAGGGAAGCGTGTTCGGAATTCAAGGCTCGTTAAAAAAATTTGGCGTCCACGCGCATCGTATTCCCGTAATCCGAAGAATGAATCCTCTCCGCCGAGTGAAAAGTGTTGCGTAAGCGGCAATGTCTGATCGCCGAAGCCGACGATAAGTTTCGGATGGAGCGTGAAGTTCTTATATGATGCATTTGTTTCATAGGCAAAGTAGATTTTGGAATAACCCACATCTCCAACAACATCCTTCAGAGAGGACGTTGCAGTTTCCCAGGAAAAATTGGTGAGTGAGCCCTGGCGGGCAAAGGGATACCGGTCGCGAGAATCGATGGTTGAGCTGATCCGGAATGCCTGAAGGGTGAATTGTTCCGGCTGATATCCGCTGCCTGAAATAAATTTCGCTTCGTCCGCCTCGATGCGGTATTCAATATTGAAGATCCCCAGCCGTTCCACCTGCTGACCTAATTGAAAAGAGAGTCCATATAAAATCTGCCGGTATTCTCCGATGCGTGACCGTATAAAAGTGCTTCGGTTTGTACGGACCGGATCGTTGGCATACGCGTAGATATCCCGAAGATCGTAATAAAAATCCATATTAAAAGTGAAATACGAATTGAAGATTCTGTTTGCCTGAAAATCTGTGACATATTTTCTATTTCTCAGTCCTCCTGCTACGCTTGCGCCTATTTCAGTTGCTGTTCCCAGCAGATTCTCGTTCCTGAATTCGAGCGACGGCTGTAGATTTCGTTCGTTATCCAGTCTGAATCCGAGCCGCGAAACTTCAGTCGGCTTTTCATCCATCTGTATTGAAATCGTGGGAAGTCCATTTTCGAATCCAACATCCATCAATACCTGATCAAACAAATTCGTTGCGGAGAGATTTGTCAAAGCATTTTTCCCTTTGTCCACTGTGAATACGTTACCATCCCTGAAACCCAGTTCGCGCCAAATTACCCAATCACGCGATATCTCTTTTCCCCGCAGGTAGATTTTATGGATGACCCCTTCATTGATGGCGATGGTTAACAATCCAGTCGCGGTATCGAATTCCGACCGTGTAATGCGTGCGAGAGAGTATCCGTCGGATCGGTACAAACCCAACAATTGTTCGTATGACGAATTTAAACGGAACTGGTTGATCGGTTTACCTAAAAGAGAGTCAAATGATGAAGTGAGCAGGCTGCTTTCCATTAATGTATTGCCGATAATCGCCACTGATGTGAGCACCGGATTTGCAGTTGTTTCGATGCGGACATCTGCCGCGCGATCTTCGATGGTGATAGTAGCCGTAATCTCGTTATATCCGCCGGTCTGATACACATCCGTGAGCAGTTCACGGATTTCCGAAATACTGGTTGAGTCGCCGGATCGGAACGAGGAAGAAGTTAACGGACCGACCAGCATACTGTCGTGTTCGATTGATCGGATCAAAAAAGCAAAGCTCGACAATGGTGAGTTGTCGCGCATCATCTCTTGTTGCTTGTCTTCGATAGTATCATGGATTGCAGTGATCATTGTCCGTGCAGCATACACTCCTTGTTGAACGGCAAATTTCAAGTTGGAAAAATCAGTAGAGGGATAATATCCAAGATCCGGCGTAATGACGATTGTGGCGCTGTCCAGCGCACGTTTGTTCGCCTCCTGCGCCATGATATTGACGATCTGATCGGTGACTTCCCAGGGATAGTTCAGTTGGTTGGCAGAGCGCAGAGGGCTGGTTGTGTTTACGGCAATGATAATATCGGCGCCGAGCGATCGAGCAACGTTCACTGGGATATTCGCCATCAGTCCGCCGTCGGTCAGTTGAAGCGTATCTTTCTTTAAAGGATTGTACAGTAACGGAATAGAGATGCTGGCGCGTAACGCTTCCGAAAGATTACCGGAGTGAAAGACAATTTGTTTTCCAGAAATAAGGTCGGTGGAAATACAGCGAAAAGGAATTTTTAGGTCGTCAAACGTGCTTACAGGATGATACAAACTTTGAAGTGTCAGTTGATTGATGAAGGTGGTCAGGCGCTGACCGCTTGAAACCGCAGAGGGAAGAATTGGCGTGAGGCCTTCAAAACGTAAGGTAAGTTGTTTCCTGTCCGCAGCAACTTTATGTGAGAGATATAAATGTTGTCGTTCGGTTTCCTGCGTTAACGACAATACATAATTCCAATCGGTGGTATCAATTATATTTTCCAATTGTTCCGTCGTATAACCGGAAGCGTACAGTCCGCCGATAATTCCGCCAATACTTGTGCCAACAATGAAGTCAATCGGAATATTGTTTCGCTCCAGTTCTTTAATAACCCCCAGATGTGCAATGCCTCTCGAACCTCCTCCGCTGAGAACAAGACATACGGTGGGATGTTTTACAGATTTGAACACAAGAGTAGAAAACGTATCACTTTTTTGTTCTGCATATAATGGAGTAACTGTAATAGTTTGTTGTTGACCGGAAAGAAATCCGGTAAATAGAAAGATGCTAAAGAATATCGATACACAGTGAGTGGAAATGCAAAATGGTTTCATAGTTTCGATGGAAAGATAGGAAATATCTGAAAAAAATGCGCGATAATTTCAGTAACCCATGTCAAATGTTAGTAATAACTTACTGATGACTTTAATCACAGTCTATTTCAGAATATCCTGTATACTGTTGTTACGATAAACAACGAAAGGGGCACTATGGACAAAAATGATACGCTGGAAATGAAGAAAAAGCACACATATACGCTGTTCTTCAACATTGCTGTAATGATATCGAGTTTTACAATCGCATTGGTGGCATTACCGCAGGAGATGTTCTTTGTTGTTGCAGTCGTTATTCTGTTTGCTCTACGTGATATCGAAAAAGACATCACGAAGACAAATTCGAACCGTTTTACATTCCGGACTAGTTCAAAATAACATTTCCAGAATGCTTGATTGGTGAAAAAGACAGCAGTAATGCTGTCTTTTTTTTTGCCTTTCTCCGGTGCATATTTTTTTGTAGGACGAAATTTTTTTATTAGGTAACTTTCATCAATGGTATCTCAAAAACTCCAGTTCCTGTTTCTATGATCTCATTTATCGTGCATGGCGGTGCATGGAACATCCCAAACGACATGATTGACGCACATCGTGTCGGTGTGACCAGTGCGCTCCGGATCGGTTGGAAGATTCTTGAAGGAGGCGGCAGCGCGATAGATGCTGTTGAGCAGGCGATCCGTACCATGGAGGAAAATCCTACATTCGATGCAGGTCGAGGTTCTTTTGTGAATGCAATGGGGGAGATTGAACTCGACGCGAGTATCATGAACGGGACAACATTACGGTGCGGGGCCGTGGCGTCGGTGCAAAATATCCGCAATCCTATAACAGTTGCCAGAACGATCATGGAAAAGAGCGAGAACGTATTACTGACAGGATTAGGCGCCGTTCGATTTGCAAAGGAGAATGGCATACCAACGTGTAAAAATGACGATTTGATCGTCGGCAGGGAATTACAGCGATGGAAACAACTGCAGGTGCAAAAAAGGTTTTCTGCGAAAGATGCATTTAAAGGAACCGTACCGTCTGATACGGTCGGTGCTGTTGCTCTGGATGCGAACGGCATGATCGCCGCAGGTACGTCCACCGGCGGTACACCGAACAAATATCCCGGTCGCGTGGGTGATTCGCCGTTGATTGGTTGCGGCACATATGCAGATTCTGGTATTGGCGGTGTTTCGTGTACGGGGTACGGTGAAGCGATTATAAAAGTCGTTCTTGCGAAGACGGTGATCGATTATATGGAAATGACTGGTGCGGATTGTGCAACGGCAGCAACATACGGTATTAATCGTCTAAAATCCAAAGTCGACGGATTGGGTGGCGTCATCGTCCTTGATACACAAGGCAGACCATCCGTTGCATTCAACACTCCGCGTATGGCGCGCGCCTATCGGACATCAGCGATGAATGCTGATGTCATTGAGGTTTAATTTGTTGTTATGAAACTTTCCTCCCTCATCGGACATGTGACCGAACTCTATTCCGACGTTATTACTTCATCCAAACCAGCAGATCGACATATCGATTTTTTTTTCCGCTCCCGAAAATATCTCGGCTCGAACGACAGGCGGTTTATTGCTGAAACAATGTATGGCATGCTCCGGCATCGGAAACGGATTGAGTGGATTGTTTCGGTGTTGGAAAAACACAATGATCATCGGTATCAGTGTGCAACGTATCTTCTATACAATGGCGGCGCAACGAAAGATCAGTTATCGGAAGAGATCAACATTTCGATGGATGAATTGGTGTTGTTGGAACAGCGAGTGCAAACTGAACCGGCATTTGAATCGGAAATCGCCACCCTGGCAGTAACATATTCGTTTCAGGATTGGATGATTGCCGAATGGCAAAAAGAGTTTGATCCCGCAGAACTGGTCCCATTATGTTCGGTGATGAACACTCAAGCGCCGATGACGATTCGCGTGAATACGATTAAAACAACGCGAGAAGAATGCCAGCGGATCTTATTGCAGGAAGGTTTGGATACGGATCGGACGGAACATTCTCCCTTTGGACTTCATCTCAAGCGCAGGACGAATCTGTTTCAGTTGCAAGCATTCAGAGATGGATTGTTCGAGGTACAGGATGAAGGAAGCCAGTTGCTTGCTTTATTGGTGGATCCTAAACCTGGATCGAAAGTGGTTGATGCCTGTGCGGGAGCCGGGGGTAAAGCGCTTGCGCTTGCTTCGATCATGAAAAACAGAGGGGAAATTTTTGCCTTGGATGTTCATTCTTTTCGACTGGAAGAGCTAAAAAAAAGGATTCGACGGAGCGGAGTGGATTCGATCCGTACCAGGATTATTCGCGAAGGGGAAACGCAGGAAGGCTTGGTGAATGCCGCTGACAATGTGCTTGTTGATGCACCGTGTTCGGGCACCGGAACAATCCGCCGAAACCCGGGAATGAAATGGAGCGTCACCGAGACAATGGTGGAGGAACTCACCGTTAAGCAGTGTTCGATCCTTTCATTGAATGCTCAGTATGTAAAGCCGGGTGGTAAATTGGTATATGCTACCTGTTCCCTGATGAAAAAAGAAAATGAAATTGTCGTGGAACAGTTTCTTGCCAGCCATCCGGAATTTGAAATTATTTTTCCTTCGATTACGCTAGAACGGTATGGTGTTGCACATTTGGCAAATAACAAATATTTTCAATTATTACCGCACCAGTACAATACCGATGGATTTTTTGCTGCTATTTTAAAACGTAAATGACAGAACGTATGAAACTGTTTACTATAACGATCGCACTACTGCTTGCGGGGTGTTCTCCGGGCGATGAAGAGCTTTGGCTGAAAGTTGAACAGGCAAAAGAGAATAATAATTGGGATTCAACTATGAGTGTTTCCCAGCGCATTCTTGACGAATATCCCGACGGCCGATTTGCCGGCTGGGCACGGTTTGCGCTTGCGGAAAGTTTTCGTTTTAAGAACCAGCCTAGAGAAGCGCTCGATCATTATAAAATATTCATCGATACATATCCGGATTTGCAACCGGCGGCAATCTCGCTATTTCTTGTTGGTTATATTTATGGGAATAATCTGCAGGTCTATGACAGCGCAAAGTTTTACTACGAAGAGTTTTTAAAGAAATATCCTCACCATGACCTCGTGCCTTCGGTGAAGCTTGAATTAGAGACGTTGGGAAAATCACCGCACGAAGCATTAATGGAGACGACGGAAAAAAACCGTTCGATGGCTAAACAATAAATGCAGACTCAGTTAAAATATCTTCGACCCGAAGTTGTTTCGAAACTCTCCAATATGGAACTGCGGGCGCGTCTTGTGGTGGAAGGATTTATCACCGGACTGCATAAAAGTCCGTACCACGGATTCAGCGTAGAATTTGCTGAACACCGACAATATATGCCTGGCGACGAAATTCGTCGAATTGATTGGCGAGTCTACGGTAAAACGGACCGGTTCTATGTGAAGCAGTTTGAAGAAGAAACGAACCTGAAGTCATACATCGTCATGGATACCAGTGCATCAATGCGGTTTGCTTCGGAACTGCCGAAATCAAAAGAGCGCCGCATCTCGAAGATGGAATATGCTTCCTTTGTTGCAGCGTCTCTTTCTTTTTTGATGGTTCAACAGCGCGATGCGGTTGGATTGACGCTATACGATTCTGCAGTTCGGACGACAATTCCGCCGCATGCCACCAAACAGCATTTGCGCCGAGTTCTGGTCGAGTTGGAAAAGATCCGTCCCTCGGAAAAGACAAACTCCGCAACTGCGCTGCATCAATTGGCGGAACGAATTTCGCGGCGGGGTTTGGTCATTGTGTTGAGCGATCTATTCGATGAACCGGACACAGTGATTGCCGCACTGAAACATTTCCGTCATAATAATCATGAAGTGCTTGTGATGCATATTCTTGATCCGTTGGAACGAACGTTTGCCTTCGGCAGTGATGCTGTGTTTAAGGATGTGGAAACAGGGGAGACGCTGACGACACAACCATATCACATCCAACAGGCATATCAGGAAGCAATGCGGACATTTATGGAACGGTATAAACGGGAATGCCGTGAAAATTCGATTGATTACATTTTACTGGATACAACTACTCCGTTTGATGTTGCTCTCCTCAATTACCTGAATAAACGGCACCGGATCGGGTGATAATCGGTTCTGCAGTACGCGTGGATGTACATTACTCGAAACTTCCATATTCATTTTAAATACCTTGTACAGATTTCCACACACCCCTCTCCGTGTATTCCTCTTCCGGCGGGAGAGGAATTGCATCATTTTCATCTGATTTGTATTTTGCACCATACGGAAATGGGAAAAAATGAGGTGACTATTTCACTCATACTTGTCCAAAATAATTCCCGAAAATTGGAAAACACATACTCTCTTCTTTTCTTGACGGAGTTCCAAAGGAATGCCGTACACGAATTAAACATTTTATGGCGGCACAAGAAAAGAAGCAAAAGAACCCCTTGCGAAATTTAACGCGCGATGAATCCCGCCCGCACTTGCCCGTAGATGGCAAAAAACGCCATCAAAAGTCGCTTCATGATTTCAGACCCCCCTCTGTATCTCCCTTTGGTAAGGGGAGAAAAATCTCGCTCACTCCTCCAAAATTTCGCCCCACCCACATCTCATCCAACACTGTTAGAAATGTTGGGGAGGGCTTATTTTTCTCAACATAACATATCTTCCATACATCCACTTGTTTCGATAATTTTTTTTCAATTTTCCCTATAGTTTCATTCATGTGCAATCTGTAACATCATGCCATCAACCTTTGCCTCTCCGTCCAACTTTCCGTATCTTACCTTTTGAATTTCGCCCAATATTGGAATGAGAATATATTGACAGTGATGCCGTGGCTATGAGCCATGGCGTCATTGATATTATAACCGTATGAAGAAATCCAAATCCGCCGTTCCGAAGGTACCTAAATTCGATCAAAATATGCTGATTGTTAAAGGAGCGCGGGAGCATAATTTAAAAAACATTGATGTCGAAATTCCGCGCGATAAACTGGTGGTAATCACCGGACTTTCCGGATCGGGGAAATCCTCTCTTGCATTTGATACGATCTATGCGGAAGGACAGCGGCGGTATGTTGAATCGCTATCTGCGTATGCCCGACAATTTCTCGGACTTATGGAACGTCCTGATGTTGATTACATCGAAGGGCTTTCTCCAGCCATTTCTATTGAACAAAAAACAGTCAGCACCAATCCCCGTTCCACCGTTGGAACAGTGACGGAAGTGTATGATTTCCTCCGATTATTATATGCACGGGTCGGAACGCAATTCTGTGTCCATGACGGATCTCGGGTGCAGAAACAAAGCGTTGATCAGATTATTGATGCGATCATGAAGATTCCGCAAGGGACGAAGATCCAGATTCTTGCGCCGATCGTCAAAGGAAGGAAAGGGCATTACCGTGAGTTGTTTGAGAAGATTCTGAAAGATGGTTTCCTTCGTGTGCGCACTGATAACGAAGTTGTTGAGATCAGCAAAGGGATGAAATTGGACCGGTACAAACTCCATAATATTGAAATTGTGGTGGACCGGATACAGGTAAAAAAAGAGAGCCGTTCGCGCATTGCCGATTCTGTGGATGTGGCGCTGCAATTCGGCGAAGGAGTGCTGATTCTCAACGACGGGAAACAGGATATTCTCTTCAGCAAAAAATATTCCTGTCCGTTGTGCGGTACGAGTTACGAAGAACCGGCCCCGAATTCATTTTCATTTAATACCACCTCCGGCGCATGTGCAGTGTGCGAAGGATTGGGTGAAAAGAAAGATTTTGATTTAGCATTGATCATTCCGAATCCTGCGTTGTCTATTCAGGAAGAAGGGATTGCTCCTTTGGGAAAACCGCGCGCCACATGGTTCTATGCACAGGTACGTGCGGTGTTAAAACGTCATGGACTGAATTACACGACGCCAGTGAAGGATTTTCCGAAAGTTGCTCTTGATGAGCTACTGAACGGTACGCACGGTGAAAAGATTGAAGTGGAATATACGTATGCCGGCGGACGCACTTCAACATATAAGCACCGATATGACGGTGTAATGAAGATGCTGCAGGAATATTATAACGACACGGCCTCCCTGAAGATCCGAGAATGGGTAGAAAGTTTCATGAGCACGAAAGTTTGTGCGGAATGCGGAGGCGGACGACTGCGGAAAGAGAATCTCGCCATTCAATTAGTCGATGACAAAACCGGCACGCGGCACACTATTTCGGAGATCGTGAAACGGTCATTGACCGAATCGCAAATATTTTTCACATCCGTAACATTTTCGAACAGACAAATGGAAATTGCCCGGCCGATTCTGAAAGAGATCAATCAGCGGCTCGGATTTATGGTGGATGTCGGTCTCGGGTATTTAACTTTGGATCGCGCAGCCCGTACGCTTTCCGGCGGTGAAGCACAACGAATTCGGCTGGCGACACAAATCGGTTCACAGTTGGTCGGCGTTCTGTATATCCTGGATGAACCAAGCATCGGGCTGCATCAGCGCGACAATACCAAACTGATAGGATCATTGAAAAATCTCCGTGATCTTGGCAACACGGTGCTTGTTGTAGAACACGATAAAGAAATGATGGAAAATTCCGACTTTATTGTGGATCTAGGACCGAGAGCAGGCGAACATGGAGGGGAACTTGTTGCAGCGGGAACACCGGAAGAATTTAGGAACGGACTATCGAGCACCGTTGGAGATCGTTCTTCAACAATTGCCTATCTGACCGGGAAAAAGAATATCGATGTACCGAAAGATCGCAAAAAAGGGAACGGAAAGTTTCTCACGATCAGTGGTGCGTCCGGAAATAATCTGAAAAATGTCAATCTTTCCGTCCCTCTCGGAGCGTTGACCTGCGTCACTGGTGTCAGCGGGTCTGGGAAATCGACGCTGATCAACGAAACGCTCTATCCAATTCTTTCGCAAAAATTTTATAAGACGAAAATTCAGGTATATCCGTACAAATCCATCGACGGTATTCAGCATATCGATAAAGTGATCGATATCGACCAGTCGCCGATCGGCAGAACACCCCGTTCGAATCCCGCAACCTATACCGGATTATTTACCTTTATCCGCGATCTGTTCGCCCAGCTGCCGGAATCGAAGATCCGCGGATACAAATCCGGACGATTCAGTTTTAATGTAAAGGGAGGGCGCTGTGAAGCGTGTGAAGGGGATGGCGTAAAGAAGATTGAAATGAATTTTCTGCCGGATGTATATGTGATGTGCGATGTCTGCCGGGGAAAACGCTACAACCGTGAAACGCTTGAAGTACTTTTTAAAGGGAAGTCGATTTCCGATGTGTTGGAAATGACTGTTGAAGAAGCGCTTGAGTTCTTTCACGAAATGCCGGTGATGAACAGAAAAATTCAAACGTTGTCCGATGTCGGACTGGGATATATTCATCTCGGGCAACAGGCGACCACCTTATCGGGCGGTGAGGCGCAGAGAGTAAAATTGTCTACGGAACTTTCTAAAGTCGGAACGGGAAATACTCTCTATATTTTGGATGAACCGACAACCGGTCTGCATTTTGATGATGTGAAGATGTTGCTAGAAGTGTTAAATAAGTTAGTGGAAAAAGGGAATACAATAGTTGTAATAGAGCACAATCTTGATGTTATTAAAACGGCGGATTGGATCATTGATCTGGGACCGGAAGGGGGCGGTGGGGGAGGTTCGATTATTGCAGAAGGAACTCCCGAGCAGGTTGCAGCGTTGAATCATTCATTTACCGGTCACTATTTGAAAAAGGAATTAGGTGTTTCGTAAACACCATATCCTGCTAAAGGAGTGTTATGCAGGGAGATAAAATAATCAGCTGTCGCCATTCAGAATTTTCATCGATCAACAAGATTGATGAATCAGCATTAGCGAATATCGATTTTGCTGAGCAATTAGTGATGGCTGACGGCACAGAACCTCCTGCTTCCATCGATACCAGAGTTGGGATTGAATGGAACGACAACGGTCTGCTTGTCTTTTTCCACGGCAGATTCGACACGCTTCGACTTGCCCCGGACTTAGTGCCGATGCCTGCGCATGCAAAAACTCACAACTTGTGGGAATTATCGGATGTGTACGAAGTGTTTATTGGTGTTCATGCCTCCCAATCCAAACTCTATAAGGAATTTCAGGTCTCACCTGAGGGACGCTGGTTGGACATCGACGTCAATAAACAGCTGGGGATCTCAAATCACTACTGGTACTCCGGACTGCAATGTTGTTCCTTTGTGGACAATGAGATGAAAATTTGGAGTTCCATTATTGAACTTCCGTGGAATTGTTTCGGTTTGCATACAAGGACGGAGGATGTGTGGCATGCCAATTTTTATCGCGCATCTGGAACCCACCACGGAGACGAGCTGATGGCTTGGTCGCCGACGGGATACGGTGAAAAGTGTTTTCATCGCTCTGAACATTTCGGAACAATTCAATTCGAACGATGAATCGTACAATAACGATGCTATTGGTTCTGATGTTGATGTCCCATGATGCCTCGGCGCAAGACACCACGAATGTTGAGAGTACGACCACCGAAGAAAACATTGCACTCATCGCAATTGCAGGTATTGTTATTCCATTTG
>Ga0172379_10004535_pt1 | contig 20403 bp, 14 predicted proteins | sample GrowelOW334metaG_FD_119756 | JGI IMG/M metagenome (GOLD analysis project Ga0172379, IMG submission 119756) | Groundwater microbial communities from an aquifer near a municipal landfill in Southern Ontario, Canada - Groundwater well OW334 metaG | ecosystem: Environmental > Aquatic > Deep...
GATGGCAAGAAACTACACAGACATTGATAAGATAACTTTTCAAATTCATTTGACAATTCAGGAATAAAAAGAGTAAAATATTCTAATTGTGCTGATATAAGTAATAATAGGTAAAGTTTATTCTTATCTGTTAAATCACTTTTTAAATGAATAACTCGATTTTTAATATAAAAAGGGTAATCAATACCCCAAAAATCAGCTCGATATTCCAGTATGTCAAAATAACCAGTGATTACTTCCGTCTTTTTATCATCTATTCTAGATGAATTTGATCCAATTTCATCAATTTCAGAATTGTTTACATCTACAACATCATTATCCTCATTGATTGTGATGTTTTCATCATTAAATCTATCTAGGATATCAGAAGTTGTAACTTCATCCTTAAAAGAAAGCAATGCCACTAACTCAATGAAATCAGCATAAATATGCCCTAAAAATTTGGGAGAATTTGGCACATTGAGAACAAAGTTTTGAAAATGCTTTTTAATCTTTTCATCAATTTTCATCCTCATATTCCTCTTTAAATCGTTTTATCTTTAAAGCAATTTTTCTTATGTCTTCCAAATCATCAACTATACTAAAATAGAAGAATTTAGCTTTATGAGCCAACGAATCCGCAAGCTCCAAATTTTCTAAGGCTTTTTTTATTGCATTTTCAACGATATCGCTATATTCTTTTGTTAATTCATAAGCCTTTGATAATTCCCATCCTTCCACATCAAACGCATTATACGATTTCTCATTACTCAAAATAGAGTTTAGTGTATTTAAATCTTCACTTTTCCCTTTAAGCCTAGTTTTATTTTGATCATTTTTCTCAAAAAACCAATGAGTTAATTTTTTTACATTTTCTTTATTCAAATTAACTAATGGATTTTCTAATGAAAGATTCACTCCTAGAAAGGCGCAAATACCTGATCTGCTGAGACTATCAGATATATAACCAACAAAGAAAGTAGTATCATCTAAGTCTCTGATTGAGAAGAAACCTTCATCTTCAATGTACTTGTAAATATTAAAACCAACAAGAAGCCGTTTAACATATTCCCTTTTACTGCCAATAACTTTAGCTAATTCACGGCTTATCTCGTCAATACTCTTCGAAGAGCTAAATGAATGACTCAAATCACTTAAGTATCTAGCTTTTTCAGATAATCCCCAAGCTTTAATCCCTGTAATGTGTCTAAACCCAAGATATTTCCTTATAGAATCTTCTGTTGGGAATAGTAAACAAGGTATTAATGTTGGTCTAAATTTTGCTTCATCATAAACTTGCTTTACCAATGTTTTTTTTACTGAGGCCAACTTATAATTATGAAGCAATTTAATTGAAGCAAGACGTCTATTCCCTTCAATAACTTTGTATTTATCATTTTCAATTTCAACTACTAACAATTGTTCTCCAATGAAAAAATCGTTTTCCCCAATAGCTTGCATCAATTCTAAAGTTGATGCTTCTAAAAGCAGATAATCAATTATTTCATTTTCTTGCTTATTATGCAAGGACTTTGGTAAACGTGGATTGCAATCATCAAGAATTAGCTTGTTATACTCAATTTGTTTTGGGTCGCTTTTCATAGCTAAATCATTTTTTTCAAATTTAATCATTCTTTCTTTCCCAATACTGCTTAACCTTAAAGAGTTTAGCTTTTTCAAATTCTTTAATATTGGAAATTGCTTGACCTTTTTGAATCTGTTCCATGCTACGGGCTATCTTATTGGAAATATTACTTGATAGACCCATAAATTTCTCAATTAATTTAAGATTCTTATCCTTTATGTCTAATAGAAAGGCAATTTCGCACATGCTAGAGAAATCAAAATCCTTTTGATTGTATTCTTCTATACCCTGTGATAACAATACAACAGCAACACCCTTTGAACGAACCTCACGAAGCATTTTTTCCAAAATATCCTGATATTTTTTCTCTTTGAAAATCACATGTGCTTCATCAATCAACACCATATAGCGAATACCCTTGTTGTGGTCCTCAACCGGAGTATTGTCCATATTCATAAAAGTATTGTAAATGTAGTTAATAATTAGAAAAAGAGATGTGAAACGAACGGAAGTTGATAGATCACCGGAAAGCGATAAATAAACATTCTTGCTCAAGAAATTGGCTTGATTTTTCTTGTCATCGCTAAAAATCTGGTAGCGACTTAAATCATCCATTATTTCTGTCAGAGTATCTCGTTTATCGTAAATTCCTTTGAGTTTTTCATTAATTAAAGAGATATTGGGATATGCACCGCCTTTTTGTTCGAAAAAAGCCTCGGTTGTGGCTTCACGCAAAAAAGATTTTTGTTTATTCCCAAGATTTGAGTATTTGCAAATAATGTCAACAAATTTGTCGATCCCCATATTCCGATCAACTTCGTTGATATTATCAATAAAAGTCAACGGATTAACAGGAAAAGGTTTATTTGGAACATTAATAAATTCGGATTGAGTTGCTTGAAAAAACGGTTCCATAACAGTAATGTCATCCTGTTTTAAACCTTTAAAATCAAGGTAGATGAAATTGACGTGCCCGTTGGATTTTTCAGTAATCTGTGCCAAAAACTCCAATGCAAATTGCGTTTTACCTGTACCTGAACTTCCGGCAACTGCAATATGACAATTGTTATATTCTTTTGTGTTGTTTAAATAGAGTTCAATTGTTTTAGGTGCTTCAGATTGTCCGCTTATTTCTTGCCCAACTTCGATCCGTAATGGGTTTGAAAAATACGATTTTTCAATATTTTGATTCCTGTTCTTAACCGGGTCAAGCGAAACTTCAAATCCTTCAAGCGCGGTTGTGCCTTTTTCCAAGTGATCAATCAGAAAATCAATAAATGTGTAATTATTATTGTTTTCAAAGATTTGATCCAGCATGTCTAACCCATGATCAATATGCAATTTGATGTATTTGGGAATATTCTCGTCGGTCTTATAGATACCATAGAATTGGCAGATCAATGCAATATAAAAATCCCGGTGCCTTTCTTCAAATAAGATATGATCCTTGTACTCTTTTCCTTTAGAATCATAAACATTAAATTCTTGAGTTGTAAATTTCTTCCCAGTTTGTAAGGAATAACCAAAAGCAATACGGGCTATCACATTTTCTTTTGTGCCATTAGGCAATTTTTGGGTGAGTTGCCTAACTACCTCCTGATTTCGTTCTGATGTTTTTATATTAATTTGCATTGTATAATTCGTTGTATGTGCTTAGAAATTTAGATGGATCAACTTCCTGAAATCTCGAGGAATCAATAGAATGATTCGTGATAATAAAAGATTTACACACCTTGTCAATCAATTCTTCAAATTCTTTCGCTGTTAATTCTTTGTTTATTAATGGAAAGATTACAACTTGCTTAGACACACTTGGATAAAAATATCTGATGATATTCCGGGCATGTTGTTCATCAAATTTCTGCATCGGACTATCAATAAATACTGGGAATTCAATGTCTGATTCATCTACAAGGGCATGAAGTAATGCAGATGCATACATCTGACGTTCGCCCATTGACAAAGAACCCTTATCAATTATCTTTCCACGCGGATCATACAGGATAATATCAATATCATCACCAACCATGCTAATATCAACTTCAACTTTCGCAATAAAATTCTTTTTGTGCAACAAAATAGTCAATCCCCTTAGCATTTTCGCCTCAAGTGATTTCTTCTTTTGTTCTTTAAACTGAGTAATGAAAGTCTGTAATTTATTAATAAGTTCTTTTGTTTTTTTCTCTTTTTCACTGTATTCACTTGAGACATCTATCTTTTGACGTAAAATCTCTTGCCGCTGCCGATATGTTTTAATCTCATTAATTTTTGCCCCAATTTGTTGGTTGATCTGGCCATTTTCCTTCTGGATTTTCTCTAATTCAGACTCAAGCCTTGATTTACGTCTTCTTAATTCACCAATATACTCATCTTCGGCATTTTTTTCAGCATCTCTAATTCTTCGCCCAATTGATTCCATCTGATTTTTAATGAAAGCATATTCGGTATTTATTTTTGAAAAAGTGTCTTTAAATGAATGTTTTAAGGTGTCAAGTAATTGATTGAACTCATTGATTTGATTTACTGGAAATTCATGTAAAACTTTAACATCAAAAGTCGTTTCTGGTATATCAGAGAAAAAATGTTTTTTAACCAATAGCCGGATTTGATCTTCGTAAAAATTCCGGATATCACAATCAAAAACCAGTTTTTGATTTGTTCTTTCAACCTCTATATCCCTCAATATTTTATTGATTTTTTCCCTTAATTCTTCAACTTGATAATTTCGATCATGCATGTGTTTTTCTGAACGAAGTTGTTCTGAAATATTCATCATCGATTCCCCAGCTAATCCAAATGGAATAAGATCAAATAATTCGCGAAGTTGTTCCTGAAGTATATTTCTTTTATCTTCAAAACCCTTTTTCTCTGTTTTTAATTTTTCAAGTTCATCAATACTCATTTTTTCGCCTTCGCGAATTAGCTTGTGCTGTATCTCATCAATTTCTTTTTTATGGAAGTTATTTTGATCTTCATTTTCCTCCATCTCTTTTTCATAAACCTTGATTCTATACTCTGCATTCTCAATATCAGTTTTCAACCGATTCAATTCTTCTCTTTCCTCAGGTTTAGCTGATTTTTTCCGATATTCATCTTGTTTTTCTTCTAAGGTGCTTTTCAAATCCTCATATTTTTGAATTCCTAGAACCTCAGAATAAGCTTTGCTCAAATGCTTGCGCTGTGCAAGTGAATCTACTTCTGCAAGTGAAACGATCTTCTCTGCATCGAACAAGAAGAATTTTGCAATCTCAATAGGAAGTATGAAATCACGAATAAAGATTTCTTCGCTATTCTGGTTGTCGTTTGATAAGTCATCAATTACTTCATTGTGGTACCCGTCAATTAATATTTCCAATTTATCAATAGTGCTGGTCATAACATCATATGATCGTGTTATTTTAACTTCACTACAAGTTATCTCAGGAATTCTTACATCAACAAACGTGATTGATACAGAAAATTGCGTCTTCCCTTCTTCTGCTGCCAAACGGTTTAGGCAACTTGATATATAATTTGTGTAATTTTTCTTTTCCTTGATTTCTTTAGAATACAACTCATCAACTTGCTCCATTTGTTTGCCATACAAACACCAAACTAAAGACATTAAAAATGTAGTTTTACCGAATCCATTCTTTCCACTAATAACTACAATATTTTTGTCATCTTCCGGTAGAATTTGAATGACATTAGAATCTTTATAGATTCTGAAATTATTGATCTCTATTTCCTTAATATACATTTGGATTAGTTCTTTTGGATGTATTTTTCAATAACTCGTTCCATATCATCTTTTAATCCTCTTTTCCGGTTAAGAAGAGCTTTATTTTTTTGAAGAACAAGTAATTCTTGCAACAAACTAAAATCCATTGCATTCCCATTACAAACTTCTTTTAAGAGAGTGACCTCTTTGATGAGTTTTTCGTTCTTTTTTTCCATATTGACTTCTTTATTATAAACATCATTGTAAATATTTGCAACGAGTGGAGAAAAAATCAAATCTTTATACCAATTTGTTTGAATCGCAATCAATTCTTGATTTGTAATTAACTCTACGTGCGGTTTTTCTTTTTGAATTTCCTTCTGAGTCTCAAAAATTTGCCTTAATAGTTTTGCTCTATATAATCCATCATACGTTCCCATGTCATTTACAGCAGGTGATCCATTTCTTCGGGTTTTCATGCGGTGTTCTGGAATATTTCGATCAATCATCATTTGTTCCCTTAAATCCAAGATTGGTTTTAACCAAGGGAAGCCATTGTTCACTAAGGAAGCCATGGACTTATCCTGTTTGACCACTGTACATGTCCAACATCCAAACCGACTCTGACCACATGATGAATGTTCCTTGTTCGTAACCATTGTAGGACATTCATAATCATCAGCACTGGCATCCCGATATATGCTGTAAAGTTCATTATTGTCAAAGCCCCAAGGAGATGTACTATGAATAATTCCCCAGACTTCCTCTACCATTAGATCACGAATGGGGGCATAAATATAAGTATTGGCTTGTGAAGGATGTTTAGTCAAGCGTTTACCCTTAATTTCATGTTTTTTCATTGATTGAGCACGTGCCTGACTCTCAGATGATCTGGTTCCTAATAATATTATTACCTCTCCCGTGACATCAACTTGTTCCGATATAAATCTGGACGTGGGTTTTATTTTAAGCTTATCGGTACACCATCGAAATGCATTATTTGGAACTGGATAGCCTCTTCCAATTGTATTTACCCAGAAAGAATCTTCCAATCGGGGAATCGTTTTTATTACTCTTATTGGTAGATTTTGATCTTTGGCTGCAATTTCTATCCTCTGCAAAACTCTGGAAGTGTATTCAGAAATAATTGGATTTTCAACCATCGTGTCATTACATACGACAAAAACAGGACGTCGGAGCTGGAATGGGGTTGGCAACTCACGTACTTGCAATAATGCTTCCCAAACTAAAGTTAAAAGTGCAGTTGAATCTTTCCCACCACTAAACCCGATTATCCAGGGTCTTTCTGTAGGGTCGGCATAAGTATATTGATCAATAATTTCATTTATAATATGATTGATTCGATTACTTTTCATAGAGTAATTTAATGTACAAAGTTTGAATGTTTAAATATAGCTAATCCTTTTATTCAATAAGTTGATTTTTTTTGAGAATCTCAGTAGTGATTACATTCCTACTATGGACAAAACGAATTTCCATAAGTAAAAACAGATAATGATGTGAATAATCGCTACAATATAGGCATATTCAGATATTGTATATTTGTAAAAATAAAAGATCATGACAACAGTTACAATTAACGAACGCACAAACAAGGGGAAGCTATTAATGGAAATACTGAGAACGATTGAAAATGAAGGTTTTATTTCTATAGAAAAGCGACCAAATGCCAAAATAAGACGAGCAATAAATGACGTCAAAAACGGCAAGGTTACGAAATGTGACAGCGTTGATGATCTGATGATAAAACTCAACTAAAATAAAAAGAAATAAGGCTTATTCGAACGGGAACGCATTCAGATTTATTTTAGAAATCCGAGAAAAACTCACCAACTATTTTTTGCACCATTACCAAAAAAAGAGGAATGCCCGTTTCGAACGGACATTCCTCTAAATAATGTGAAAATTCCGTATTTTTCCTTTTTATCTGAAAAAGAAATACATGGTAAAGCAGGCAATTACCAATAAACCGGCTTGCACCCTGAAGTTTTTGTACCAGACAACCCCTCTGAGTTCTTCGCTTTCTTCTTTCCAAATTTTAACTGTCCAGGTATTTTGCCTGACTTTTTCCTGATCCGGCAGGTGAGAGTTCAGACTTACGATCACATTGATCAACATGCTGACCGCCATAATGATTGGGGCCAACATAAGGAAATGGAACGGAATAGTGATACCCACTACATATTTGACAATCATTACCAAAAAAGCAATCACTAAACCGGAGATCAGTCCCCAGAATGCCCCTTGTTCGTTCGACCGTTTCCAAAACAGCCCCATGAAAAAGGTGCCCACGATAGGTGGCGCCAGGTAGGACACAATCTCCTGGTAGTAAGAGACCAGTGAGTCGAACCGCTGAATAAACGGAGACCAGATGATGGCAAACACCAGTACTACCATTGAAGTGATCTGTCCGACCCTGACCAGTTTCTTTGAGTCAGCTTTCGGATTAAACCGGGTATAAAAATCCATTGTAAACAACGTCGATACCGAGCTGAGGGTTGCGCTTAGCGCGGAGGTCAAAGCCGATATCATGGCTGCCAGTATCAATCCGATAAACCCAACCGGCAAAAGGCGTACGATGAGTCGGGGATAAACCTGGTCGGTATTGATACCGTAGCTTGATTTCAGGGTAGAGCCAGAGATCAACTGATCAGGTAGGTTTTCGACCCCAAATAAATTTATTCCGCGTCCGATTAGCCCGGGCAGGATAAAAATGAACAAGGTAAACAGATAGAGGAAGCCAACCAGTAAGACCCCTTTACGTCCATGGTCGATTGACTTGGCCGACAACACCCGCTGAACCATCACCTGGTTATTGGCCCAAAAATAGAAGCCCAAAATTGGGATTCCGAGGAACATACCAGGCCAGGGGACCGTAGGATCGTTCATTGGCCGAGTGAGTTTCAACCATACTCCCTGATTGAAGCGATTGGTGAGTTCGTCCCATCCGCCTATCGCATGTATGGCATAAAAGTAGAGTACGGTTGAACCAACAATCAGGATAATTGTGTGGATGATATCTGCCTGAATGGCTGAGGAGAGACCGCCGATAATGGTGTAACTTCCGGCCATCAGTGCCATGATGATGATAATCCAGAAAAGGTCGGTAGTCGGAAATATCATTTTGATGATCAGGGCACCGGTATAAAGGGTGGCAGCCGCATCCAGAAAGACATTGCCCAAAATGGTGATAAATGAAAAATAGTATCTCGAGCGTTTGTCGAATCGTTTTTCCAAAAATTCGGGCATGGTAAAAATTCCTGAACGAATATAGAATGGCAGGAAGAACAGGGCGAAGAATACCATTACCAGCACAGAGATCCAGTTGTAATTAAATACGGCAATGCCACTGATGAAACCTTCTCCGGAATGACCCATCAGCGTGGAACTGGAAACACTGGCGGCAAAAAGGGAAAGACCGACCATGGGCCAGGTAACATTCCGACCAGCCAGAAAGTAGGAGGTGGAATCGTTGCTCTTTCCATTTTTTATTGCCCACCAGATGACGCCACCCAAAAAGACAACAAGGATGACAATATCTATCAATTGTAATTTCATTTTTTCCTTTAACGTTTCATGTTGGTTAGCAATACAAATGATTGGGCCGGAATGCTTAACTGCAGGCCTTTGGAGAATGATCCATTCAATCTTTCCACAGGAATGGGAAACCCATTTTTGTCGGTGATACGTTTCTCATCTGTATAAAGATATTTCGCCCATTGCCGGACTTCAGGCAAAGCCTCTCCTTTCAAGGAAACATCTTGCTCCTGAACGGTGTTGTTAAGAATTGCCACAGATAACTGATCTCCTGCAATTCCTGTGACGACACGTAAATGACAACTCTCAGGAAGATTAGTGGTTAAAATGGACATTCCTGTCGGGAAGTACCGGCACATCAGCGACCATGTATAAAACCACGGACGAAGATTTTCATCTTCTGGTTTGTTGCACAATTCAGTCCCCAGACTGTTCCACATTCCCCATCGTTTGATTTTTGTTTTATCGCCTGTATCGCCTTCCGTGTGCATCGCATCATCCAAATCCCAGGCAATAGCACCTTCCAAACCGTTGTTCATCGCCTGGATCAAAGCATCGGCCACATCCAGTCCATAGAAAAATTCATACACGAACATATTGGAGTCATCTTTGCCTGCATTTGGATCTGCCATTGCCAGCAAACGGTTCTTCTGGTACATCTCGCCCGTATATTTAAGGCCCAGCTCTCCCAGTAGCAGTTTTTTCCCTGTAATAGAAACCTTTTTTCGGATATCACCATAGTATTTACCAAAGGCGCCTGAACGAACATATTCGCCATCCGGATAGGCATGGACATCGTACACACCAATTACTTTATCCAATTGCAAAATAGTCTCTTCCAGCCACTGCAATCCTTTGAACTGAGAGGCTGGATTGTCATAATTCAGCACGGCATCGGGACCGGCAATCTGAAGTTGGTCTTTTAGTCCAATCGAACAGATCGAATCATTCAGCATTTGAATGCCTTTTTTCCACTGGGACCAGTCTCCATTGGTGGAAGCCCAGTTCCCATTGGGTTCGTTCACCAGATTGTAGTATTTGATGCAGGTATATTTTTTTTCATTGATCAGGAAATTGAGGTAACGGGTGATCATGTGGATCCATCGTGGATCATCTGAACGATCAATTTTACCGGGCTCACGCCAGAATCCGGGAGCGCCCCATTCACCGAAGATGACAACAATGTTGTTTTTCTGGCAGTAGTCAAGTACATTGAACAACGCTTTAACCTCGTCCGTATCAAAATTGATGACCGGATTCCCGGATTTGTCGATGCCCTTGAAATAACGCCAGCCGGCCTGATCCATTACACGAACTATCCCCGGTCTGATGTAGTCAAGCCGCTGGTAAACACGGGCCCATTTCGCGGGAGTCATCAAAGCACCCCATTCAGCATTTTTGCTATCTGCGTGCGGGTAGGCAGACCATTGTACTCCGTTTGCTACAATATTTTTATTGATTGTTTTTGCTGCATCTATTTGTATTTCAGTCACTTTAGCTCCTGTATAGTAGCTTAACAAGCTTAATGCCAATAAGGCAAATGGTTTATACATCTGTTTGCGTTTTTAAAAAGGCCAGTAACTCTGTCATCGAACAGGTTGCCAATCCAACGTATTTGTCTGCAGCACCATAATACACAAATAAAGTATCATCTACAACAACATTTCCCGTTGGAAATACACACCCTTTGTAAAATCCTTCCAATTCGTATGGTTGCTCAGGTTCCATGATCCAGTGGTTTGCACGTGCTATCACCTTGGTCGGATCGTTCAGATCAAGCAATGCAACGCCAACACGATAATAGCCTTTTCCGCCCTCTTCTACACCATGATAGATGATTAACCAACCATCCCGGGTACGTAAAGGAGGAGTGCTGCCACCAACTTTTTCTTCCCAGGTACCAGGTTTCCCCTGAAGCAATAAATGGCTAGTGTCGTTCCATACCATCAGGTCATCTGAAAATGAGATCCAGATTGCCGGGTGCTTGCAACCATAAGCCTCTCCTACCCATTCTTTGGGACGGTGAAGCATTGCAAATTTGCCGTTTATTTTTTCAGGAAACAAAATGACATCCCGGTCGTCGAGATTGGCTTGAGTTAAACGACCTAGTCTGCGCCAGGTTCTAAAATCTTTTGTCATTGCAAGCCCTGAGTTGGCAATATTTTCACGGAAAACAGAGGGAGCATCCGGTCCTGCATCGGGTAGACGAACCACGTCGTGCGGGAAAGTCCAGTAACGGCCCGGAGGGAAAGGGCGATAAGCATAGGTGACATAAAACTCCTTTCCGAATTTTACAATACGGGGGTCTTCAACTCCTCCCATATCCGGACCATTGGTACTGGGCCCAAAAACAGGCCGATCAGATACCCTTACAAAATGGAGACCGTCTTTGCTTACCGCTAGACCAAACCGGATAAAATGATCCTCATCATCACCGGCTGCCCGGTACAACAAATAGAAAGTCCCGTTTTCGTACCATGCTCCCGGATTGCATACTACCAGATTTTCCCAGTCATTGACCGGGTTGGGCGACAGGATTGGATTGTTTTCGCTTTTCTTGAGAATCATAAATTGGAATTGATTATTCATTTATATTTTGAAACTGGCCTTCTAGACCAGGTTGTCTGTGAATAGATATGTAAACCAGAAATTCTTGTCGGAATGAGCTAAGAATTCGCAACAAACAAATAGAATTGCTAATATCCGCATCATCTTTAGTCCATATTGGTTATCAGACAAAAAGATTGAGCAGGGATATCCATTTGCTTGGATGCATTCTCTTTTAAGTCGAGGGTTGTTCCTGAGGTTTCGGGTTTCGCAAAACCGTCAGCATCCAAAGCCCCGGTAAATGCTGCATTTTTTCCAGAGATGTAGTTGTATGTTTTAACATTGGAAAGCAGAGTGCCGTTTGTCATCCGAAGGTTAATTGTATAGGCAACAGTATGCGAGTTGACGATCGCGAAGGTATATTTCCCGTTTTTTTCTCCTGCAATGGCTCTCAGCCCAACTTTGTCGGGCAGGGTAACATAGAATATTTTTGTGCCTTGCGGAAAATAGCGACACATCAGCGACATGGGATAAAACCATGGACGGATGTTTTCGTCAGATGGGTTCCCGAATTTTTCTGAACCCAAGATGTTCCAGAAGCCCCATTTCTTGAGTTTGTTGGGTCCTGCTGACGAAAGATTATACATGGCATCGTCTAAATCCCAAAGGATGACCCCCGCGTATCCGACCCGCATGTTTTGAATCACCGCATCAGCCATATCGATACCATAAAATGAGTCGTAGGTAAGCATATTGCTATCGTCGGATGCATATTTGTCGGCCAGAATCCGTTGAGCATTTTGTTTTCCCAAATCAGAGGCAGGGTCATATTTAAATCCCAGTTCACCCATTAGCATCTCTTTTGAAGCAGGAGCTGCATCCTTGTATGCTTTGACCATCTTCTGGTAAGAAAAATCACGAACTTCTGTCTCTTTAGGGTAGGTGTGGATGTCGAAGGCGCCGATTTTTGCACCAAGATCGGTATTTGTGTTGCTAACCCATGAGGTTAAATAAGCATCCCATATAGCAATATCTGGGCCGATCAGTTTGATCTTTGTGTTGATCCTTTTCTCCGTCAGTTTTGCGTGAAACTGCCCCATCAATTGATTCCACAACGGATAGTTGCCATTGATAGACGACCAGTTGCCATTGGGTTCGTTCACCATGTTAAAATATTTGATACAACTGTATGCTTTTGCATTTATCAGCCACTCAATAAATTTAACCGAGTTCTCAAGCCACACCTGATCAATGCCTGTTCCTCCCTGGTGTCCCCATTCGCCAAATATCACTGATATTCCCTCCTTCTGGCAAAAATCGAGTATTTTCAATAAAACACTTTCACTCTTGGTTGGTGTAAATTGATTGTCGACCATATAGTTCCAACCGGCCGAAACCATGATTCGAACCAAAGGAGGTCTCATAAACCGCACCCGGAGGAACAATTTGTTCCAATCGCTTTCGGACAATGTCGGGCTACCCGTCCAGCTGTTCAGCATATCGTATCCTCCCCATTGAACGCCATTTCCGACAAACGATTGGGTGACGACTTCAGGCTTGATTACAAGGTCGTTGCGGGGATCTGCTGATGGAGATATAACCGGATTATTGCTTTTACTGCAAGAAGAGCAGGTCATTAAAACCGCTGCAAGCAGTAGGTTTATTCTCATATTTAGGATGTTTTGTGCAATAGAATTATTCGTCTTTGCATGGGATTAAGTCGTAAGGGGATCAAAGAGTAGAAGCAGGATTACCTTCCTGCTTCTAACTGAAGAACATTGTTATCGCTTTTTTATATCGACCCAATAGACTCGCGGACGTTTGACGAATTTGTCAAAATCGTTGTAGATATTTCCCCAATCGTCCGTTCCATTGAGTGTGAATGTGAATGCATTGTTGATTAAAGTCCTTGATTTACCGTTGCCAAGATCAACCTTACCAGGTGAGGCAAAAAGGCCTTGCCTGGTAGTTCCGTCAGGGAAAGTGAAAATAACCATCCCTGTGGCGTAATTGCGGCTCCAGGTTCCTTCCCCTTTGGGAATTGCACGATAAAAATTATTTACGTCAACATTAGGTGTTTTGGCGATGTAGATGAAATTGGCATATTTCCCATCTGCACCGGCGTTGTTGACAACTTTCCCATAAGTGTTGCCGTCGGCAGATATTCCCGTCAGGGTAAAGGTTAGAAAATTGTCTTGTTCAGCAGACGGACCCTCAGCGGCTGGCCAGCACCAGGGTTTGTCGCTCATTTTGATGATGCCAGCTCCACCGTATTCCGGCCCTGTTCCGCCGTAAACATACAATGAGGTAATGTCCCATACTCCCAACAGCGTTTCGGTAAAAGGAGTTAATTTTACCACCCAGTTTAGCGGTTCTCCATTGGCTGGTGTTACAGATATAGTTGCTGTTTTTGATGCATTTTCAAAATTCAGCGTTTCACCTAATTTAACTGAAGCAGTTGCCTGGTAAGACAGTTCGAGCGCATTGATCTTGATTGCACTGAAATTTGCACTGTTGCTTGTGTTGTAGGTAAAGTTGATGGTCGCAACATCTCCGACCCTATTAATCGTGGTCGTTCCAACCTGACCATCGAATGACAGGTTGATGATGTTCCGTTCCTTGTTCCATTTCCCGTCAGTAATTTCAGACATAGGATCTTTCTGACAGGAAAATAGGGTTGCTGTTATCAGAAAGAGCGTGATATATTTTAATTTTCTCATATCAATTACAATTTTTCGTTATCTCTAATTGGACAAGTTGGTATTCAAGTCAATCTCCATTTGCGGTATAGGATAAAATGCCGCTTTGGCCTCAGTAATTCCTGCTGCAACAGCCCTGGGGTCTTTCTTAACCACCATTGCTTTGCGACGGAGGTCATACAGCCGCTGTCCTTCGAATGCAAGCTCCCATGCTCTTTCCTGTACAACTGCATCACGGAAAGCGGCAATAGGCATTCCGGGGGCAAGATTTCCTAAACCGGCTCTGGTCCTGATTTTGTTGACCCAGGTATAACCATCAGTAGTAGGACCGACGGCTTCAGCGTAAGTCAGGGCCACTTCAGAAAAACGGATCAGAAAAGGTTTCACGCTTGATTTCTGTCCGACAAATTGGGGATCAACATATTTTCTGGTGAAAGGATATTTAACCTTGCTGCCAAGCGCTCCAACAACTGTCCCGCTTGAATTGTAAACGCTGGTTACCATCAACTCATTTTTGCGTTTATCGTTGGCGTCGAAAGTGTTGTAAAAAGCGTTGGTTGTATTAAATACCTCCCAGCCATTGGTGGTATAGGTATAGGTATTATCTGCATTCTTGATGTAATAAGGTACCCCGTCCACCCATGGATGGAACATCATCCCAATTTTTGAATAGTTTCCCTCATTCAACCCGGTACGGTCGCCCGACATGATGAAAATGTGTTCAGGGCCGTTGGGTGCATCAATGTTGTAGATGTGCTGTAGACTGTTGTCTAAAGCGTAATTGCTTTGATCGTAGAGTACTTTGTGGGAATAGAGTGCCGCATTTTCGTAAGATTTTGTAACATCAGCCGTCATGTTGACATATTTATCCACACCGCTCTCTTTGGAAGAGGCGATCGTCAAGTACACTTTGGCAAGAAGGGCTTGTGCAGCTACCTTGTCGGCTCGTCCTACCTTTTGACTAATCTCAAGCATCTTTTCAGCTTCTGTCAGGTCGGCAATAATAAAGTTGTACAACTCATCGAGATTCTTTGCCATGCTTGGGGAGGTCTGCGAAATACTCTTGACCATTTCTTTCTGAATGGGTACCAATCCAAAGACTTTAACCAGGTTAAAATAGTTGAAAGCTCTCAGAAAGTAGGCTTCTCCAAGCAATCTGTTTTTAGTTGCCTGATCGAAGTTGCTGTTGGCCACATTGTCGATAACGGCGTTGGAACGGTTGACTGCAATGAAGCAGTATTTAAAGAAATAGGTCAAGGTTTCGTTGTTGGCATCTGCTGTCCAGTTGTTGAGTTGCTGTGACCCATAACCCTCATCCGCTTTTACGTCACAAATTTCCGAGGCCAGTTCGCCGATGTAAAAAATGCCGCGTGAGTACTCTATAAAGGTTAGTGCATTGTACGCATACATCAATGAAGCTTCAGCATCTGCAGGTGTTTTGTAAAAATTCTTTTCTGAGTAGAACCCGTAAGGATCCTCGGTCAGGTTACAGGAAGTAAACAGGAAGCTCAGCATCAACAATAGTGAAAATATCTTTGTTCTCATACTTTTCATTTTTTTTAGAAGGTTAAATCAAGTCCAAATGTCCATTTGCTTAGCCTGGGATATCCTCCCCAATAGATACCATTGGTACCAACTTCAGGATCATATCCTTTGAATTTGGTAAAGGTGTATAGGTTCTGGGCATTGACATAAAGTCGAAGTTTCGATAGCCACTTCATGTTTTTTGGATGAAAGTTATAACCTAAATTGATATTCTGTACACGAACAAAAGAGCCATCTTTGACATACCAATCCGAGAGATAATAGGATCGGTCCTGTCGTAAGCTTGGATAACTATTGGTATTGTTATCTTGTGTCCAGCGCAAAGGCATGGTGTTGGCCTGTCCCCCCCACATGTTCTGATACAATATGTCGTTGCCAAAAACGCCATTTAGAAATACTTCTATGTCAAAGTTTTTGTAGGTGGCATTCAGGGACAAACTGGCCATGAAATCTGGATTGGGATTACCAATGATGGTACGGTCCTTGTCGCTGATGACACCATCACTGTTTAGATCAACATATTTGAATTCTCCCGGTTTTGCCATTGCTCCGGTAAGTCCTGCGGCAAGTCCTTCTGCCAACGTTTGTACAATGCCATTCACCTTGTATCCATAGAATACATTCACTGGTTGTCCGATAGCAAGGATGGTAGGGGTTTGGCGGAACTGAGACAAAGAGCTTCCCCAAAATTCATATTTCATACCGGTGATAAAATCGGTATTCAACCCTGAAACGATTGCATTTCCCAAACTAACAACTTTGTTCTTGTTTTTCGAAAAGATCAGGGATGTCGAAAAGCTAAAGTCTTTCGAATGAAAGATGTCATTATCCAATGAAATCTCAAAACCTTTGTTTTGAATTTCTCCATCGTTGACCCACATACGGTTGTAGCCGGAGGATAGAGACAGAAGTCTTTCGCGCAACAGGTCAGATGTATTTTTCACATAGTAATCGAAAACTACCCGCATGCGGCGGTTGAAAAAGGCCATGTCAATCCCAAGGTCTGATTGTGCTGTAGTTTCCCATTTGAGGTCTACATTGGGTATTCCTCCCCAAATTTTGAATCGGCTGTCGTCGCCTTCCGTCGCCACTACATACCCGGGACCTATAGCGGTATTCCATATTCCATTATCATAATATCGTTCCACTCCGTAGCGACTGAGTGTCTGGTAAGGGGAAATACCCTGATTCCCTGAGATTCCATAGCTCAAGCGAAATTTCAATTCGTCAAACAGTTTCACGGACTTAATAAAATTTTCATTGTGCGCTTTCCAGCTGATTGCACCTGAAGGGAAATAGGCCCATTTGTTATTGGCTCCAAATTTCGAAGAACCATCCGAACGCATTGTGGCAGTGAAAAGATAAGTATCAAGGAGCGTGTAATTGACACGGCCCAGGAATGAAAGTAATTTGGAGGAAGAGAAGCTGTTGTTGTGTACGTTTTTCGATGGAGAACCGGATCCCATATTTTCGTTTCCGGTAGCTTCATTGACAAAATCGTAGGAATAGAGGTTGGAGCTCCGGCTCATGCTGTATTCGTAAGAATGACCAATCATCACATTAAATTTGTGCTTTTTGGAAAAAGTTTTGTCGAAAGTCAGATAGGTTTCTGATACCAGGTTCTGTCCCATCCAGTTGCCGAGCCCTGCTGCACCATTGTTAAAATCGCCCGCTTCAGTATATACTTTCGGAGAGTAGACATCCGAAATTGAATTCCCATATTTGTAATTTAGCTGTGATTTAAGGTTTAGACAGCTTTTGATCTGATAATCGACCATCCAGGAAGAGATATAATCTACTCCACTGTTTTTGTTGGTCACATGATCGGTGATTGCCAAAGGATGACTGTAATCGTTTTTCCCGGCCAAAAAATAGGTACCATCCGCATTGTAAATCGGCCAAAGCGGGTTCCTGTAATAGGCGAGTCCCCCATTGTTGTTTCTGGCACTTCTCGAAAAGAGGTTGGTAGTACGGATGGTCAGGTTGTCAAATATTTTGTGATCGACGCTCAGTTTGACAATACCCTTGACAAAATCATCTTTGATGTAGACTCCACGTTCATCTAAATAATTCAAACTGAGGTTAAAAGAGGTTTTTTGATTGGCGCTGCTCACGGTAAGGGTGGTATTGTTCGAAACCGGTGTATTCCTAAAAACAACTTTATCCCAACGGGTAAAATAGGGCCATGTACCATTCTGCAGTTCCGCAATGGATGGGTAGTAAACGCCGTTTGAATTGGTAGCTCCTACAAATAAGGCCGGCAGATTGGCATTCACCCGATCTTCATTGTTTAATTGAGCCATCAAAACAGGATCTGTCCAACGGACCAGATCTGACGAAAATCTGGACAGGGTTGTTTGTTGTCTCAACGACACGTTTGTAACACCTGCTTTGGCTTTGTTGGTAGTGATAAGGATGACGCCGTTGGCACCCCTTGAGCCGTAAATAGCGGAGGAGGAAGCATCTTTTAATACTTCAACCGAAACGATATCGGCAGGATTGATTTGCTTGAGGTTACCGGCCTCTCCCAGAGGGAAACCATCGACGACCAAAAGCGGAGAGTTGGAGCCCCTTAATGAACTTCCGCCTCGGATACGGACGGTAGAACTGGCGCCGGGATCCTGAGACGAGTTGATGACCTGCAGGCCGGCCGACCGTCCTTGAAGCAGGGATTCGATTGAGTTGGCAGGTGTACTTTTCAACGCATCCATTTTTACGGTACTTATCGACCCTGTGAGGTCGCTCTTTTTAACAGTCCCATATCCGATCACTACGACTTCATCCAATCCTACGATGTTCTCTTCCATGGTAACATCGATGCGTGTTTGGTTGTTAACTTTTACCTCCTTTGTAGTATATCCCATAAATGAAAAGACCAAAACAGGATCCTGAGTGGATAATTGAAGTTGATATTCTCCTGAAAGATTTGTAACGGTACCATTCAAAGTCCCTTTCTCGACAACGGTGACGCCAGGGAAAGACTCACCCCTGGTGACAACTGATCCACGAATTTTTATTGATTGTGCGAATGAGGATAATGTCGCCAGGTAAAACATGATTGAAAAAAATGTCAATCGAAGTAACCAATTCCTCTTTTTCATAGGCATTAATTATTTGTTGGTAAAATTGTGCAGTAAAACTAATGATCATATGAATACAATAATTTGCTTTTAAAGCTAATAGATGATGCTGATATGAATATATTTTTGTAATTATGTACTAATATGATTATTTATATTTATTTAAATATATGTATATCAAGAATATAAATTACTTTATTGAATGATGATATTAATATATTATTTACCTATATTTGTGGGATTAGTAGGTCTATATGTAGCCAGTTTTTATTTAATAGATGCACAAGCGAATTTTTCACGAAATCACACCTCTGTCAGAAGATGACTTTTTTATTGTATTGAACCATTTCAATGCTAAGTTCGATTTTCCGGTTCATTGTCATCCCGAATATGAACTGAATCTGGTACTTAACTCAAAGGGAAAGCGGATTATCGGAGATTCAATTAAAGAATACCAGCATCCGGATATGGTGTTGATCGGGCCGAATACCCCTCACGCCTGGACAGGTCACGAAGAGGGAGCGCATGTGGTCACCATTCAGTTCCATGTTGATTTTCTAAGTGAGAAGATGCTTTCACGGAAACTGACTCTTCCCATCAAAGAATTGCTGGAACGCTCGAAGATGGGAGTGCTATTTTCGCCTGAAACAACTGCAAGTATGACGGATCGAATTCTCAAATTGACAGAAATTCAGGGATTTGATTCCCTGCTCGAATTCCTGTCGATCTTGTATGACCTTTCCATTTCAAGAAACCAGTTGATTCTTTCATCCTCTTCCTATGTTGAGCAGTTCAACACATCAAAGAGCAGGCGTATTAAGATAGTCAACCAGTTTCTGCACGAAAATTTGGCAAACCAGATACGGATTAATGATGTTGCTGAACTGGTTTCAATGACCCCTTCGGCATTTAGCCATTTTTTTAAAAAGCGTACCCAGCGGTCATTTTCCGATTACCTGACTGATTTGCGAATCGGCAAAGCCGCTAAAATGTTAATTGAGACCGAAAAGAACATTTCAGAAATATGTTTCGAAAGCGGATTCAACAATGTTTCGAATTTTAACCGTTCCTTCAAAACTCAAAAAGGTTGTACCCCGAGTGAATTTCGTTCGCAGCAAAAGTTGATCACGAAACATTAGCGATAAAAAAACAGTCATAGATGCTTGAGTTCAAAACAATCTCACTGCAAAGTCATTAGAGTGAAAATAAAAATGCCGAACCTTTCTGGTCCGGCACTTTGTAGCCTCACCGCGACTCGAACGCGAATTTAAAGTTTAGGAAACTTCCGTTCTATCCCTTGAACTATGAGGCCTTTTTAAGCCAGAATAACCCGCTTCGCAGTGGGTTATTCTGGCTTAATATATGAAGATTTTATCAACCCTCCTTGTTCCGAAAGCTAACAGGCACGTTTTTCAACCGATAGGCAGCTTCTTCCAGCAATTCATTGGACTTGGCAAAACAGACACGAATCAGTTGCATCTTGGTTTTCTCGTGCTGAAAGGCAGAGAAAGGAATGGTAGCGACCCGGTACTCTTTGGCCAGTTTCATTACAAAATCGGTATCGGGTTCATCCGATACTTTGCTGTAATCCAGAAGCTGGTAAATGGTCGATTTCGTCGGTATCAATATAAATTTACTTCCCGACATCAACTCGATAAAATAATCTCTTTTGCTCTGATAAAAAGCATTGATCTCTTTGAAATTCTGACC
>Ga0172379_10004536_pt1 | contig 20403 bp, 22 predicted proteins | sample GrowelOW334metaG_FD_119756 | JGI IMG/M metagenome (GOLD analysis project Ga0172379, IMG submission 119756) | Groundwater microbial communities from an aquifer near a municipal landfill in Southern Ontario, Canada - Groundwater well OW334 metaG | ecosystem: Environmental > Aquatic > Deep...
ATTTCACCTTAGGTATAAAAGCTCTGCACCAAAGAGCCGATGAGTAAGTTCCATCCATCAGCCAGCACGAAGAGCATGATCTTGAAAGGGAGTGAGATGACCGAGGGTGACACCATCATCATACCCATGGACATCAGCACACTCGCCACCACCATGTCGATGATGAGGAAGGGGATGAAGATGACGAAACCGATTTGGAATGCGGTCTTCAATTCGCTAGTGACGTAAGCGGGAACAAGGATGCGTAGTGGCACGTCTTCAGGGGTCTGCAATGCTTCGCTGTTGGAGATACGCACGAACAACGCAAGGTCGGCCTCGCGCGTCTGGCGCAACATGAAGGTCTTGAGCGGGGCGCTGCCTTTCTCGTAGGCCTGCTCCAACGACATCTTGTTCTGGCTGTAGGGCAGATAGGCATCGACGTAGATCTTGTCTAGCACAGGCGACATCACGAAGAAGGTGAGGAATAGCGCCAAGCCGATCAAAACTTGGTTGGGCGGCGAGGCGGGCGTGCCGATGGCGGAGCGCAACAGCGACAACACGATGATGATGCGTGTAAAGCCCGTCATCATCAGCAGGATGGCTGGCAAGAAGGTGAGCGACGAGATGAGGATCAGCGTCTGCAAGCTGAGTGTGTAGGTCTGTCCACCACCAGCGGAAGGCGTGCTAGAAACCGAGATGAGGCCTGCTTCGGCAGCATGCAAGGGCGTGGTGAAGGCGAGCAGCAGGAAAAGGATCAGCAAGGGATGGATGCTGATGAGTGCGGACGTGAACCAACGCACTTTCTTTTTGGCGAGCACAGTCAGATCGGGCCGATAGACCAGCCCCGTCGCTCGGTGCGCGCTCGACATCGGCAGACTAAGCATTGCGCTTCTCCATCATCTTCTTCAACCAGCCTTGGAAATCGTTGCTGGGGTTCACGGTAGCGTTGGATTGGATGGGCACGCTGCCTTTGGGCATGCTGTGCAAGGCGTTCACTTGTCCTGGGGCGACACCGACGACGAGCCAGGTGTCATTCACTTCCACCAGCACGACGCGTTCACGTTGGCCGACAGCGACACCGCTGATGACCTTGAGCGCGTTGGCGGAACCCTGCTGCGGCAGATTGATACGTTTCAACACCCAAGCCACCATCACCACGGCAGCCAGCACCAACAGCAGACTCACGATGACCTGCAACACGCTACCGGTGGACACCGCAGCGGTAGGCGGTGGCGTGAAGGTGGGGCGCACGGTCTCGGCAGCTAGGACGAGCGGGGAGAAGGATGCTGCAACGAGGGCAGCAACTGATTGGTATCTCATGTTGGGATCTCCGCTATTTATTGATGCGGCGCAAGCGCTCCGACGGCGTGATGATGTCGGTGAGACGGATACCGAGTTTGTCGTTCACCACCACCACTTCACCTTGCGCGATGAGGAAGCCATTGATGAGTACATCCAGCGGTTCACCCGCCATGCCAGCCAGTTCCACCACGGAACCTTGAGCGAGTTGCAGCAGGTTCTTGATCGGCATCTTGGTGCGTCCCAGTTCCACCGTCAGTTGCACGGGGATGTCGAGGATCATGTCCAAGTCGTTGTGCGCCGTGGCTCCCCCTGTGCCGCCCAGTTGTTCGAACACGTGGGGTTGTGCGACGGGATCGGGTGCGGCGGCCTGTTCGGCCATGGCGGCGCCCCAGTCGTCAGCACTGATTTGTTCTGCGGTTTCTTCAGCCATGTCTTCCTCCATTGATCGCCTCGCCCGTTTCCGTGGCGAGCATCTTTTCAACCTTCAATGCGTAATGCGCATTCGATACGCCGGACCTGCATTCCATCACCGGTACGCCATCCACCAGCACGCTGACATTCTCGGGCACTTCCAGCGGGATGATGTCGTCGTTGCGCATCTTCAATACATCATCCAATGTCACGTTCGCATGACCGAGTACGGCAGTGAGTTCGATGTCGGCCGACTGGATCTGTTTGGCCAACATGTGTAGCCAGCGTTTGTCGGCGATGACATGGTCGCCCTGCATGGTGCTGTAGAGCAATTCGCGGATCGGTTCGATCATCGCGTAGGGCATGCAGATATGGATAGCACCACCGACACCGGTGAACTCCACTTCAAAGGTGGTCACCACCACCACTTCGTTCGGTGTGGCGATGTTGGCGAACTGGGGGTTCACTTCGGAACGCTGGAATTCGAATTCGAGTTTCTGTACCGATTCCCACGACTTCGTGTAGGACTCGAACAGGACTTCCAGCAATTTTTGGATGATGCGGTGTTCAGTCTGGGTGAACTCACGTCCTTCGACGCGGGTGTGGAAACGACCATCTCCACCGAACAGGCTATCCACCACCATGAACACCAAGTTCGGGTCGAAGATGAACAGGGCGGTACCACGCAAAGGTTTCACTGCCACCAGATTGATGTTTGCCGGTACGGGCAGATTGCGGATGAACTCGGAGAACTTCATCACTTTCACCGGGCCGATAGAGACTTCCGAACTGCGATGGATGAAGTTGTACAAGGAGATGCGGAACAAGCGCGCAAAGCGTTCGTTGATGATCTCCATGGTGGGCATGCGCCCACGCACGATGCGCTCTTGCGTCGCCATGTTGTAAGGACGTACCCCCTCTTTGGAGGTGTCTTCTTTGGGGTCGTCCGTCTCACCCGTGACTCCTCGCAACAGCGAGTCGACTTCGTCTTGGGATAAGAATTCGCTCATGGCATCAGCTCGATATCATTGAATGATGAAGGCGGTGAACAACACGTCCACGATACCTGTCGTCTTGTGTAGCAATGGTGCGACAACACCGCTTGCGGCAACTGCGGAAGCAGGTGGCGCGGCATGTGGGTCAGCTGCGGGTGCGGCGTGAGGATCTGTTGGCGGTGCAGCATGGCTGTTCGTGGCAGGAACTGCATGGGCATCAGCGGCAGGTGCAGCGGCAACGGGTGCGGCATGTGGGTCAGCGGCGGCATGCGCATTAGCGCCAGGTGCGGCATGGGCGTCACCCAGCTCCAGCACGGCATCGGTCTCGGCGATGATGTCGCTGACCAGTTTCTGTTTGCCAGCGGCGGTCTGCAATTCAGAAGGCAGTTTGTTGGCGAGCAAGAACAGCAGTTTGCTCTTGATCTCTGGCATGCGCGCTTTGATCTTCTCTTCTAAAGCTGGGTCAAGGATCTTCAGTGTGATGCCTGCTTGTAGGTATTGATCGCCATCCTCATGCAACAGGTTGACGGTGAAGTTCTCACCCAGTGAGACGTACTTAGGTTCGTGCGCAGGCTCCACCTTCACTTCTGCGGCATGTTCGTCTTCTGGGGCATGGCCTTTGGTGAAATACCAGCCAGCCCCACCCGCGATGAGCAATACCACCACGCCGATGATGATGAACAGCATCTTTTTGCTCTTGGGCGGTGCGGCGCCTTCAGCACCTTCAGCAGGGGCGGCAGGAGCAGCGGGTTTTGCGGGTTTGGACATTTCTGATTCCTTTCGATTGGTTGGCATTATCCTGCGTGGTCAACGCTCGGCATCTAAGGAAAAGGCGGGGTTTCCAGCCTTATTTTGAATGTCAGGCGAAGGTGTCCACCATGCCGTTATGACGGCTTAAGGGGGTGACCACACGTGTCTCACTCATGTTGGCGGGGGCAGATTCCAGTAGACGACCGCTCGGTGCGGTCTGACGCTGATTGCCAAGCTCGCCGCGTTGCTCGCGCGGTGCTTGGTCACTGACCGTGGCATTACCCAACATGATTCCGTTATCGGCCAACATCTCGCGAAGTTTAGGGATGGACTGCTCGATCACCTCGCGCACAGCCGCGTGGGCTGAGGTGAATTGAGCGGTGGCTTGGTCACCGCTGACTTTGATGACCACATCCACCGGCCCCAGTTGCGCGGGATTGAGGTGCAGTTCGGCATGCTGGTCTTGCTGCGTCGCCATCCAGGTGACCTTCTGGCTGAATTCGTTGCCCCATTGTCTTTGTGCGAGCGGGGTGTCGATCACCAGTTGCGTGGCAGGGGCGACGATGGGCGATGTGTTCACCATGGATTGCACGAGATTGGCTTGAGGTGTGACGACCTGCATCGAGGGGGATGTCACCGATAAATCGAGTTTGTTGCGCGCTTCCACTTCTTTGGCAAAAGCCATGACGTTGGCACCGAGCGCCAATGCGGGTGCGTTGTCTTTGGCTGACGAAGCTGGGGCTGCGGTTTTTGCGAGACCTTCATTCGCAACCAAGGGGGTGGCGGGTGAGCTTGTTGGTAGTGCTGCGGTGCCTTTGCTTGTCGCACTCGTCAATTGCTCAAGGTCGCCTTGAGCGCGGCTATCTACGGTGCTGTTTGGCGCAGTCGAAGCCATCTGCGCCACGACCGCAGCGACGGGCAACAGTGTCGCCAGCATATCCGCAGGGAGTGAGGCATTCGTCGCATCGAGCGCATTCTCGGTCTTCACCATATCTGTCGTGAGGAGGAGTGGCACATCAGTAGCGGCGATATCTGCTGTCTTTGCCTCTACCACTTCACTGTTGAACAGCTGGCGCGCCAACACGTCACCGAAAGGTGGCGCATCCTGAGCGTTAGCCTCATTGGGGTTCGAGTTCGGGTTCGTTTGCGAGGTGGCCTTGCTCGGTGCGGCGGCGTTGTTGGCTAAGATAGGCAGGTTGTTCATGGTTCGCTCCTCTATTTCTCGCCACTCTTGTCGGTGGCATGTTGTGCGGCAAAACGACCAGTCTGTTCGTCCTGCAGGCGTTGTTCATTTTTGGCTTCCACCTTCATCTCCGCGGTGACATGGCGTTTCGCCAACGTGTCGAAGGAACGCATCTTGCGTGTGCTATCCATCAGTTCGTGGCGTCCGGTCTGCACACTGGACTTCGCTTTTTCGATGACCAGATGTTGTTGGCGTATCGCCTGATCCAGTCGGTTGATGAAGTCTTGGAAGTTGCGCAGGTCGGTCGGTCCCATGCCTTGCTGTGCGGCTTCTTGGAACTTTTGCTGATAGTCGCGGCGATACTGTTGCAGCATCTCCAACTTCTGTTGGGCGCTCTGTTGTTGCTGGTTGAGTTGGCCGAGTTTCTTGGTGGCGTTGTCGTTCTTTTGATGCGCCAGTTCGACCAAGGGTTGTAGAGAGAAAGGTTTGGTCATGGTCTTTTATCAGGATGCGTGTTGGAACAAGGTGGAGAACTGCTCCATGCTTGCGTTGAAGGGTTCTGACTGGAACATGTTCTGTTGTAGGAACCTGTCCATGTGCGGATGCAAGGCGATGGCCTGATCCAAGAAAGGGTCGCTTCCCTGTACGTAGGCACCGACATTGATGAGGTCGTGGTTGCGCTGGTAGTGGGCATACATGTGTTTGAAACTCTGTACCATCTGGAAATGTTGGGCGCTGACCAAGTGGTTCATGGCGCGGCTGATCGATGCCTCGATGTCGATGGCAGGGTAGTGACCTGATTCGGCCAGTCTGCGCGACAACACGATGTGTCCATCCAAGATGGCGCGTGCGCTGTCTGCGATGGGGTCTTGTTGGTCGTCACCTTCGGTGAGCACAGTGTAGAACGCTGTGATGGAACCGCCACCTTCGACACCATTGCCCGCACGTTCAACCAGCATCGGTAACTTGGCGAACACAGAAGGGGGATAGCCCTTGGTGGCAGGTGGCTCGCCGATGGCGAGTGCGATCTCGCGTTGTGCCATCGCATAACGGGTGAGTGAATCCATGATGAGCAACACGTTCTTGCCTTGGTCGCGGAAATATTCGGCGATGGTGGTGGCGTAAGCCGCACCTTGCATACGCATCAGCGGGCTGGTGTCGGCAGGGGCGGCGACCACGACGGAGCGCGCCAAGCCTTCCTTGCCCAAAATGTCGGTGATGAATTCTTTCACTTCGCGACCGCGTTCACCGATCAGCCCGACCACGATCACATCGGCGCTGGTGTAGCGCGCCATCATGCCGAGCAGCACGCTCTTGCCGACACCGGAACCCGCGAACAAACCCATACGCTGACCGCGACCGACGGTGAGCAAGCTATTGATGGAGCGTACGCCGACATCCAATGCCTCATTGATGGCGGCACGTTCCAATGGGTTGATGGGACGACTCTGCAAGGGCGCGGTACGGCTTTCTGCGAGTGCGCCGAATTGATCGAGTGGGCGGCCTGCGCCATCCAACACGCGGCCAAGCAGATGTTCACCGACCGGGAGGTGGCGCGCCAAGTCGGCGGTGCGGCGGCGGAATCGCAGTTGCTGGCCGACTTTGACAGGTGCGCGTTGTTGTTCAGAAGGCACCACACGTGCGCCAGGCACGAGGCCGTGCACATCGTTTTCTGGCATCAGGAAGAGTTTGTCGCCTGAGAAGCCGACCACTTCGGCTTCGATGCGGTTGTTGGGGAGTTCGATCAGGCAAGTGCTGCCGACCGCCATGCGCAAACCGACTGCTTCCATCACCAAGCCGGTCACCTTGGTGAGGCGACCACTTACGAGCAAGGGGTTGCTCTGCAGCACGATGTCGCGGTTCGTCTGCAACATGTCTTGCCAACGTTGTTGATGGATAGTGCTACTCATGGCTTATCCAACCATTTCGCTTCTTGTCCCATCGCAGATATCACGCGATCCCAACGTGCTTCTGTGGTGGCATCGACTTGGCTGTTGGCGGTCTCTAGACGTGCATCGCCGCGCGGCATTCGCAGGTCTTCCAATACTTTCCAGCCGGAATGGGAGAGTTGTTCGCCCATGTGTTCACGCACCATCGCGGCATCTTCCGGGTTGAGGATAAGGTGAGCGGCTTGGTTGAACACAGGCAATGTGCCGATAGCCTCGCGCACCATGCCGAGCAACAGTTCGGGCTGCACTTTGAGTGATTGTTTCAGTACCTGTTGTGCGATATCGAGCGACAGCCCCATCAATTCTTGGGCGACCTTTTCGTCAATTTGCATCTCCAGCAGTCGTGTCAGTTCGGCCAGCCGTTCTTTCGCTGCGAGTGCCTGTTGCAGTCCTTCTGCGTAACCGCGTTGCTGGCCTTCCGCGTAACCCGCTTGATAGGCCTCGTCGTGTGCTTGATGCTGCATCGATTCCATCTGTGCCGCTGTGGGCAAGTTGATGCGACGCGCCAAAGCGCTGCCTGCCTCGAAGGCAGGCAACTCCCAGCGTTGCCACGCCGACATCTTCTCGGGTGCGCTTTCCGTTGCGGCTGGGACGATATCGCTATCAGACATACGCCTCCTCGCCCTTTCCGCCTATCACGATCTGTCCTTCGTCCGCCAAGCGGCGAACGATCTTGAGGATCTCTTTCTGTTCGGCTTCCACCTCGCTGAGTTTGACAGGACCTTTGGATTCCAGATCCTCGCGCAACATCTCGGCTGCACGCGAGGACATGTTCTTGAAGATCTTCTCGCGCATCTCCACGCTCGCTCCTTTGAGGGCGACGATAAGCGATTCGGATTGCACTTCGCGCATCACCAGTTGGATGCCACGGTCGTCCACCTCGAGGATGTCTTCGAACACGAACATCTCGTCCATGATCTTCTGCGCCAGCTCGGGGTCGTGCGTGCGTACCGAGTCGATGATGGCTTCTTGGCTGCTGCCGATGTAGTTGAGGATCTCGGCAGCGGTCTTGATGCCGCCGCGTATGCTCTTTTTGGCGAGGGCGTTGCCCGACAGCAACTTGGTCAACACGTCGTTGAGTTCTTTGAGGGCGGTCGGCTGCACGCTGTCTAGTGTGGCGATGCGCAATAGCACGTCGTTGCGGGTGCGTTCCGGCAATTTACCCAGTACGGCGGAAGCTTGGTCTGGCTCCAGATGCACCATGATGGTGGCGATGATCTGCGGATGTTCGTTGTTGACTAGATCGGCGATGGAGCTGGGATCCATCCACTTCAAACTCTCGATACCGCTGGTGTCGCTGTTGTGCAGGATACGGTCGAGCAATCCTGCGGCTTTGTCGTCTCCCAATGCTTTGTTCAGCATGTTGCGGATGTAGTCGCCGGAATCCATGCCGATGGTGGTCTTCTCGGAAGCACTGATGTGGAACTCTTCGAACACCTCGGCGATCTGGTCACGTGAGAGGTTGTTCAGCGCCACCATCGCGGTACTGATCTTCTGTACCTCTTTGGGCTCCAGATATTTCATCACCTCGGCCGCTTCATCCGCGCCCAAGGTCATGAGCAGGATGGCACTCTTGTTGATGCCGATTTCACTCATCTTTGTTCACCCATTCCTTGACCACCGTGGCTACGATCTTGGGGTCGTCTTTGGCAAGTTGCTTCGCGATCTGCAGGTTGTTTTCATAGGATGCGCCTGCGGGTTGTGTGGAACGCTGGCCGCCGACGGTATAGTTGACGTGTTCGCCACCGGCTGTTTCTAGGGCGGCTTGTTGGGCGGCGCTTTGTTCGGCGACACTTTTGAAAGCGGGTTTGATGACACCGAACAGCAGGAAGAAGATGCCGCCGCCGATCAATAGGTATTTCAATACCTCTTTTGCCAGCGCGATCATGTCAGGCTGCTTCCACATGGGGATATCCGGCAATACTTCGCTGGTGTCGTTGAAGGCGCTGTTGAGTAGGTTGAGCGTGTCGCCGCGTTTCTCTTCGAAGCCGACTGCTTCTTTCACGAGCAAAGTGATCTGTGCTTTCTCATCATCGGTGTAGGGCGTGGACACCACCTTGCCGTCTTTGTCGGTGACGTTGCGATTGTTCAATACCACGGCGACCGCGATGCGTTTGATGTTGCCGGTGGGCATCTTGGTGTGCTGGATGGTGCGATCGACTTCGTAATTGGTGGTCATCTCCTTGTGCGAATTGTTCGCGGATGTACCACCGTTCGCTGCGGGAACGGCGGTGGCAGGGGTGACCAAAGGCGCAGTCGCGGGCACGGGAGGTTGGTTGGACAGTGCGCCGGGCACACCGCCTGCGGTCTTGATGCCATCCAAGACCTCTGAACTTTGCAGGCTACGTACTGCAGCTTCATTCGGCGGTTGGTTAGGCTTGTACATCTCCGATGTCTGTTCGCTCACGGCGAAATCCAGACTGGCAGTGACTTGGGCGCGGATGTTCTGGATGCCGGTGATGGGGGAGAGGATGTCCTCGATACGTTTCACGTAATCGGTCTCGACCTGACGCACATACTTCAATTGGGTCGCATCCAACATCTGGCCTGTGCCATCGCGGGCGGCGGAGAGCAGCGTTCCGCTTTGATCGACCACGGTGACGTTCTGGGCGGGCATGTCAGGCACGCTACTGGAGATGAGGTGCACGATGGCATTGACCTGTCCTTCATCCAAAGAACGCCCCGCATTCAGCGCCAGCACCACGGAGGCGCTGGGTTTTTGTTTCTCTTTCACGAATACCGTAGGTTTGGGGATGGCCAGATGCACACGCGCGTTCCCCACGGCGGCCATGGTCTGTACCGAGCGTGCCAATTCGCCTTCCAAGGCACGCTGGTAGTTGATCTGTTCCAAGAACTGACTGGTACCGAACTTCTGGTTCTCCATCAGTTCGAAGCCGACCGTACCGCCTTTGGGCAAGCCTTGGGCGGCCATGTTCAGGCGCACTTCATGCACCTTGTCGGCAGGCACCATCAGCGTGCCACCTTCGGAGAACTTGTAGGGGATGTTCTGCTGTTGCAAGGCCTCGATGACCGCGCCACCGTCACGTTCGGACATGTTGGCGTAGAGCACGCGGAAATCCGGGGTCTGCCCCCACATCCATAAGCCTGCCAGCAGTGCCACCGTGGCGGCTACGGCCACCATCAGCCCCAGCTTCTGTTGACTGGGCATGCCCAGCATCTGCTGCGCCATGGAGGGGTTCATATTGAGGTCTGTATCAGCCATTTTTTGTCACCTGCTTAGGTCTTGATTCACTATCACACGGTGCGAATTATCGGCTTGTGGCGCAATAGCGATGGTTTGAAAAGGAGGGGAAATAGGGTGCTTTTCGGGCGCTAAATGGCTTGCGCACGCGCGTACAGTGGCGGCCATGGAAGTAGTGCAAGGAGAGCTGAAATGAGCATGAACGTGAGCAATGTAGACAATCTGTTAGCCCAGATGCGGGCGGCCGTGGCGGTTGCGCAAGGCCAGCCAACCCCAGCGGCCAAGGCCACCAGCGGGGCCGATTTTGCCAATGTGCTGAAGAATTCCTTGGATGGCGTCAATCAGGTGCAGCGTCAGGCCGAGGATATGCAAACGGCCTTCGTACTGGGTGACGACAAGGTGAGTCTGAGCGACACCATGATCGCCATGCAAAAGGCTGACATCTCGTTCAAGACCGCCGTCCAAGTGCGGAACAAGATGGTAGCGGCTTATAACGACATCATGAACATGCAGGTGTGAGCGCTTGATGGGGGGCGGCTGCGAGGGGCGGTGTTTCCGTCCCTGTCGTCATTCTGCTAGCTGTTTTCTGGCCTGTTGCTGCTGCATCTGTGCAACGTAGCGTTGCAACATCTTCTCGGTCTCCCTGCTCGGTTTGACGAACACACAGCCTGCACGGCGACTGACATTTCCGTTGCGTGCGGTCACTTCAAAAGTGTTCTTCACCTCAATGGTCGCATTGATGGTGCCGATGTCGGGGAGGTCGATCTCACAGTTCTGGTAGCACACCCCAGGTTGCAGGTCGACGCCATCCTCTTTGCATACCAGTGCCACGCCGCCGATGCTGATGTCCATCACGGTCGCTTTGTGGTGGATGTGCGCCTGCTCTGGCAAGGGGCGGATGAGGCAGGTGAGTGCTTCGGGCTCGCGTGTCATCAGGCGGTAGAAGTCTCGCCGTTGCAAACGCAAAAGTTTTCGTGGAAGGGGGACGAAGAACGCAGCGGTGTTTTCGTATAGCCCCTGTGAGGTCTCGCTAGAGATCCACTGCACTTTGGCTTGGTTGTGCGTGCTGACGAACACGATACGGTGGCTGCGTTCGATGTGTCGATTGTCCAAGGGGTTGGCGGCTGCATCGATCCATATCCCCGTCTCATCCACTGCCAGCAGCAGTGTGAGTACCATGCTGTTGTCGTCGTTGAAGTAGAGGGCCACGCGATTGCGATGGCTGGCGATGTCGCGCAGCACAGCCAGTATCTCTTTGGGGTCGTGCAGAACGAAGTCGTCGTCCTCGTCGTTGGAGAACACTTCGATCTTAAGTGGGACTTCTTTGTGACGCATGATGCTGCCTATGGTGGATTGTTCTTATTTTGATTCTAAAGCGCCAGGGCTGGGCTTCGTGCGTGGAATAGCGGGGATTTCACCGCGTTCCAAACGGTATAACCATGCTAACAGTTCGGCGACAGCCAGATAGAGCTGGGGCGGGATATGCTGGTCCAGTTCCACCTGCATCAGCATACCGACCAAAGCTTCGGATTCGTGCACGTACACGCCGTGTTCCTTGGCGCGCTCGATGATGGCTTGGGCGACGAGACCGCGACCACTGGCGACGACCTTAGGTGCGGCATCACCACTTTGGTAGGCGAGGGCGACCGCCATCTGGCGTTTGTTGGCCGCGTTCATGGGGCAATTGCCTCCATCGCCTCGATGCGTGTCTTTAGAACGGGGATGTCGCGTTCGTTCAGTGCGGAGACGAGTTGACTGCTTGCACTTCCCATCAGCTCGCGAGTCTTCGCATCTCGCGCATGGAGTGTCAGATTGACCGCGCCGCCGTTGAGGCTCAAGCGTGCCGATAAGTTACCCAGATGTGGCAAGTCGAGCTGAATCTCGGTGACCCATTGGCCATCTTGTTCGCCCGAGGCACTACGCCGTGGAGATTCTTCACGCACTTCCCAGCGCATCTCCTGACCTTCCCACGCCATGCCTTGCCACAAGACCTGACGATTCTCCAATGCGTGTAGCTGCTGTTGTACCAAGTTCTGTAGATGCTCTGGGATGGTGTTGAGTGAAGTGGCCATACTCTGTTTCGCTGTCGAGTCATTCGGTGCGGCGGCCGTATGTTGAAGTAGCTGGTTCTGCGGTTCTTGCATCAGTTGCGGTGTGCTACGCATACCTGCGATCCACTGTGCTTGATGCGATTCGTAGAACAGCCCGCTATGGCTCAATGCGTTATGCAGTTTTTCTGCCAACACGGTGGTGTCGGGCGCGGCGGTCTCGCTGGCGATCCACAAGGGGGCACGTTGCAAGGGTTTCACATAAGGTTGTTCCAGCGGTTGTTGTGTCATCGAAGACAGCATGCGCGAGGCAGAGCTGAGCTGCTCCGAAGTGGAGACAGGATTGGTGGTGGAAGAGAGCGAGAACGTCAGACGCGGTTGCAAGGAGGTGACTTGCAGTGAGATGAGGTCGCCACTGCGCACGAAGGCGGGCAGTTGTAACTGCACCACATGGTCGGCGATGCGGACTTGGAATTGGCCTGGCGCGGTCTGTGTTTGCACCGTCCCTTGTACTTGCTGGCCGATCTCGAGTTTGAGTCCGGACTTGGGAGTGGATTTGTCGGTTGCCGCTGCGATCAGCGGCTTTTCATTCAGTGCGAGCTTAGTGAGCGCAGCGGCGAGCGGATTGACAGGCATAGCTCATCGCTTCGCAACGCTCAACCTTGAGCGAGATAGGCGTTCTGAACGCGCTGCTCGCTGCGAGCGCTTTGCATGATGCGTTCCAGTTGGCGCATCCAAGGCTCGGTGTAGGAGCGTATCGCTTTGTCATCCGCCAACATCTTGAGGATGAGTGCGGCCTTCTGTTTGCGCGACGCTTCATCTGTGGGCACTGTATCGCGCGGTTTGATGTTTTCGACTTCTTGGGAACAACGTTTTTCGAGCTCGACCAAGTCGTCCCACTCGCCTGCAGCGGCTGCGTTGCGCATCTGTTCGGTGATGCTAGAAAGGCGCTGGTAATCTTCGATGATCATGTGCATCACTTACATCCTTCCGTAGACCAATGCGGGTTGTTTATTTGGACTTGCTAACGGTTGAGACTGTACGGGAGCATTGGTCAAAGCAGTTTGACGAATAGCGTCCCAAGCACCTTTCAATTCGCTGAGTAAACGCGAAACCTCATCTAGAATCTGTGCGTCGTTATTAATATTCGCGGCAAACAATCTCGACAACACGTAGTCATACAATTGATCTAGGCTTTGCGCGAGTTCGCCGCCAACCTTCTTGTCCAAACTGGCTTTCAATCCTTCATCGATGATGAGCATCGCTTTGGAGATGGCATCGCCTTTGGATTTGAAGTCTTTGCGTAGCATCGCATTTTTTGCATTCGCGATCGCCAGCAACGCACCTTGGAATAACATCGTGATGAGCTTGTGTGGGTCTGCACCGTTCACTCCAGATTCGATGCCGACTTTAGTGTAGGCATTGGTAGCAGTATTTGCGTTCATGTTCTTGCTCCAGTCTTATTTAAATTGTTGCGACAGGTAGGCGCTGGTGGCGTTCATGTTCGAAAGCATTTGATTGAGGTTGGTGTATTGAGTGGTATATCGCTTTTGCAACACGCTCATCCGAGTTTCCAATTGACTGACTTGCTCTGAATACCTTTTGATATTGGTGTTGAAATTTTGCGTGCGCACGTCGATCAAACCATTGGTTTGCACTATGGAGTCTGCCCAACTATTCAATCGAGTGACGTAGCCTGAAGCTGAGGAGAATAGATTAGACACGTCACTGAAGTTGTTTGCCATTGCGCTGTTCAACTTGCTGCTATCTAGTTTTAGTTTGCCATCGACCTGTAAGCTTATGCCAGCTTGAGAAAGTGAGGTAAGCGAGCCGCCGCTTGCGGGTGTGGCTGCCGTACGTAAAATGCTGCTCAATTGATCTTGCATGAGTCGCACTGTCCCATCGCCCGCTAAATTTGCGGCCGCTTGAGTGGCGCTACCATAGGCAGAGCGACTCTTTAGCTGCGTGGTTAAAGCGTTATAGGTCTCGACAAAACTGGCCGCTGCCGTGCTGATCGCGCTCGTATCGCGCGCTACTGTCAAGGTGGCGGCCGCATTCTTATTCAGTGTCAGCGTGACTCCTTGGATAGCATCAGTCACGGTGTTGGAAGATTTGATGACCCTGATGCCATTCACTGTGAAATCGGCATCTTGAGCTGCAACCGTTTGCACCATTGGAGATGCGGGAGTGGGAGCATTCTCTGTTGGGTTATAGGCAAGCAGATCGTTAACTGATGCATCCCCTCCAGTCTTGACTGTGATGCTGTTGATCGCGTTGATGGTACCTGAGTCATTGGAAGACAAGGCAAGGCGATAAGGTGATCCACTGCCGTCATTAACGAGGGTAGCTGTTACGCCGATGTTGGCCGCATTGATCGCATTGCGGATATCTTGCAATGAAGCGCCTGCTGCTATCGTGATGTCTGTGCTGGTGGTGCCAACAGTGAACGTGGCTGTCGAGGCTGTCGCCGAAATCGCATTGGTATCGCTGACTTGACCCGCAGTTGCCAATTTATGTGATTGAGCTAAGTCGGTGATGCTCAGCGAATACGTGCCCGCTGCTGCCGTGCTGGCTGCAACGGCAGAAAGGACGCTAGCATCAGAAGAGGTGGCACTATTAGCCAGCAAGCTGGTGTTCATGCCTTGCAAAGCGGTCTTGAAATCCGATACCAACCCTTTGATCGTTCCGAAAGAAGATATCTTGGTCTGATAGCTCTCGATCTTGGTGTTCAGCTTGTCGATTGGACGACGCTCAACAGCCATCAACTGAGAAACGAGTGAGGGCACATCAAGTGTGCCCGCGCTCGTAGATGCTACCGTTGAAGTTGCCATGATTTAGCTCCCGAACTAAGCCTTCGTCTTTAACAGCAAGCCTTGCTGGAATTCCAGGAATTGATCTATCGAGCTTGCGATAGCCAACACTTCCTCAGAGGGAAATTGCCGAATCAATTCTCCTGTCTCTGCATCCATCATCTTGACGACTGGCTTCTTGGTGCTGGAATCGATACTCAATTCCATCTTCATGTTCGTCTGCTGTAGGGCGCGATTGATGCTATCTACCGCACTCTTCAACTGTACGTTGGAAGGTTGCTGAGGCTCCGCTTGCGCAACACTAGGACGTACTTTCACTGAATCTTTGACCACAGCCGCCCCATCGCCAGGCACTCTAACGGACTGAGGAGTCTGTATCGTGTTGCTTACATTTGGGATGAGCATTTTGCTTCTCCTTTTCCTAACTACCCAACTGGTTTCCCAGTTGGGTGTTTAGTCAAACTAAACTAATTAACGTAATAGGCTCAAGACTGTGTTTGGTGTTTGGTTCGCCTGAGCCAATACTGCGGTGCCAGCTTGTTGCAAAATGTTGTTACGTGTCATGGCTGTGGTTTCCGCTGCGTAGTCTGTATCCATGATACGGCTATAAGATGCAGACAAGTTCACTGAGGAAGTTTGCATGGTGGAAACGGCAGATGCGAAAGTCGCCATATCCGCACCATATACAGCGCGAGCTGCAGTCACAGTGCCGATGTCGGTCAACACAGCTGCAGCAGTTGCTCCTGTAACGGCCGCAAGTGCAGCACTACCACCAGTTACAGTACCACCTGCACCGTCCACAGTCACAGTACCTGGGAGTACGCCAGCCACGCCAGTCAGTGCCACGATACGTGCATTTTCTGCGATCAGGGCAGTGGACTCTGTCGTCGCGACGTCACCGGTTTGAATCAAGATCTCATAGATGCGTTGCAGGTTCTCAGTGACTTGACCTGCATAGCCATCCAAGGTTTGAGCCTTAGAAACTGCATCATTCGCGTTGCGAATGGCGATGTTCGTGCCACGAACTTGGCTGTCATAACCTACGGCAATGCCCAAGCCGGTCGCATCGTCCTTCGAGCTGTTGATGCGAAGTCCAGATGATAGGCGTTGTTGCGCTGTTTGCAGAGCAATCGCTGATTTGTTCAGAGCTGCTCCAGCGAAAAGGGCGCCTACGTTGGTATTGATGACTTGTGCCATGATAATTCTCCTATTTGACTTAGTTCACTTTTGCGACCTTTGGGTCGCTCACTTCGGTTTGCTGTTTTTGGAAGCTTAGCAACCGCCGTTGAACCAGTTATCGGAGCGAACGGGGAAAACTTTAGGGGGAATTAACACTTGTTCCGCTATTGTTAGTAAGGTGAATGGCTCGTGGCCCCTTGATAGGGAGACGGTCGCCACCATAGAGCCGTCGCAGTTAAGCAGATCATGCATGTTTTCTGCCCCACTCTTTGACGCGACGTTGCGCCTCATTGATCTGCATAGGGGTCATCAATGTGGCTACGTGATCCAGATTCTGCTTGGAGGCGACTTCGCCGTTGTCTTTCGCTAGCGTGAACCATTTGTAAGCTTCGATGTAATCTAGTGGCACTCCTTGTGCGGTCACATACATCAAACCTAATTTGGATTGGGCATTCGGCAATCCATGCTCGGCCGCCTTATCAAACCAAAAGAAAGCGCGCTCGTCATTCTGTTCCACGCCCTTTCCCTGACTGTACATCAAGCCAAGATTGTATTGTGCTTCAGCGTCGTCCTGCTCTGCTGCTTTAGACCACCAATACACGGCCTGTTGGCGATGTTTCGCTTCATCACTACGTGCGTAAAGAGCAGCCAAAGAGGACTGTGCCGGCGCAAAGCCAGCAGTTGCAGCCTTATTCCACCATTCTGACGCTTGTGGAATGTCCACAGGAACGCCGCCGCGACCACTGGAGTAGAGTGCCCCAAGATTCCACTGCGCTTTTGCATCGCCATGCGCTGCGGCTTTTTTGTACCAAGCGATTGCCTGATTGTAGTTTTGAACGATCCCGTTGCCGCTGATACACATTGCGCCTACCGCACATTGTGCCTTTATCAGACCTTGTTCTGCCGCGCGCCTGTACCAGAAAAATGATTGGGTATAGTTCTGCGCAACTCCTACGCCCTTTTCGTACATCAATCCCAGATTGAATTGGGCTTCAACATTTCCTCCCTCTGCAGCTTTGGTCCACCAAGCCACTGCCTGCCGGTTGTTCTTGCCGATGCCATCGCCACGAGAATAGGCGACCCCCAATGAATTTTGAGCGGCGGCGAACCCCTGTTTTGCAGCTTGTTGGTAATAGCTCACTGCTTGTTCTAAATCCTGACTTACGCCAAGGCCAGCCGCGAGCATGTTTCCCAGCAAGAATTGCGCTTCCGCAAAACCTTGTTCGGAGGCTTTTTTGAACCATGACATAGCCAAAGAGTGATCCTGATGGCCATTCTCTCCGCTGGCATATCTACGCCCCAAAAGACATTGAGCTTCTGCATCATTCTGTTCCGCAGCTTTTTGGTACCAAGCCGTAGCAATGTGATCTAGTCCACCCTCACACAGTTTGCCGAGCGCCACTTGAGCTTTGGGCTCGCCGCTTTCACCCGCTTTGAAATACCAAAAAAATCCTTGGAGGGCATCTTGTTCCACATCTTGTCCTGCAGAGTACAGCCTGCCTAATGCGATCTGAGCTTCCGTATCGCCTTGCTCCGCAGCTTTGCGGTACCAGCCCAGCGCTTCTTGGATGTCTTGTTTTTCGCGTAATTGCCCGAGCTTGAGTTGTGCCTTTGCATAACCTTCTACAGCGGCTCTTCGATACCACGATTCAGCTTGTGCCAGATCAAGCTCCACCCCAGCCCCTAACTCATACATCACCCCCAAATTGTAACGAGCATCAGCATCTCCTTGAGAAGCCACTTCTGCCCAACGCGGTGAGGAGCTCCCGCGTTCTGTCGCCACTGTTTTACTACGAGTGCGGCGCAGTCCTTGAGCATCAGCCTGCGCCTCAATCTTTGTTAGTGCGATCAGCGCGGGGGCGTGATTCTGCAAGGCTGCCTTGCGATACCAAAACAGCGCTGTTTCTAGATCTTGAGTACATCCTTGCCCGTTGGCGAATAGCTCTGCCAGCGCACTTTGAGCAGGCGCTGATCCCTGTTCGGCCGCCATCTGAAAAAAGTTCAGTGCTTGTTGATGATCTTGAGCAACGTGATTGCCTGATGCGTATGCCGTGCCGAGAAAAAATTGCGCTTCGGCGAGCCCTTTTTCGGCAGCCTCGTGCATACAATTCACGGCTAGTCCCGGATGGGCGCTTGTGTAGAGTTTGCCTAGATTGAAGATAGCCTTTGAGTGTCCGCGCTCCCCAGCTTTGTGATACCAAGAGAAAGCTTTCTGGACATCTTGATCGATACCAGTGCCAGTCTCATATTTGCCAGCCAAAATGTACTGAGCTGCTGCAACACCATTTTCAGCGGCCTTTTGATACCAATGCATCGCCTGCTGAAAATCTTGTGCGACACCAACGCCATTCGCATACATCAATCCAAGCGTGAATTGCTCTTTGGGTTCGCCAAATTCGGCCAACCGCAAGCTTTTTTTGAAGGCGCGCTTTTCCTTATCAGTGTTGTCGGTGGACATAGCGTGTATTCATCCCATCAATGGATGTAGTCATATTGCATATCGTTTGAATGGCGAGTCGTCATGGTTCGCGGATAGATTCATCCATTGATTTTGTGAGTGGCCACAGGATATAAGAAATCACCGAACGCTTGCCTACCACGATTTCAGCTGTCAGCGTCATGCCTGGCAATAAGCGTGCATGTTCGGGCATTGTTTTCAGGCGTGCAGAGCCTAAGTTGATCCGGCTCAAATAATAGGCATCTAATCCTTGGCCTGTATTTACATCACGACGGAAAGCATCCTCACTGATCGTGCGCAATTTCGCCTCAAGCGCGCCATGCTTCTGGAATGGATAGGCATCGAATTTTAGACTCGCCGTATCCCCCATCTTCACATAACCCACATCCAGAGAGTCGATTTGTACCTCTGCCTCTAGTTCTGCCACCAACGGCACCAAAGTGAACATCTGTTCAGCGGCACGCGCGACGGAACCTTGAGAAAGTTTTGCGATATCCAGCACCACAGCGTCAACGGGTGCAGTGAGCATAACCAGCTGGTTGCGTTTGTCTGCCTTTTGCAATTGTTCCCCCAGAGCATCCAGATCGCGCGAAGTGGCAAGCAGATCTTCCATCGTCTTTTGGCGCCAGCCTTTTTCAAAGGCGATTTTTTCCGCATCGAACGCGGCCAGCTCACGCCTGAGTTCCACCTCACGATTCTTTGCCAACTGCAGTTCCCGTTCTACGCTTAATCGTCTTTCGCGCTCTTCCAGAAGGCGAACCGGCGCGGAAAAATTCTGTGCGACCAGTTTCTCCTGCATCGCTTCCATTTTCAGCAGGTTGTGCAGGCGCTCCGATAACACTTTCTGGTCAAGGCGGTTGGTTTCGGATGCGGCTTTCAACTTGCCCCCGGTCTCTTCCAGTTTGCGCAGTTGCGCACGGTAATTGGCCTGACGCTCAGCAGATAACTGCGCTTGCAACTGAGTATCCATGTTGGCGCCCGTGTATTTCGGCGTTGTGGCGCCCGCAAGTTCATCTCCCAAATTCTGGGATTGGGTTTCTAGGCTGTTCAAGCGCGCTCTTAGTTCCGCTTCGTCTGCTTTGGCAAAAGTAGGGTCAAGCGTTGCCAATAGCTCCCCTTTTTTCACCACCTGCCCCACACGCACATCGATGCTCTGGATGATGGAGTTCTCCAGCGGTTGGACTACGATATTGGGCAGGGGCGTCACCAGACGTCCGCGCGCCACAACGATCATGTCGATGCTGGACAAGCTCGCCCACAACAAAAAACTGATCAGTGCCACCGCCAATACATGCACGGTGATACGTGTGTAACGCGGAAGCGGAGTACGCTCAATCGCATCCGCATCGGGCAGGAACTCGACCGCAGTCGTCTCGTCCGATGGCTGAACTCTTCCCGATGCGCCTAAGAGGGCGCGCTTGGCTTTTGCCAAGAAGCTTAAAGATGACTTGTTTGCTGGTTCCATAATTGCTGATAGGTTGGGCAACGTAATAACAATTCTTCATGTCGTCCAGCATCTGCGAGACGCCCATGCTGCATCACCAAGATCGAATTGGCGTTAACCAGTGTCGAAAGACGGTGTGAAATCATCACCACTGTGCGTCCGACCGCGATCTGGGACAGGTTGCGGATGAATATAGCCTCACTCTCTGGGTCCAAAGCACTGGCAGCCTCATCGAGGATAAGGATGCGCGGCTTCGACAGCAGGGAGCGTGCGATGGATAGTCGCTGTTTCTGCCCACCGCTCAGATTGGACGCATTTTCTTCAAGTAGCGTGTCATACCCTTGGGGGAGGCGCTCGATGAACTCATCGGCACCGGCTGCTTGGGCTGCTGCCACGATCTCTTCAAACGAGGCATCTGGTTTGGTCGCGATGATGTTCTCGCGCACGGTCCCGCGAAATAGGAAGTTCTCTTGCATGACGATGCCGATCTGTCTCCGCAAATGCGACAGATCAATCTCGCGCGCATCTAGCCCATCAAAGCGCACGACACCTTCCTGCACTGCATAGAGTCCCTGTATCAATTTGGCAAGGGTCGTTTTGCCAGAACCACTACGACCCACGATACCCACCACTGAGCCCGATTCGATCTTGAACGTCGCACGGTCAAGAGCGGTGACACTGGCTCCTGGGTAG